>Ga0180437_10008409_pt1 | contig 13118 bp, 10 predicted proteins | sample SS_ome_4_FD_132410 | JGI IMG/M metagenome (GOLD analysis project Ga0180437, IMG submission 132410) | Hypersaline lake sediment archaeal communities from the Salton Sea, California, USA - SS_3_D_1 metaG | ecosystem: Environmental > Aquatic > Non-marine Saline and Alkaline > Hypersaline >...
GGGAAAATTTTGCACTCTCCTACAAAGGCTATATTTCGGTAGATAAGCGCGGTGTGTATATGTTTGCTCTGACATCCGATGATGGAAGCTGTTTGTTCATCGGCGAAGATCTTGTCATGGATAACGACGGTCTCCACGGACCCAGGACAGTCTTAGGGCGTATCGCGCTGGAAGCGGGCCCGCATCCCATCACTGTGGAATTTTTTCAGCGTAGCGGCGGCCAAGAGTTAGAGGTAGCGTATTCTGGTCCAGGAGTGGAAAAGCGGATCATCCCTTCTTCAGCCCTGTCACATGCGAAAAGAGTCCCGAAGTGATAATTTCATTTGGCGAGGATAGAAAAATTGTCGGGAGGATCTGAGATGTTTCATTCAAGACTCATTCCTATTATTATCTGTTTCCTTTTCGTTTTTTCATTTGGGTGTCAAGAAACGCCATCTTCTAAGCTAGCCGATACGATCTATATCAACGGGCATGTGATAACCATGGATGAAGCAAATCCTGAAGTGGGGGCATTTGCTGTGGGACGAGGAAGAATCCTTTCTATCGGCACCTCCGAAGAAATAGCCAGTGCTTATCCGGAGGCTGATGTCGTCGATCTTGAGAGAAAAACCGTGATGCCTGGAATTATCGAGTCCCATGGTCATCTTTTGAGCCTGGGACAGAGCTTCCTGGAACTTAATGTAGAGGGTATAGAAACACCCGAAGAAGTGGTTCTTAAGGTCAAAGAAAGAGTGGCAGAGACCCCGGCAGGAGAATGGATCATGGGCTGGGGGTGGGATGAAGGCGCATGGGCAAAAAATTATCCCACAAACAGAGATCTCAGTGCCATTTCACCCGAAAACCCCGTTTATCTCAGGGGCCTCCATGGATTTGCCTGCTGGGCGAATGCCAAAGCCCTGGGTGTTGCTGGGATCGATAAAGATACCCCAAATCCTGAGAATGGCGAGATTATCAAGAATCCAAAGACGGGGATACCGACAGGTATCCTGACGAACGAGGCTCAGGGCCTTCTGACGAGGCACATTCCACCGATGACTGTAACCCAAATAGAGAAAGCTCTCAAGCTGGCCATCGAGGAGTGTTTGAAGTACGGATTGACTAGCATCCATGAAGCCAGGACCACGAGCAAAATGCTGGAGGCCCTCCATTCCTTAAAGGATAAAAAAGAGCTCAAGAGCCGGATTTATGTGATGCTCGACTGTACGGAACAGGAGCTTATCGAGACATATTTCGAGAGCGGCCCGTCCGTTGACCCTGAGAATTTCCTGACTGTACGCTGTATCAAGATCTTTGTAGATGGAGCCCTTGGGTCCCGGGGGGCAGCGATGATAGAGCCCTACAACGATGCCCCTGATGAAAAAGGTGTGGTTGTAACTCCCGAAGATGAGGTTTGCCGGCTTTCAAAACGTGCATTAGAAAGCGGCCTCCAGGTGGCGATCCATGCGATAGGCGACCGTGCCAATCGGATAACCCTCAACGCCTTCCGGAGAGCGATCGAAGAGTATCCGGATGTCAAAGACCACAGATTTCGTCTCGAGCATGCCCAGGTTGTGGCTCTCGAAGATATTCCCAAGTTCGCACCGCTGGGAGTTGTGCTCAGCATGCAACCCCCCCATGCCACATCGGATATGCCCTGGGCAGAGAAACGCGTGGGTTCCGAACGCATCAAAGGTGCTTACGCCTGGCGCTCTTTTTGGGATAGCGGCGTACATATGACTTTGAACTCAGACTTCCCGGGAGAGACTCTCGATCCCTTCGTCGGAATGTATACAGCCATGACGAGACAGACACCAGAAGGAGAACCAGAGGGGGGTTGGTATCCCGAGCAATGCCTGAAAAGAGACGAGGTTCTTAAAGCATACACGATCGAGGCTGCCTATTCAGGATTCGAAGAGAATATCAAGGGGAAAATCGTCCCTGGTATACTGGCTGATTTTATCGTTCTCTCGGGAGATATCCTCAATATTCCTGTTAAAGAATTTTTGAATATCAAAGTGGCGCAGACCTATCTTGGAGGGGAACTCGTTAACGAACGACAATAACCTGAATTATTTACGAGCCTATATCACAATAAAGCCTTCGATGTTGCCAGGCTTAGGTGAGGTCGGTTCTAGGCAGGGCAGTACATCTTCAAGGGCCGCTGCATCGCTGTTTGTGAATGGGATGAGTGGATGGCATTGGCTCGTGAATTACTCAGGATATTTAATCGCATGAAAGATTTAGAACAAAAGATCGGAGAATTGGGTCGGACCGAGACCTACGCAAAAGACGAATTTTTATTCCATGCAGGCGATGCGGCTGACGGTTTTTTCTATCTCCAATCTGGGGAAGTTCGAGTCTTCAATATGGACGAACAAGGGAAAGAGCTGGAGGTCGTGCGGTTGTATCCGGGCGATTTTTTCGGCGAAGCCATTGTATTCGTCAAAGACAGGTTTCCGTCCTATGCACAGGCTGTTAAGGATTCTCAGGTCTTGTTTTTTGAGAAGGAGACGTTTTTCCGGAGCCTGGAGAAAGACCCCGGCATCGGCAAGTTTTTCCTCCGTTTGCTCGCCAAAAAGTGCGTTATCTTGAACAAAAGGATCGAAGCCCTGGAGCTGCGGACAGTCCGCCAGAGGCTGATCCAGTATCTTGTGTCAAGCTGCACAAGTGAAACATCCTGTGACATCACACTGCCAATTAAGAAGACAGAATTGGCTAAGCTTTTAGGCACAATTAGCGAAACGCTCTCACGGAATCTCAAGCAACTCCAGGAGGAAAGACTCATTGCTGTAGAGGGGAATACAATCCATATTAAAGATATATCACGCCTTAAAGAAGAACTCGGAGAGAGTTTCTAGATCTGGCTTTTTCTTTATATTACCAAATCCATATCTAATAGATTTTCCAATATTAACTTGACTCTCACGAGCTGACTGGGGAGAATGCTTACCCATGATTCTATCATCATATTCCCCTAGCAGTCTACAGCCGGCCTCTACTCGTATTGACTCTCTCCCAACCTGATAATATAATCATATTGTGCAAAAGAGGGTATTCTAAACTATGAAGAAATCAATAAAAACACTTTTCTTATTCTTTATTCTGCTAATTACTATAATGAGCACAAATTTGCAAATAATTTGTTGTGAAACAGATGTTCAATTAGCAGGAAATGCAATTTTCCCAGAGAAGGAGCACAACGAATGGTTAGAGGCACAGCAAGATCCAAATTTGGGCGCAGAAGAAAAAATCAAATCCACCGTTAACACCTTTTTCATCCTGATTTATGAAAGCCGAAAAAGAGGAGTACTTTTGGATGCTGGATTTCTGTTCAACCTGGATGACCGCGGAGCTTATGAGGATTATGCTTACGAAAGAGGACTTTTATTCTTAAGGATAACGGGAGAGCGCCATATAAACATTAAATTGTATGACTATAGATATCACCCAAACTACCATAAAATCGAGATGAATGACGTGAATGCGAAAGTTGAGATTACACCTGATGCTGATATTATGTACAGTGATTCTCCGAATATGATTAACACGAGTGCATATACCGAATATTCAATTGCTTTAGTCTTTAAGGAAAATTCTTGGCTAATCCGAGATGTTTTCAATGAGGATGAAGGCCATGGAAGCATTCCTCGGGGCATCGATTTCGTTGCACGAATGAAATCCAGGCTATATGATGATTTCTCGCGGATAATAAAGCTGATCCTTAAAAATAAAGAAAGAGAGGAAAAGGAAAAATTTCTTGAGATATACATAAAGCTCTTGGGGAAATATCAATTCGAAGCTCAAGGGCAGCTGATTTTGATCTCTTTCCTCATGAAAGATGATATTCTTCACGGCTATTGGGTTGCCAAGGACGAGGAGACGGCACTCTATCCCATCAGAGACAAAGAACTTGAGTTTTTCGCCATTTTAGACAATGGGGAAATATATGACTTCCGGTTCAAAATGAATGGTACTGGGAAACTTGTCAGCGTTGTTATGAAATTTAACAACGTTGAATATAGAGGAAAAAGAATCGCTGTCAATTAACTGAACCAATCCCTAGTTTTTAGATTTGAAACTTATCTTTTTTTGAGACAGAGATTTATCAGAAAGACCTTTTTCAGTTTTTTTGACTCAAGTCAAGGAATTTCCATTCACCAGGAGTTATTCTAGGAGTGTAATTTCAATCTAAGGAGACTGATATGGCAAAAAGAAAGATCATCGAGATAGATAGAGAATTGTGTAATGGTTGCGGCCTTTGTACAGAGGCATGCGCTGAGGGTGCCTTAGTTTTGGACGATGAGAATAAGGCCATCTTGGCTAAAGAGATCTACTGTGACGGGATGGGCGCCTGTTTGGATGTCTGTCCTGTGGACGCGCTCAAGATCATCGAAAGAGAGAGCGATGAATACGATCCCAATGCCACCTATGATCACGTTCTTAAGACAAGAGGCGAAGAAGCCGCCACGCACGTGCACGGCATCGGATGTGATCATAACCATCCGGAGCCAATCTCACCAGCAGGAGAAAGGCCCCATGCCACGCAATTCGGGATGGGAGGATGTCCTGGAAGTCTGGCCCGGAAGATCCAGAGAGATACTAAAACCGAAGCACAAAAAACAGTTTCCGGGGAATCTGAGTTGTCGCAATGGCCCATCCAGCTTCAGCTCGTATCCCCCTATGCTCCCTATTTCAACAACAGCGATCTGCTCGTTGCAGCCGACTGCACAGCCTTTTCTTTGGGCAGCTTCCATCAAGACCTCTTGAGAGGAAAGAAGCTTATAATTGCCTGTCCAAAGCTCGATGACATATCTCCCTATATCGAGAAGCTTTCCGAGATCCTCAAGAATAACACGGTTTATTCCCTAAGAGTAGCGACAATGGTTGTTCCCTGTTGTTCAGGCCTGGAACACATTGTGGATAGGGCCGTGGAGTTATCAGAGACGAATATCCGTGTGAAAAAGATCAAAGTAGGAATAGACGGTCAGCTGATACAACCTTCGTAAATCTCTGATGGTCCTTCTCAGAAGATGAAATCATTGCGTATCGTCTAAGCGGAATATGTATAAATACCAAGGGTATAAACCGCTCGAATTTGTCGATTTCTCATCTCAATTTCTCCTTATTCTCATCTGTATGGCGATAAACATAACTGCAAAATAGCGCTTAATATTTGGCTTATATTGAAAAGAACTAGATATTCCAAGTTTTTTTCAGGATAGCCGCATTGGCGACGAGCAAATTCATATATATGACCTCCAGGTCGATCATCTCTTTGTCGGACTTGCGGAGCCACTCAGCCAGCCAGCCGAAGCGGACGGCCAAAATAAACTCCAATAAAGACTCCCAACTTTTTTCCGGTAAAAATTCCGCCTCTCTGAGGCTTCGAATAAAATCGATGACCAGATCTCCGACGAGAGCTTGCGGGTTTTCGATCCCGATGCAGCCGATAAGATTGGCGGCATCGTAACTTTCGGGTTTGTATCCTGCAAACTCCCAATCGATGACCGATTTAATCCCGTCTTCCGACCAGATGATATTGAGAGGGTGGTAGTCTCCATGGGTGAATGAAACAGACAAACGGTCATGGATCTCCATGAACGAGTCTTCCAAAAAATAAAAAATCGGTCTCACCTTTTTTTCGAGACCCGGTTCATGTTTTTTCAGCTTTCCCAACATGTCGTACACATATTTCTTGATGGAAAAGGGCTTTTTCCTGTCAAAATAAGGGACATCTTCCGATGTTTTCTTTAATTGGATCAGAAAATCGGCCAAAACTCGGCCTCTCCAGCGATCGAACACATATTCCGGCCTTTGGAGCAGGACTCCCTCGACATAAGGAACCAATTGCCAATAGCCGTCCAGGTGAAGGATAACAGGGGAATCTTCGGTCGGAGGGATATAGGTCTGGATCTTTTCGAGGCCATTATCGCTCAAATATTCGAGGGTTTTTATGATCCGTACTTTATGATCGACAACCTGTGGCGATATGTTCTCGATGATAAAAAGTCTTTTCTTTTTATCCTCTACGACCGTTCGATAGTCACATCTTTCCGGGCTGCCCGCTATGTCGATCTCCGGGCAGATTCTCTTCAGGTCCAAACCCCAAAAATTGAGGACTTCCTTGAGCAGTTCTGCGGAAGACATTGCGCCCTCCTTGTAACACAGGCACTCAGCCATATCAAGGGTGTTCTTTATAGCCATTGACATAAGTAAGGGAATAATCATTAAATGAAGAAAAAAATAGAGGGAAAAATGAGAACAAAAGGCATTTATCTTATTGGTATCTTGGTATTCATGCTTTCATATTGTGAAAAGTCTGATGTCTCTGATGCGATTCAAAATGCGCAAAGTGCTGTCGTCCCCATCGAGTTCAATTCCGATTTTTTGAAAATAGAGGGAGATCTTGAGGGTTTTGACGTTACCTGGACATCCAAGGAGCTCGAAAAGGGTCTGGAAATCGTCGAGCTCCAGTTGAGGTCTCAAAAAGCTTCGATACCGCACCGATTCTCAGTGAAATGGGATTTCCCCTCGATCGATATCACCGCCTTCTGGAATCCAAACATCAGCGTGGATAAGGTGAGTTATTATAGAAACCGGGTTACCTCCAGAGCTTCGAGTTATGCGCCTGTGAGCGCTTTCATGAATGCCAAAGATAGGAACAGGTTCACTTTTGCTTGCTCTGATGCGCTCAATAAAGTTTCGTTGCGGTCCTATCTAAGGGAAGAAGATGCCAGGTTTTACTGCGAAGTCGTTTTCTTCGAAGAAAAAATCCCTCCCCTCGAAGAATATTCGGTCCAGATCCGTATCGACACACGGAACATTCCCTATTTTAAGGCTCTGGATGATGTTTCAAAATGGTGGACAACGATGGAGAACTACACGCCTGCCCATGTTCCGGATTCTGCCAAATGGCCTATGTATTCCACCTGGTACAGCTTTCATCAGAACCCCGGTGCCGATGATGTCGTCAGTGAATGCAAGTTCGCCAAAACATTGGGATTCGACGCTGTGATCGTCGATGACGGCTGGCAGACGCTCGACAGCCAGCGAGGGTATGCTTTTACCGGGGATTGGGAGCCGGTACGGATTCCTGACATGAAAGGCTTCGTTCAGAGGATCCACGAGCTGGGAATGAAGTTTTTGCTCTGGTACTCTCTGCCCTTTGTGGGCGAGAACTCGAAGAGTTACCAGCGGTTCAGGGGAAAATATTTGACCTATTGGCAAGGACAGGGAACTTATGTTTTGGATCCAAGGTATCCCGAGGTCAGGGAATTCATCATCAACACTTATGAGACCGCACTGAAGGCATGGGATCTGGATGGATTTAAGCTGGATTTTATCGCGCGTTTTGCACCCAATGAGCAGACTGAGCTCACAGCTACAGACGGAAGAGATTATGCATCTGTCAACGAAGCCGTGGATAAGCTCATGACGGATGTGATGTCGCGCCTGCGAGCACTGAAGCCAGATATCCTGGTCGAATTCCGTCAACCATACATCGGCCCTCTGATGCGCAAGTACGGGAACATGTTCCGGGCCACCGATTGTCCGAATATGGCTGCGATCAACAGAGCCCGTACAACCGACATCCGGTTGCTGTGCGGGAATACGGCCGTCCATTCGGACATGTTCATGTGGCACGCGGATGATACCGTCGAAGCGGCGGCACTGCAAATCCTCAACATCCTCTTCAGTGTGCCTCAACTATCTGTCCGATTGGATTCGATCCCTGAGGAGCATTTGGACATGGTTAAATTTTGGATCGAATACTGGCGGGAAAACAGAGATGTGTTGCTCGACGGTGAGTTCATACCCGTCAATCCAGGCGCTGTCTATCCGAAAATCCTGGCAAGAACCGGGATAAAAACCATAGTTGCCCTCTATAATGGAGAGTATGTTTCCCTGGATGGTAAGGAGTGCGCGAATGTCGACATCGTTAACGCCAAAGGCAGCCATGATGTCATATTGGATTTAACCGGTGAGATGGGGAATGTCGATACAAAGATATTCACTTGCAGGGGAAATATCATAAAGATGCAGACCCTTTCCCTCAAAAAGGGCGTTTACAAATTTTCTGTTCCGGCTTCCGGATTACTCACTATAGAGAAAAAGTAGAAACATCCAATCCCGAAGGAGTAATTTTGAGAAATGCGAGTTTATTTTTTATACTTCACCGAGCAGCCGTAAGGAGCGCTGGTCTTGGTAGAGACCTCATCGCCGGCCAGAAGTTCATTCAGTGCCTTGGCAACATAATTAGTAGCCCTGTCGACATCCAAGGGATCGGTTGACCGTTTGTTGTCGATCCCGCCGCTGTAGACGAGTATTCCATCTTTGTCGATGATGAACATATGGGGAGTGGTTTTTGCATCATATTTTTTTCCCACTGTCCCCAGGGGATCAAGGATCACGGCTGTCGGATGCGCATTTTTGACTCGCGTCAGATCATTGGCTTGATCGGGCGTGCAAAATCCCTGTTTTCCAGGAGCAGAGGAAATGATCGACAGCCAAATGACACCTCGTCCCGTATAGACTTTCTGGAGTTTCTGCATATTTCCTGTTCCGTAGTGTTTTTTAACGAAGGGACAATCGTGATTGAGCCATTCGAGAACGACGATTTTCCCTTTGTAGGAGGAAAGAGTGTGCGTAACTCCCTTCGAGTCATTGCATGAAAAATCCGGGGCCGGTTTATCCACGGGCGCCTCGATGGCCTGAAGATTCATGCCGAGGGCTGTCATAAGCATACAAACAAACAACACAAGTTTTTTCATCGAGTAACCTCCTTTTGTGTTTTTTTCTCTTGATTCTGATTTCCAAGGGGTACGACAACTCGAAGCGCTTTTTTTTTTGATACACGCGACCAGCTTTGATCGGAAACCAACACGCCCTCGAGCGCTGAAGGTATTTTCTGAGCGAGCGCGGAGAGCTTGACTTGAACAGCATATCCGTTGTCATTATTTTTAACAATCTGGGGTGTCGAATAGTCGAAAAGCTCTGCCTGTTCCGGAAAAAATAGGATTTTTTCGATATCATTCTCGAACCATTGGGGTTGAGTTATTTGAAGAAAAACATGGTCTTTATCGATAATGGCATGGATTGACCAATCTTGCGAGAGGACCGGTAACTTCTTTCGAGTATCTGTAAACTTTTCTTTCCAGACCAGATCGAAGGCAGGCACTTTGGTGTCTACAGGAAGGCTCAGAGTAAGGAGCGCTTGTCCGGGAAGACACTCTTCCTTGCAGACGAGCCACTCCACATTCGCCTCGATCTTTATCGTCTCCCCAATTTTGGCATCAGGGGGGGCCTTAATGTCCGTTATCAGGAGCACTTCTTCCTCATATCCGAAATTTACGACCGAATCCGTTCCTAATCGAGTTGGATAAGGCCATTGGATGTCCCCATGGCTGAATCCGGGTGGAAGTTTCCATGAAATTGCCACTGGCAGACCGGAATCGCCCGGATTGAGCCAGTATGTGTGCCAATCCTTTTCCAACTCGAAGAACAACCCAACACTGAATGATCGGCCCGGTTGAATGGACTTGACCTCGGTGGTAAGACCGACATTCACATGTGCAGATTCTTGGGGAATTTTCGCGAAGACAGACAAAGGTGCTAAATATCCAACCAATAATGAAATATACAACACTTTGACCATATTAATTTTACTAATATCATAGGAATAATAAAATATCAAGCGTATTGAGCGAGTCGATGCAAAAAATGAATGTTTTGGAAAAAGAGGTATGCCTCCTGTTATAATGTTTCGAGAAAGTTATAAGTGTTCATCGTAAGCGCGTTTAAAAGTATGTATATATAAAACAAAGGTCTTAATGAAAAAACTCGGACTTATCATCAATCCCATCGCTGGCATGGGGGGAAGAGTGGGCCTAAAAGGGACCGATGGGCCTGGGATTCTGCAAAAAGCCATCGAGATCGGTGCGGAGCCTGTCGCCCAGCGGCGGACTCTGGACACGCTGAATGCGCTCGCTCCTCTAAAGGAGTCCATCGCTCTCATTACATGTCCTTGTAAAATGGGGGAGGACGCGGCTGTAGAGTGCGGATTCACTCCGAAGATCATTGCCGGCCTCTCACTGGCATCCACGACTGCCAAAGACACAATGAGAGCCGCACGAAGCATGCGGGAAATGGGAGTGGATCTCCTTCTTTTTGCCGGTGGGGACGGGACTGCGCGCGATGTGTATGAAGCCATCGGGAATTCGACGGTCGCCCTGGGCATACCCACAGGTGTAAAAGTCCATTCGGCTGTTTTTGCGCTCAATCCTGTGGCTGCAGGGGATCTGTGCGCCCTTTATCTTCAGGGGAAGGCGAAAAAGGTCAGAGAAGCCGAAGTTATGGATATCGATGAAGAGGATTACCGCAAAGGGAACCTTTCGGCAAGATTGTATGGTTATCTCAAGATTCCCTTCAGAAGCCGTTATGTTCAGCGGCTTAAATCGGGAAGCTCACCCGACGAACGATATTCACAGGAATCCATCGCTGCTTTTGTCATAGAGAATATGTTGGATACACACCACTATATCATCGGGCCGGGCACGACGACACGAGCCATAATGGAAAAGTTGGGACTCGACTTTTCTTTGTTGGGGATCGATATCGTGTTTCGAAAAAAACTGGTGGGGAAGGACCTGAACGAAATGGAGATCCTAAGCCTCATTCAAGGGAAGCTGTGTAAGATGATCCTCACACCCATAGGTAGCCAGGGGTATTTACTAGGCAGAGGGAATCAGCAGATCAGCCCCAAGGTTATCTCTTCTGTGGGAAAGGACAACATCATCATCGTCGCGACTCCGAATAAGATCGATTCCCTCGAGGGGCGTCCGTTGTTCGTTGATACGGGAGATGAAAAAACAGACAGATGGCTGAGCGGTTACTTTCGTATTTTCACGAGCTATCGAGATTCCATTATCTACAGAGTCGCCCATTAGAGATTAGCTTTTTCTGTCCATGTCTCGAATTATGTGACAAAAGGAATCTAGAGAGCTCTTCTCTTTGGCTTATAATTGACTTGGAAAAAGGCCTCTGTTATAAGGTTTTAAGATAAAAGGAGTTTCCTGATGAAAAAAGCCCTGGTCTGTGGCGCAGGCGGTTTTATAGGAAGTCATTTGGTGAAAAGACTGAAGAGGGGAGGGTATTGGGTACGCGGAGTGGATCTAAAAAAACCTGAATTCTCGGAGACGGCGGCCGATGAGTTCCTTCTCGTCGATCTCAGAGAGCCTTCGAACTGTTTGACGTCGGTGGCAGCACCTCGTGGCAATGTCTTCGATGAAGTCTATCAGCTCGCTGCAGACATGGGGGGAATGGGTTTCATCGAAAACGCTGAGTGCGAGATCATGAGAAACAGCGCTCTCATCAACATTCACATGATCCATTCGAGTGTGGAAAAAGGGGTCAAACGCTATTTTTTCTCCTCATCGGCCTGCGTTTACAGGGATATGGATCCGGACGAGCCTGAATTATCCGAAGAGGAAGCCTATCCGGCTCAGCCTGACAATGAGTACGGATGGGAGAAATTATATGCCGAGCGGATGGCGATGGCTTATGGAAAGAGATACTCGATGCCCGTGCGTATTGCACGTTTCCAGAACACATACGGTCCTGAGGGAACCTGGTGCGGGGGTAGAGAAAAAGCTCCTGCAGCCATGTGCCGCAAAATCGCTGAGACCGCAGATGGCGGAACCATCGAAATCTGGGGAGATGGGTCTGCTCTGCGGGCCTACACCTATATCGACGACTTACTCGACGGGATACGGATGCTCATGGATTCCGACCTAGAGTACGGCATCAACATCGGACGTCAAGAGTATGTCTCTGTTAACGAACTGGTGGATACTGTCGCAGAGGTGGCTGGAAAAGGAATACGTATCAAACATGTGGAGGGTCCTGTGGGAGTGCGAGCGAGAAATTTTCGTATCGATAAGATCGCTGCGCTGGGATGGGAATCCCGGTTTTCGCTCGGGGAGGGGATTGCCCGAACATATCCTTGGATAGAGGCTCAAGTGAAGGCTCATTCAGAAAGGGTCTAAAAGCGGCATGAGTTCCACTTTTTCTGTGGGATGTGGTTTTGTCAAGTCCGAATGGCGGGCACAGCCATGAAAGAGATTTATAAATCCTGGGATTATCTTGTTATCACCGCATCCAATCTTGAACAAGCGGAAGCCTACAGAGATCAACTGGAGATCAGAAAGGATCTAGGATTTCTCTCTGGATTCCAAAAGGTTGTCGTCGTTCCCGATCCGGAAGGAAAACGTGTCGGAAGTGCTGGAAGCACGATATGTTCTTTGCTGAAAGTCCTGTCTCTCGAGCTCGAAGGGCGTGTTTCCAAAGCGGAACCCAATTCCCAAGAGCTGTGGAAAGAAATACTCGAGCGCTTGCGTATTCTGATCATCCATGCGGGAGGAGACTCCAGGAGACTGCCGGCCTATGGCGCTTGTGGCAAGGCTTTGATTCCATTGCCCGGGGAACCGGAGAGCGTTTTGGGGCAGACGGTCTTCGACAGGCAGCTCCCTGTCTATCGAGACCTCCCAGAAATAGCTCGGGGACGGGGACAGGTCGTTATCACGACAGGGGATGTTCTCTTGGATTTTGCCGCCGCGGAAGTCCGGTTCAATGAAAGTGGGATCACCGGTTTGGGATGTTTGGCACCGCCGGAATTGACGCAAAACCATGGCGTTTACGTTCCCTCTGAGGATGGGATTGTGAAATTCTTCCTCCAAAAACCGTCGGTCAAAGAACAGGAGGAAATTGGCGCCATAGACGGGGAGGGAATGGCACTCCTCGATATCGGAATTTTAAACTGGGATGTCCCCTCAGCCATAAAACTTCTCGATCTGGCCGGTGTCCGATGGGATGACACAAAGGGATTCGGTTGGGCCGGACCGGTAGCTGAAGCGATCGAGTCTTGGGGGCTCGATCTCTATAGAGAAGTGTGTTGTGCCATTGGATCGGACATCGATTTCTGCCGGTATATCGCACGCATGGAAAGGAACGGCTCTCCGATCGGAAAGTCTTACCTGGAACTCATTTTTAAAAGGATGTCCGATACTCCGTTCAAATGTCAAACTTTATCGCGGTGCGATTTTTTGCATTTCGGTTCGCTCCGGCAGGTCATGAAGAGCGGA
>Ga0180437_10008411_pt1 | contig 13114 bp, 19 predicted proteins | sample SS_ome_4_FD_132410 | JGI IMG/M metagenome (GOLD analysis project Ga0180437, IMG submission 132410) | Hypersaline lake sediment archaeal communities from the Salton Sea, California, USA - SS_3_D_1 metaG | ecosystem: Environmental > Aquatic > Non-marine Saline and Alkaline > Hypersaline >...
CACTAAAACGGCAACACTAGCGAGTATCGCAGACCAAAAAGATATTTTTCTCCATTGAGCAGCACTTTTTATAGATTCCATCTTCATTATTTCTTTTTGTGTTAATTGGTGAGTGCATTTAGGTTCTCCGGCTTCTCGGAAAACACCAACACCACCTATGCCTGCAACTCTCTCCCATCTAGTTCCTGGAGAAGCGCAAGCGGTCAATAAGGCAATAAGCCCAAATAAAATCATTTTAACCCATCTGTTCATTCTTTAATTTCTCTATATACTTTTCTTGTGCACGTATTTCGCACGGCCTGCAACCTGTTTCTATCATCCTTTCTAGGACTTCTATATTATACTTCAGATCAGGACTTTTCATTGCATTTCTTTTGGTTTCCAACCATTCCTTCCTAGCAATTGCATATTCTAGGACAAGTTGCTCAGATACGAAACCAAACTCTTCGTTTAATTTTGCACGATATTCTGCGACTGTAAGTTTAAACTTTTTCATTATGTACATCCCGCGTAAGTGTCTGCTAATTGAGTAGGATTATAGTACATATAGTTTCCGCTTGTCGTATATAATTCAACGTCATAAACTTTCGCCCAGAAACTACTTGCTAACGGACCACTCCAGTCCATATTCCAACTGGTAATGTCTCCAGAATTGGAAGCAGTTCCTAAAGATACCCAACCTGATCCAATATCATAATAAAATGTTATAGTTGAACCTATTCTTTCTATCTTGAAGAAGTTTTCGGCAGCAGGAGTTATGGCACCTGAATTTCCTACAGAAGACTGAACGACTGTACTTGAGAACGGCACACCAAGACCTAAATAATAAGTAGTTACTCCAACTAAAATTTCCCAATGAATTAGTGATCCTCCAGTTGGATTAGTCCAATCACTTATAGTGAACAGTAAAGTGAAGTCTCCAGAGTTATTTGAGTTAATTGCTCCGCCAATAGTTCCTCTTGCGAATGCAGGCAATTGCCCAGACACTACCAACTCACCGGTGTCCATATCCAATAAGTTAGTATATCCTTGCTGGTTATTCCAATGCAAATTAAAGTTAGTGTCGCTTATGCTGCCAGTACTACAAGGTTGCCCACTGAGGAAGTCATAAGTAGGCCAACCACTTAAATGCGAGCAATCAGTAGGAGGAAGAACAGCACATTGCTCAAGAACAGGATATGCAGCTGCTGCTCCAACAGATAATCCGCTTAAATAGACTGGATGCCATCTGTTTGAGCTTCCAAAGTTTCTACAAATCCATAAGTAATCATCGGTAGCAAGTCCTCCACTAAGATTTCCAGCAAAGTCTCCAGGACTCCAACTTGCCGCTCCTTCTGTTCCAGAAACACAATGATATGTTGCATATCCTGAAAGCTCAGTATCACAGCAACAGTCATCATCAAAATAGAACCTACCTTGATCGTCCACTTGGAATTTTCCATCAGAATTTCTAATGTTAAAAGGCATGAGACCTCCTTAGTTTTCGCATCCGATAGTTGAGAGCGATCCGGCATTGGTCCAACCGCTTTCAACACCAGCAGTAGGTGTGAGAACTGTTCTTGTCTTCTTCTGTAACTGACCACCAGAGAGCAATTGAACATCTGTTACGACAGTGACCGTTGTCCAAGTTGAAGTATCCACATTGATCGTCGAGGTGTTCGCATCAGTTGCCGCAAGTTCGATATATGTTCCTTCGAGCAATCTTAATTTGGAAGCAGGAACTCCTTGTGTTAATTGCTGTGCAAGACCTCTTTCGAAGACTCCAGATACAGGATAACCAGACAAAGCAACTTCACCAGCGGCAACAGTCCACCCGACAGTTTCTTGACTGCTATCTTGAGTAAGACCTCTGAACTTAAGCTCGGTTTCTTGGTCAATCTTATTAAATGAACCTCCTCTGAGGAACTGATTATAGACCGAACCGGACAATAAAAGATCATTGTCAGTAAAACCAACGTTTACGATTCCGCCTGATTTATGTGTATTTCCAAGATATAAAACTCTACTTCCTATGACTCCGTCAGGATCAGCATCACCAACATCTGAAAGAATATCAGTATGAAGCAATGTATTGTCTAAGTCTAATGAACCTGTATGATACGGCAAATAAATTCCGTCAGCAGTAATCTCGCCTAATTGATAGCAATATACTCCAGTTGCATTTGATCCTTGATATTTCCCGGGGAATGATCCGCTTTGAATAGTTGAATTTACAGATATACTTGGTTCACCGGTTGTCTTGGAACTGGTTATTTCAATCCAAATATCAGTTGCAGTGTCAAGTGGAAACACATTCCTGTTCACGGAATATTCTGTATTATCTTCCCAAGTCCTAACTGAACCTGCGGCAATATAAACTTTGTCTTGTACATAAGTAGGATAGAAGTCACCACGAACTTCCGCGGGTTGTTCAGTTGGGCACTCGAACATTTCTTGACCCCAGACAACAGCAGAAGTCTGGTAATCTGCATAACCAACCTGCTTATAGATATGATCAGGTTCAACAGTCGGCGGCCAAGTAGTGCTTGTATCTAAGTCGGCAAACCATTCCTCGTTTCCAACAGCACCAGATAGGTATATGTCATAGAAAACATATGAATCTTCAGTTATGTCAACATATTCTCCGATAGTCTTAGGAATGGAAACTGCCAAATGATCTCTAGGATCTTGAATGGATATGATATCCTTGAATTCGTAATCAGCGTCTGCACGGTCAGGAGCAATAGCAATTTGCCATGCACCTACTTCGCCAGATACAACTCCTTTGAACGGATGCCGTAAGCCGTCTTCTTCCTGATCTTTTGATCCTCCTGCACCTCCACCTTGAACCCAAGGATTTCCTACTAATAATTGAACGTATCTTTCTATGTTTGCATTTGAGTCTAATTCAACTTCACCGATCTCAACAATCCCAGAGAATGCAGGCAATTCGATATCGCTGTTCAAAAGTCCAACTTTATAAGGATCAGATAATCCGGATAGAATTGCAACACTTGCAGCGGTCTTGCTTAAGTCACCTAATGTAATCCAATTAGCATCATAGGTCTGAAGTTGATTAGCAATAATGTCTTCAGTATAATCAACGACTCTAATTTGAGAAGTATAATTGCCAGATAAGTCTGTGTCAGGAAGCCAATCTATGTCGAAGTTTATTCTTCCGGATGGAATAGTTTCACCTCTGCTTACAGTAGGTGTTGCTTCATATCCAACGATCTTCGGCTTAAACTCAACTAAATAATAAATGACTCTTTCATTTTCATCCCCGGCTTCTATTGTTTTTTCCCTGGGATCGGCTTCTATTATTTTGTCGAATCCTGCTAAAAAGTTTTCAGTTGTTCTATAAAAGCTCCAAGCAGCAGTTGGTTGAAAATTGGTATAGTTACCAAAAGAAAATCTTGATCTGTTTATGCCAAAATTGATAGTATCAATGTAAGGATAATAATCTTCATCTCTTGCTTCTCCAATAATTATCTTGCTTCTATTTTTTTCGTTAATAGTACCATAATGCGGAGTATGAATTGCATCATAAGGTAAAGAGAAAGTATCAGTAAATTGTCCATGTTCTGTCCAACCTAATTCAATATTATTAAGAGAACTTTGAAGCCCTTGCCATTCATTATTTGAAAGAACCTTGGCTCCAGGCCCCCTTTCATATCCTTGCTGATTATTAGGAATATTTTTTTTCATAATTATAGATCATCATATTTTTCTGCTATATCGAACAGTGCAGTATTTCCGAATAGCGTAATAGTAAGTCTTGAAGTTCCGTTAGTCATATCATTTATAGACACATTCTTAATTAACCAAGTTGCATTCATATAAGAATATGATGATGTTCCTTCTACATATTTATATGGCATATTAGGAGCATAATCAGTAGCTTGCTGAGTAGAACCAAGTCCTCCAGTATCATCTTGTGCAGTAGTATAATTCACGCTTTGATCTCCTTTGAAGAATAATGCGGCAGCAAGTATATCAGATGAGGAAATGTTTATAATAGTCTGAGTGTCTACATCAGCATGTCCAGTCCATGTATGAATGAATCTTACTTTGTCATATAAAATTTCAGGGAATTTAGGTCCACTTCCTGCCGACGTATTAGTTTTATAAAACTGTCTAGAAATATCATATTGGTCACGTATTAAATAAAATTCAGTATCATCTTGAAACTTCATTTTTATGTCGCCTAATGTAAATGAGTTAAGCGAATTAACTGTTACTAAAGTCGGATATCTTGGTGTTGTCATTTTTTTGTCCTCTTATTGAAAAGCATTTGTTCCGTCTTCGGATACAACTTTAACTGGAATTGGCTTATAAACTTCACCTGGCTTCATCCAAGGTGGAAGTTCTTTAGTAAAGACTTTCTCTTGATTCTCTCTTCCAGCATAAGGATTTGTCATAATTTGTTTAATTTGTCTTTGGTATTGTGATTGAGTTGGTGCAGCACCATATTTTTCAGGGTCGTTGTCAGGATTAAAACCAAGAAGCAATTGTCCACCCTTAGTTTCTGTTAACCATTCACTGAACTCTTTAGCAGTTTGAAAGATCTTAACGAAGATTCCACCAACTTTTATTAAGAACTGACCGATTCCAGTTATTGCTTGCAATGCATCTACCATGTCCTGTGCAAACTCATCACTGTCTATTTTGCTAAACTCATCAACCATTTCTTTAATTTGCTCGGTTATCTCCTTAACTGCTTTTGATTTTGCCATTTTGTTTATTGATTCTGTTGCCTTATCAATCATATCAGCAAGTTTCCCCATGGGAGTGTCGGCATCTGAATCAAACCCCATTAAGCTTAATAGAAATCCTGTCCAAGCTCCTTGTAGTTGAGCAAGCGAAGCAGAGATTCCGGTCGAAAAGATTTCTTTCAGTTCTTCTGATTTTTTGTACAGCTCGCTCATTGCTTCTTCTAATTTAATAGTCCCCTGTTCAGCAGTTTGCATTTTCTTTAGGAAAGCAGGTGGAAAGACGCCAGCAAGACTTAACCTTAAGTCTTTATCAATTTTGTCTCCTGCCTTAAGCACATTGAACAATCTTGCCATTCTTTCAGTAACCAAACTTATTGGTTGATCTAACTGTTTTGCTGCAAATCCAATAGCTTCAGCAAGTTTAAAGTCAATCTTTCCGCCCATAAGAGCGGTCATTCTGATATAGGCTTCACCAAGTTCATCAGTTTCTAAAACAGACTTTTGAGCTTCATCTTGAATTTTCTTGAAGATTTTAGCTCCTTCCTCTTTGCCCAAAACTCCTTGCAATCTCTTTTTAAGATCCTCGAATTTCTTGGCTGTTTTTAATGCTTGTATGCCTATACCTGCAACACCAGCAGCAATGCCAGCAAATGCTAAGCCAACGCCTTTAGCAGCATTCTTTGCACTAAGCTGCGTTTTTGCCATTGCTTTCGTAAAGTCTGAAATGTTTGCTGTTACTCTTGCTGTTAATTTAGGCATGTTATGATCCTATTAGTATTACATCAACTGTTCCACTTGTTGAATCTGGCCATAATGTCAATTCATCATTTGAAGTGGAGATAGCAATGTCACCTTCGAACATAAAGGCTTCTCCAGCACCAAGTGCAGGCAATGGATTGAATATCATATCCGATCCACCGGAAAGATAGACATCACCAGCATTTCCAGTTCCAGCTTTAACATAAACTCCGCTAAGAGCGCTAATATCGAAGCTTTGGCCGAACACATCAGTTAATCCGCCACCAGACAAAGTAAGAACAGAGGCTGTGTCAGCAGTTAAACTAATCGTATCATGATATATTGATCCACTTCTTACAGTCTTGCTTCCTGTCTGATTTACAACTTCAGAAGGAGTGCTTAAATCAACATTGTCTTTTGTATGCGTAAAATTAACTACGGCTTTAAGTGATCCGTTAAGACTCATTTGTATATTCCTTTTCTAAGATTTCCATCCGTTTTTTGGTTATTTTCTTCTCACGCTTAGTCATTCTTTGTTCACCTGAGTAGAATCCTTGCACAAGCGGAAGTAAAACCATAACTTGAGACAATGGCATTTCCCAAATGATTTGATGAACAGTCTCATTGCATTTAAGACTAACAGAAAAAGCCATTCTTATGATATTTTCATAATTAAAAGTTATAGATTTTTTTTTTCCTTAAGTTGATCTTCTTCAGTTAAATTGACTGCATTCGCAGCATCATTAAGAATATCAACCATGACTTCTACATGTTCTTGTAAGTCACTTCTGTCAAAATTATTTAAATAAAAGTCTCTTGCTAAATGAGTAAATTGAGACCTTGCTTCAGATATTTTTTCAACTCTGTCTAAAAGTTTGTCTATCAGATCAGGGTTACCTTTAACTAATGGTCTTAATCTCAGCATATCTTTTATTTTTTGCTGAATATGCATGACAGGTTCAATAGCATCGTAACCGTTAAATAAAACATAAATTGCTTCACAGCAATCATCAAATTCTATTTCTCTGCCTTCTTCTAACTCAGAAACGAATGGACTTTCTATTGTATGAAGAAGAGCATAATTGCCTATCACAAGTTTAATAGGCAAATCACCTAGTTTATACATGCCACCTATTGCTGCTAAATTTAAAGAAGATTCCTTTTCATCAAACTCTTCTTCTATTTCTTCCTCAGCATTAAGCAATAATGATTCAATGTCTTTTTCTTCACAATCGTTGAGATCGAGGCCGGCTCGAAGCGCGGCCTCTAGTTTTTCTCTATCAAATTCTACGTTTTGTTCCATAATTTTGTCCTCTTAAGTTATGGATTAAGCGTCAGGGGTACCAAGATCAGGATAATGAGTAGCAGTTACATCAACTGTCTTAAATCCGTCAACTGTTTTTCCTCTATTGACTGAAGAAATATACCAAGTGACATCGTTACCTTCGCCATCGTCGAACGTGAATGTTGTACCAATGTCAGGGGGCGAAGTATCTGTTGCAAATTCGAGATAGTTTAATGAAAGCGTTCTAGTTTCATTATACTCTTGAATTGCCATTGTATGTCCATTTGGGCCTTTAGCTTCTGCTCTTTCAGTAGTTTGATCTACTGAATAGCTTTGAATGTATCCATAGGTTGCGGAAGGAGTGGAGAAAACCATCGTTTTTCCGCCTGCTAATTCATTAGCCATAATTTATTTTCCTTATTCTGTTTTTGTTTTTGCGACAACCATGAACTGAAGTCCTTTGCCCCAATTCTTGTCATCGTCTGCTGTAAATGAACCCTGAGGATAGACTCCACAAGGATATATTTCTAATGATGCATCTACCGCGTTTAATCTTGTTACGATAGAAGAGTCATAAAATGTTTTTCTAATCAGACCTCTTGTCTTGTTTGCTGAACGACCTTTAGGATCTTGCTTCTTGCTTGAGAACACAGCAATATCAACCAAACATCTGGTTGCAGAATATGTATTCACAGTCCCAGGTTCTTCATCAGCAATGACTGTCCTAACTTTAATCACTTCATGCAATTGAACTTGTCTTAGGTCTTCCCAAAGGACTGCATTCAATCCGTCTGCCTTAAGAACTTCTACAATTGCCTGTTCTATTAAAGTTTCTATGTTAAAATTTATGTCTGCCATTAAAAGTCTCTTTCCATTTTCCTAGAGAGGAGTTCCAATCTCTTTTTAAGTCTTATTTCGCCTTTAATCATTGCCTTTTGCAACATCCTAATAGGTCTTCTATATCTTGTACCGTTTTCGACAAAAGTGGCATAATCTTGAGAGTTCCAAATTTCATAATTTGCAGACCCACCAATTTTTCGTTTTTGCCAAGATCTTTCTAGTCTTCCTGTTCTAACTGGAGTCCACCGTTTCACATCTCGTATGATTTCATCAACTGTTATTTTAATAAGGCGAGTTATAGCTTTTTCATACCGTTTTGTAAACATATTTAATTCTGTATTAAATTGTTCACGATTAACCCAAGCTATCTCAACTTTTGCCATATTATTTTCTGTCCTTCATCTCATGTTCTCTGAGTCTCTTCAAGATTTCATCAAGTTTCAGATTAATGACTGAAATCTGTTCGGTCCGAAACTTAACATTCTCATCTGTGCGAATGATCTGTTTTTCAAGTTTATCTATTTTCGTCCAACCTAAACTAAATATACTTATCAACGACAACACGAAGATAGACAGCAACCAATTTGGTATCTCTGTTTTGCTTGTCAGTGTCTTTGTCATTTCCTTTAGTCCTTTTTATTATTTATCAAATTTCTGTGGTACCTTAATTATCCACTAAGACCAAGTCGAATCCTGCGACTGCGGCCGCGGCTGTGATAGATGCAGCAGTGACTTGCACTGTCATCTTTATGTCTGTCTTCTCCGTAAAAGGTCCTTCAGGTTCTATATAGGTATGCTGATATGGGTTTCCAGTGCTTGAAATTGCCGTTCTGTGTTTTAACTGAAACACTCCTCCTGGCTTTCTTGCGAACAGTTTGAAAAGATAGTTAGTGCTTCTTACTCCGCCTGCCTGAGCGACATTGAATGAACGAATGTATGCGGTCTTTCCAGCAGGAATCGTATAGATTGCCATTTCTGTTTGGTCTGCATCCGGATGAACGATTGCTCGAATCTTCGTGGCGTCATCAGGAACCCCGTCAGTGATTGCGGTGTTCTCATATACGATCGCATGTCCGGATAATGGAGTGGAATTGATATTCTTAACTCTAAACACACGGATCAGTTCTGGACTAAAACCAACTCTAGTTTGACCGCTCAAGGTTGCAGAGAGAGTAGTTAGTTCCCAATCTTCATCCAAACCTTGAATTTCTAATGTCTGAGAGTCACCAGCATCTGAAGAAGATATGGAGTTAATTATGCCAGAAGTGGAGAATGTATAATTCATTGCTTCCCAAGTTGTATTATCTTCTGCTCCGTCCCAGACATCAACTTCACCGTCTCCAGTGTCGAAGTCTGGAGCAAATCCGAACTTATGAACGAATGAAAGACCAGTCACAAGTCCTTGGGCAATTGCCAACCCATCTGAGTTGTCAGAGATAGAAAGGTTTCCGTCAACAGTAGTCATAACTGCTCGGTCTGTTCCAGTTGAGTCGGCGCCCCAGATATGTGCGCCTATATGACCATGATTATCTACTTCCATGTAGTTATGACCGCTGACAACTCCGTTCTGTTTCTGCCCGAAAATTTGTATGCTCATTTTAGTCCTCTTTTAGCAAATATATGGAATGCCTTGTCCTAATGCAATTGCTGGGTAAAGCTCTCTCACTTCTTCAACCGTCTTTCCTTCGATGACTGTATAAGGTCCTTGCAATAGTTTAAACTCATCTATTAAGGTTTCAGCATCTCCATATAGCGAAAACAACCATAGACATTTAACTGCTCCGCTTTTCTTGGTATAGATAGGCAAGCCTTCATCATTCGTTCCAGTGAGTTCCTGCGGATAGACAGGTCCAACGCATAAGATTTCGTGAGGAAGATTTCCATCCTCATCTTTTTTAGTGTTCAAGAACTGTTCTAAGGCAGTCCTGTATCCATAAACCCATATGTTAGTCCAATTACGCATCGAAGAATACCTCCGTTCCAATAGCAGCGGTTAAATAATCAACCAAAATTTCAATCTCTGCTTCTGATAGTTTCCTATTGAATATCAAGTAAGGACCAAGAGCACCATTCCAAGGAAGACTGGCAGCGTCTCTGTTTCCTAAGTACATTGTACCAGTTGGTACTCCAGCAGAGACAAATTCTTCTTGGGTTTCTTTGTTCTTTTTAATATAAATCTTGGAACCGTCCCAAGAATCAGCGCGAACGAATGACTCAAACTGTTCCGCAGTAAACGTGCTCGTTTCAGGACTACCATCTGTGTAAAGTCCAAGTTGTCTGGTTCCTTGATCATTGTCGAGAAGATAACTAAGAAATCCTAGCGTTCCGAAATCATATCCTGCCATAGTTGCATTAGTATAAGCATAAGAATCGCACCAATAAACGATTGTTCCTTCCGTTCCGACAGTTGGAGAACAAGTGAGAAGGTCGGTTCCATAAGTTGCTCCATCAGCACTATCATAAGCAAACGCAGCAGTAGGATAAACTGTGTTGTCATAAACTCTAATATAACGGAACTCAATAACACATGCTGAGTTAGCTGATGCAGGTGACTTAATTGCAAAGAAACCAGAAGTATCAGCACTGGTAACAGTGACATCAACGTCAGCCCAACTTGTTCCGAGAGCGCTTAGGTCAAAAGTTGTCCCTACGTTTATGAAGCTAGTGTTAGTGAACGCCACAACCATACCACTTGGAATAGTTCCACTAACTAACCTTGCTTGCATTTTTCCATATCTATTGTTTATTGCGTCATCAATGTCAAAGAATGCATATTTATTAGCAGAACCGTCGTGAGTAACGCGATAAACTCCAGTTTCTGGTTCAGTAACTGAAGAAAAGAACGAAGGCCAAGCAGTGAGATCTGTATCAACCAAGTTAGTTTCGCCTTCACAAATTCCATAAAGTGGAAGATTGTTTTTGGATATAGTGTCTACGGTATTTGCACCGATGTCACCGTTCCCGAGAAAGAATGATTGGCGAGAACCGCTTCTGGTGTTGGAAACAGAAACGTTTCTACCTATCATAGTTGCTTCGGAAACAAGAGCAGAAGCGTACGAATATAACTCACCTGACTCTAAATCAAGTAGCTTTGAACCTACTTGTTTGAAGAAAGCTAAGCTTCCGTCTGCGCATCTTACTAATCCAGGAAGAACTGGATCTAAGAAGGTTTTAACACTTCCATTTAATGATGCAATATTATAAGCCATCTAGCACCTCCTTAGTATGCGAAGGAGAGTCCAGATAATTCTCCAGAAGCAGCTTGCGTGAATGCAGCGGAATCAGCCCATTGTCTTGCGCCGTCAGAGTCAATCTTTTGTACTTGCCATACATCAGAATTAACTGAAGAACCAACTGGAGCTAAAGCAATGTATTGGTCAGTGCCTCTGCTTTGAACGACTCTTGAATAAGCATCATTCCAATAAGCTTGTTGTTCGTATGTCTGTAAGGTGTCAATTTGTCCTGAGAGAACAGAAGTATCTGAAGAAGAACCAATGTTTATGGAACCGTCAGAGTTGATCTCAAGATAATCACCTGTGCTGTCGAAAATTTCTATAGCCATTATTAAAATCCTGTAGTTGTTGTATCTGTTGATATTTTTATGTGAGAAGCTCTTCCGGTTGACTTATCTGCTTGGTCGGGTAGTGAAATAACTTGTCTTGCTAATTTGGAAAGAGTATCCATTGCTGCCTTATACTCAGTAATAACGCCTTCAGGAACATCTGACATGTCTGTGAACTGATTGTAAGTCTTAAACCTAAGAAGCGGAACGACCAAACCTCTTAAGAAGTTTAACGCGTTCGTACTCGTAGGTGGAATAGTATATCTTGAACCAATAGCAGAGTTAATCATACCTTCGCATTCGTCTATGACTAATTCCAAATGACTGGATTGAAAAGCTCCGTCAGAATCATTATAGACGTCTAAAGTACGACCTAAAAGAGTTTTAGCTTGCGCAACGGTTATGTATGAACTCATAAGTATCCTCCGAAATAGGAGGGGGAGAAAGAAGAAAACCTAATAAAAACTCCCCCTCCTAAGACTAAGTCCGATTAAGCGCCAGTTCCACCGCAGTAGATCTTGTGAGGAGCGCCTGCAGCTGCAGCCATGCGACCGTCGGCCATGTAGTCGATAGTCTTGGAGCGAGCAACTTCTTGAGCATTGCTAAGAAGTGGAGCAGGAACTTCACGAATCTGAAGTAGAACACCCTTTACGATGTCAGTCGTATCAGCGAGGAACCAATAGTCATCATAGTCGCCTACGAGGTAAGGACTTACGACGATGCGAGTTCCAGTGGTACGATAGAAGTTATCGATCTGAACTTTATCAGTCGCATCGTAACCGAAGAAGTTACGAACGATGTCATAAGCGACCTTTTCCTTCTTAGGACCAACTACGAGCGTATCAGGCATAACTGCGAGAGGCTCACCAGCATGATCTTTATAGGACATCATGGCAACTCTTGCAGTCTCGAAAGTAGCTGCAGTAAGAGCACCAGTTGCAAGGTTGCTAATGGTATTTGAACCGTATGTACGGGTCGTTGCGAAAAGAGCAGTACCATCATATGCATTTGGGTTGGACGTAAGAACGCTCATGATCAAGGATTGTTGCTTCTTGAACCATCCGGCGACCATTGAAGGAACGATGTCAACATACATTCCGATCTGATCGTCTTCAAGTTGGTTCTTAGGCATCTTGATTGACATTTCATAGTCAGCGTTCTTAACTTCAAACTGTTGACTTGCGATATCCTTGAATTGGCGTGCGCCATTCCACTCTGACCATCCACCAAGAGCTTCCATGAAAGCATAGTGATTGGATGCAGTAGTAGAGGTATATTGCGTCGCGAGCGAGTTAAGTTGGCTTTGAGGAGCAGCTTCGAATGCAGCAGTCCATTTGGCGTTCAACTGTTTGTTGAGAGTCTGTAGGGTTGCATCATTAATATTCATAATAAGTTACTCCTTAATTATCTCTTTTGGCTGGGTCAAAGTCAACCCATACGTAGTTAGAATCAACATTGGCGATGATTCCAGCTTTATCTTTATAATCGACGGAGCCAGAGACGGACACAGAACCTGCGCCTTCAATCCATGCTTCTTTGCCGATGTCGTCTAGAGTGATCGTGCCAATTTTATCCATGCCATGAACAGCAGTGGAAATAAAGTTAACAGTTTCACCGTCGTCCGTATTGTCAACCTGTTCGGTTGCAACGCCGAGACATACGAATCCGGAAGTGGAAGTTGCTTCGGAAGCTTCAAGAGTAGAAGCATTAAGAACAACCATGTTTCCAGGGTAGATAATCTCGGTGTCAAGAACGGTAAGAGCGTCCGTATAAGAGAACTTAGCTTCACCGATTCTGGGGCATTTTCTAGCTGCCATAATTATTTTTCCTTTTGTTTGCAGTTAAATTATTCTTGACTTCATCTGTTTTTTGTACCATTCGTCTAGTTCTTGATCTATCGGATCGGCAGTTTCAGAATTCTTTTGGTCAAGAATTGTTTTAGTTTTTGGTGCAAGAGCATTGAACTGTTCCAATTTCTCGAAAGAAAGATCTTCG
>Ga0180437_10008412_pt1 | contig 13112 bp, 8 predicted proteins | sample SS_ome_4_FD_132410 | JGI IMG/M metagenome (GOLD analysis project Ga0180437, IMG submission 132410) | Hypersaline lake sediment archaeal communities from the Salton Sea, California, USA - SS_3_D_1 metaG | ecosystem: Environmental > Aquatic > Non-marine Saline and Alkaline > Hypersaline > Sediment...
GGACGGTCTCCGATTTCGGCTTCCCTTCTCCACGGCCGACTCCTGCTCGGTCCGGGTCCGGTACCGCCAGGCCTCGCCGGAGCGAAGGGCGGTGTACATCCTGCGGTCGACCCAGGCCTGGGGAAGACCGTTGGAGCGGGCCGAGTTCGTGGCCGTGTGCACCCAGGCCGCCACGGACCCCGTCTTCAACTACCCCTTCCGGGCGAGCGCGCCCAGCCCGGGGACCTACACCTTCGAGGCCTCTCCCTTCCTGCCCGAGGAGGACCTCGTGATCCGATGGTAGTCCTCGGCCGCACGTTTTTGGCCTCCAGGAACCCTTCCTCCGTGCCGATGTCCTGAGTGAAGTCCAGGGAACCGATCCGTCGATGTGTCGCAACTGCAGAAGAGGGGCAGAGATGCATTGTCCAGCGTGCGGGAACGAGCTGAAGCAGATGGTGGCCGATGAGATCACGGTGGAGGTATGTGAAGGCGGCTGCGGGGGACTCTGGTTCGACCATTTCGAGATCCAGAGGTTCGACGAGCCCTGCGAACAGAACGGCACGATCCTCCTCGAGATCGCGCGGGACCCGAGCATCCAGGTCGATCACACCAAGAGACGGCTGTGCCCGAAGTGTCGCGACATCGTGATGATGCGGCACTTCTACAGCCCCAAACGCGAGATCGAAGTGGACGAGTGTCCCAAGTGCGGGGGCCTCTGGCTGGACGCCGGCGAGCTGGCCACCCTCAGGGACCAGTACCCCTCGGAGGCCGCCAGGCACGAAGCCGCCGAGGAGTACATTAACGAGATCCTCGGACAGAGACTCGACGAGATCCGAGCCCAGAGCGACGGGGCCCTGGCGAAGGCGCGCAGAATCGCCCGGATGCTCCGCCTCATCTGCCCGAGTTACTACATCCCCGGCAAGCAGCCGTGGGGCGCTTTCTAGCGAGACCCACACACGGCACACACAGACCTCCACGACACACGGAAGGGCGGGGCACTCCCCGCCCTTCTCCCTTTCCACGCCCCCGCCTCGACCCTGCCGTCCGCCTTCCCACCCCGCCACGCGGGCTCTTGCCATGGGGACCCGACATTGGTACAGTTCCTGGGATGGCCAACTCCCGACGCCCCTGTGTGAACGTGAGTCCGCGTACGCCTGTCGCCCTGGACGCGCGATCTCGCTCCGGACCCACCGCTCGAGGGTCGGAGCGATTCTCTCCGGCGCTCCGGGACCATCCGCCGAGGAGGGAATCGTGAGATACAGGATCGACTTCAACCGCATGAATTGGGAGTCCCCCATGGAGGGCGTACGCAGCAAGACGGACAGGGAGGGACACCGCCAGATCCGCCTCGTCGAGTACACGAGGGACATGGCCCCGCACTGGTGCACGAAGGGGCACTGGGGCGTCATTCTGGACGGGGAGTTCGAGATCGAATTCCCCTCGGGCACCTACACGTATGCCAAGGGGGACGGCGTGCTCATTCCGCCCGGGGAAGCGCACCGTCACCGGGCCCGCGCGCTGACCGAGCGGGTCGCCGCCCTATTCGTGGAGGACATCTGACCCAAGGCATGCGGCGACAGACGGTATCTGCGACGGAACGTTATCGAAGGAGGTCACCATGAAGGCTAGAGCTGGGGAGCACCCCTTCGGCGACCCGGGCCAGTTGATCGCACTGGGCGCGTTCCTTGTTGTGTGGATCGGCGACTCCTTCTTCCTACGCGCGTCTACGGCCCTCTCGGCCTTCGTTCCGCTGGCCGTCCGCTTGATCGTTTGCGCGGTCCTACTGATCGTGGCACTTCTCCTCTTCCGGTCGGGTCACGTCGTCGTCAGCCACGAGCGGCGGCCCACGGGTGTCCTGACCACCGGCGCCTTCCGGTATGTGAGACACCCCCTCTACCTGGCGAGCCTCCTGACGTACCTCGGACTCACCGTCTCCACCGCCTCACTCCTGACGCTCGGGCTGACCATCGGGATCTTCGTCTTCCACGACTACATCGCGGGCTATGAGGAGAGGTTCATGGAGACCCACTTCGGCGAGGAGTACGCGAGATACAAGCGCGTGACCGGGAAGTGGATTCCGAGGATCCCAGCCGCGTCTCCGGCGAAAGCGAGAGCGCGCGAAAAGGACACACGGTGACCCGTTGGAAGATCGGGGCAACTCCCCGAGTCGGGGGACTCCGCGAGTCGTCCCGGTTGCGTCTGGTGGCGGGACTTCTCGGACCTTTTCCTCCCGGAACGACTTCTGACCTGCGACCGACGACTCTTCGACCGACGTCCCCCAACCCAAACGTCTTCCAGTTTAGGCAACGAACACACCCCGCCCCCTTGCAAGCTGGAAATATGTTTGGTATAGTTATATGGGGAGCGTGGCGACCGCCCGTGCACGATGGGGTTCGCCGCCGCGCGAAGAGGGCGCACGCGGAGCACAGCAACCCGCGTTCTTGAGGGGAAAGCCGGGTGCACGGCCCCTAATCCGGAGGTGGTACGTCATGCGTCCCGCTCGGACTCTTGCGATGGTCTCGCTGCTTGCGCTGGGCGTCTCGGTGCCCGGACAGGTTCGCGCCGAGACGGCGACCCGGGATGAGATGGAACGGGTCTGCCGGAACTGGCTCTCCTACGTGGTCCACCAGAGGGGAGGTTGGGCCGGCGATACCGAACCGGGCATCGCCGGCGTGCGGGAGCTGAGCGCGGGCGACACGCTCCTGGCGCTGTGTTTCTCGATCCGCCCCCAAGGTCACGTGGTCGTGCCGATTCTCAAGGAACTCCCACCGATAAAGGCCTACTCGGAGAAACACGGGATCGACCCGGACCAGTACGTCGGATACCCTCAGCTTCTTCGAGACGTTCTCCACAACCGTGTCTCGCTCTTCATCGACCGCTACGGCGGAGTGGACGCCACACAGTCGGCAAAGCGCGAGCCGCTCTTCGATCCCCTCCACCGGGAGCAGTGGGACCGCTTCTCGGCCACGGCCGCGGAGTTTCAGTCCCTGCTGGACGGGGGGACCTTCGCCCCCCTGACGGAGGTCGGGCCCTTGCTCACGACCGAGTGGCACCAGTTCGAGCCCTACAACAACCTGTGCCCGATGGGCGATGGCGACCGGTGCGTGGTGGGCTGCATGATCACGGCCATCACGCAGATCATGAACTACCACGAGTGGCCTCCAACGGCCGTGGGTACGGCCACCCGCTACTGGAACGGAGACCAGTCGTGCGGGGGAAGCACCCCGCCGGAGACCCTGGTCGTGGACCTCTCGGACCCCTACGACTGGGGCAACATGCCGGACAGCTGCTACTTCGGCGGCCCGATCGACGAGTGTACGCCCATCGAAGGCATCGCGGTCGCCGAGCTCTGCTACGAGGTGGGTGTAGCCATGATGGTCGACTACGGCGCCTGCGGCACCGGGGGGAACTACATGGCGGTCAAGGAACTGCTGCCTCCCACCTTCAAGTACTCCTGGCAGATCGACGACGAGTACCGGGAGGAGCACACCGCCCAATCCTGGTTCGAGCTCATCCAGGCCGAGATCAACGAGGGCCGGCCGATGCTCTATCTGATCCTCGGCCACGCGATCGTCTGCGACGGCTGGAGGGACACGGGGCGCGAGCAGCAGTACCACATGAACTACGGCTGGGGCGGGTCGTACACGGGATGGTATACGGTCGACCACCTGCACATGTCGCCGAACCCCATGTTCGAGGCCTTGCTCCGGAGAATCTACGCGCCCCAGAGGTGGACGCTGGAGGTGGAGGCCGACGGATCCGGAGAGTTCCCCACGATCCAGGCGGCCGTCGACACCGCCAGGGAGGGGTCCGTCATTCTCCTCCACAACGGGGTCTTCACCGGCGAAGGGAACCGGGACGTGGATTTCCTGGGCAAACCCCTCGTGATACGGTCCGAGAGGGGAAGGCCCGATTCCTGCGTGATCGACTGCGAGGGCGTGGGGCGGGCGTTCGTGCTCGAGTCGGGAGAGGGTCCGGGCTTCTACATCGAGGGGATCGAGATCATCAACGGTGCGGCCGATCACGGAGGGGCGATCTACTGTGACTCGACCTCAGTGACGATCGCGCGCTGCCTGTTCCACGACAACTCCGCGACGCAATCCGGTGGCGCCGTGTACTTGAGCGGTGAAGCATCCCCGGCCTTGCTCCAGTGCACGTTCTCCCACAATTCTACGGCGGGATCGGGCGCCGGCATCGCCTGCGACACGGGTGCCTCGCTCACGGTCGATCACACGATCGTAGCCTACAGCACGGCCGGAGAGGCCGTATCCTGCGCCGGCGGGGCCACCGCCGATCTCTTCTGCTCCGACCTCTACGGCAACTCGGGCGGCGATTGGGTCGGCTGCGTGGCGGGCCAGAACGGGAGTGACGGCAACGTGAGCATCGACCCCTACTTCTGCGATCCGGACAACCGGGACTTCATGATCGCCGAGGACTCCCCGTGCGCGCCGGACTACTCGGGACCCGACTGCGGTTTGATCGGGGCGTTGGGCGCGGGCTGCGCGCCCACACCGGTGGCGGAGTCCGAGAACGCGCACCTGCGGGGATTCGCCCTCCTCGCCAACGTCCCCAATCCGTTCAATCCGGTGACGGAGATCACCTACTCGATTCCGACGGGGTCTCGCCCCTCCGGGGTCATCCTCTGCGTCTACAACTGTCTGGGCCAGCGCGTGCGGACGTTGCTGGACGCAAGCCAGCCGGGGGGCGTGTACTCCGTGCAGTGGGACGGGACGGATGAGGACGGCGCGGCCGTGGCCAGCGGCGTGTACTTCTGTCGGCTCGCCTGGAACGGGAAGGCCGAGACGACGCGGATGGTGCTGCTGAAGTAGAGAGAGCGGGTGACCGCGAGGGCGCGATCAGGCAACCCGTTGCCAGTCGGCAGGCCCAAGGCCCCCCGCGCGAGCCGTCCCGCGGGAGGCCGGGGATTGGGATCGAGAGAGCCATGCGGGTTTCGCGCGCCGCGGGTCACCAAACTCCACACAAGGTCACGTTCGGGCCATCATGGGTCTCGAGAGCCATATCTTCGGCCGACCGCCCGCGCGTCCGCTGCGGGTCCTGTCTCGAAGGTACTCCCACCGCGCTCCCTAGGCGGTCCGTGCGGCGGGAGGCCCTCCCTTCGAGCCACCCCCAGCGGACGACCGCACAGACGAATCCACCACGCGCCCTCGCGCTCTCGCCCCGTTGCCTTGTCGCGCCGTCGCCCCGCCCTCGCGGATAGGATCCGGCGCGGTTGACTGGTGCCTGTGCACCCATCACCCCAAAACCCGCAGCTCAAGGCCGCCTACGATCCTCCAAGACTGAACCACGAAGCCCACAGAGAGCACGAAGAGACCGGGGCATCCTCTCGGGGCCGGATCCCAAGGACCGGCCCCGATCTGTAACCCTTCGTGTCCTTCGTGATCTTCGTGGTGAGAGGCTTTGGGTTCGCTCTCGCCCTGTCGCATCGTCGCCTTGTCGCGCGCTTGCCGTCACTCCTCGCTCTTGACAGACCGCCTTCCGAGATTCTATGCTTCCTCTACCTGGAGTGAATATCCGGGCCGAGCGACCTCCGCCTCAACAGGAGTGCCGGGCACCGTGCTTCACCCGGACTCCCACCTGCATCCTATCGATTGACGGGCTTGGTCGGGAACGAGGCCGCCCGCCGAGGACAGCAACCGCGGAGGTCGGTATGCAGAACGCAAAGCGCCTGATCGTCGCCACGCTCTCCGGAGTGCTCTTCGGATTCGTATGTCTGGGACTCGCCTCGAGCGGCGCGGGGCCCCTCGCATGGCCGATCGCTCTCCAGATCGTCGCCAGCCGCACGCTGATCGGGTTCGCCATCGGGATCAGCCGCGTTTCCCTCCGTCATTGGTCCGTCCACGGACTCGTGATGGGGGCGATCTTCAGCCTTCCGTTGGCCTTCAGCGGCCTGATGGCCCCGGAGAGCCCCGAGTACAGCAAGCCGGCCATGTTCGTCTCGACGATCCTGTTGGGAATGATCTACGGCCTGCTCGTCGAGGTCATTACCTCACTCATCTTCAAGGCGAGGGCCGGGGCGCCGGCACAGCCGGTTAGCTAGGCTGCGGGGCCGCCAACACCTCCAACACGCCGGGCATGGGGACTGGGCAATGGCCGACACACCAGGGAAGGGGGATGCCGTGTAGGGGGGCGCGAGGGCCCTCAGGTCCGCAGCGCGTAGCCGACCTTGGCGAACACCGTCCGGTCGCTCTGCGTGAGGTCGTACTCGGGGGTCGCCAGGTGGTTGTCCCGGTATCCGAGGAAGAGCACGGTCCGGGGATTGATCGTGTAGGAGAACAGGAACTGGGTGAGCAGGCTGTCCGATTCCGGGTCCACCGGGTAGGTGTAGGCGTCCACGTTCCTGTCGAGGCTCGTGTACTGGAAGATGCCACGGACAAAGCACCGCGCGTTGAAGTGGTAGAACAGGGAGAGACGGTTCGTGTGGGCCGTGAAGAGATCACGCCCCGCGACGTCGAGTGTCTCGATCTGTCCCTCCCAACCCAGGCGAAGATGTCTCCCGATGTTCCAGTCCACCTCGGGTTCCAGACTGACGCCCTGACCGAGGCGCGCGTTGGAATAGTCGATGCGGTCGCCGACGTACGCCGTTAGCGAGAAGGAGACGTCCGCGGACGGCCGCATGCTGGCGATCGACATCAGGAAGTCCTGGTCGAATCCTCGACCGGCGAAGGCCTCCCGCTTCCTCTCCCCGTGGAGATAGAACATCGACTGGAGCGGCCCCCCGTAGGTGAACGCTGCGCGGTGCGATCGCCACAGGAACCCGCCGGCATGGTCCTCCGCTTCCTCGAAGCCGGCCGCCAGCTCGAGCACGGAGTACGGTTTCCCCGTCCCTCCCCACCAGCGCGCGGAGACGCCGGTCTCCACTTGCCGGTAGTCGACCTGAGGCATGATCCCCACGTCCGCCCGGAAGTTCTCGCCCAAGTCCCTGTAGTTCACCCAGCCGTGCAGGTTGCGGGACGAATGGCGGAAGCCCGCGTCCAGGGCCCAGCCTTCGAACGGATCCGGCTCCTGGCCGAAGGCCGAGGCGGTGGCCTCCGGGTACTCGGTGCTCGACCCCAGAACCTGCACGCGGATCCGGTCCCGCTGGGTGACCCGCACGTCGCCGTCCACTCCCGCCAGGCGGCTGAAGTACCCGTCCGCCTCGCGGTCGGTGGCTAAGAGCCCGAGGGTGGCGCGGCGCCCCAGGTCCCGCTTGTAGCGCAACACCGAGGCCGTCGACTCGATCGGCAGAGACGTGGAGGCCGACGACTGGCTCCCGGGGAAGATGAGGTTGGTCAGCTCGTCGCGGACCACGTAGGCCCCGATCGTGTGCCCTCCCTCCTTGCCCGTGAGCTTCACCCCCCACTGGGGATCGCGCAGCGTCCGCGTGTAGACGGCCTCGAGGTTCGTGTCGAAGAAATCCATGCCCTCGGTGAAGAACGGCCGCCGCTCCTCGTAGGAGAGGGCGAAGGGCTCGTTGATGTCGAGCTGGAGCGCGTCGGCCTCCACCTGGCTGAAGTCGGGGTTCAGGGTGCCGGACATCGTGAGGTTCGGCGTGAGTCCCCACCGGACGGTGAGACCCGCTTCGGTGTCCTCGTTCCGATTGCGGAAGGATCCGTCCGGCATGGACTCCCGTTCCTCGGTCCGGACCCCGGTCAGCGTGGGGGCGACTTCGATGTTTCGGCCCGGAGCCGCGCCCTCGAACCCCACGATCTTGGCGGCCAGACAGAGCGAGCAGTCGTTGTTCTTGTCGGCCGGGACGCTGGAGAACCAGTACTCCAGGCTCCGCGGGTACTTGCGCGACAGGACGAGACCCCACATCTGGGGTCCCTCGCGCCGCTGAAACGAGACGGACCGGAAGGGAATGGCCATCTCGGCCGTCCACCCCCACTCGTGGATCCGGGTGGCGGAATCCCAGATCGTGTCCCAGCCGATGTCCGACTCGCCTGCGGAGTCCTCGTAGTAATCCTGCTGGACGCCCAGCGCGGTCACACCGAACACGATGGACCGGCGTTCGTCGTTGAAGGTGTCGAGCACGACCACGGCCCGGTCGTCGTACCACCCAGAGTCCCGGTCTCTCAGGAATGCGCGGACGGCGTCCGGATTGGGATCGTGACAGCGGAAGGCGACGTACAGGTTCGAGTCGTCGTAGAGCAGGAGCCCCTGGGTCTTGACTTGCGCCGGGACGTTCTCTCCCGGGCTGGTCTCGTAGGGCAACTCGAGCACCAGAGCGCGGTCCCAGGCGGCTTCATCGGCCGCGCCGTCGACGGCGACACCGGCGGCCGTTCTCGGAACGAGGTACGGATCGTCGCGCGTCCCCACCCCCGTACCCTGTACGGGAGGAGGAAACGCGGGAGCATCGTTCGGGGGGACGACGGTGAGGGCGGTCAGGACCGCCAACAGGGTGGCCCGCGCGGACTGCCTGGACATGCGTCTCTCCTTCCGGACCGAACGACTCGGCCGGGAACCCACGAACCTCGGGATCTCCAGTGCGCCCTCAAGGAGTACTACGCCCGACGGAGAACTCCGGTTTCGCGATGAGAGAGCGGCGACCCGGCCAGGTGTCCAACCCGCGCGGCAGTCGCCGGCCGCTCTCTTGCCTAGTACTCCTGCTCGAACCCCGACGGCTTGGCCTTGAGCGGCGCTTCTATCCGCTCGAAGACCCGAACGAGGATGAAGTACGACGCGCCCGCAGCGGCGAGGAAGAGGATCCAGAGCACCGATGTCCCAACGGGGAGCGCTGCAGCCAGATGCCGCAGGAGGATCCACGGCAGCGCGCCCACCGCCCAGACCTTCGTGAACCCCAGAGTCTGTACCACGACGGCTCCCGTGATCAGGAGCAACACGGCCACGAGGATCCCGACGCTCGTCCACTTGCAGACGGCGCCCCGGGGAGTGGCGCTCTGCCCGGCCAGTGACACCGAGTAGATCGGAACCAGAAGGAACAGGAAGACCAGCGCTCCCAACGCCACGGTGCGCGACCTCCCCTCCGACGCCCGGCCCACGGAACCCTCCACGGTGAAGGCTCCCCGGCGGATGGCGTCGACGTAGCTGTCCGGCAGCCGGAAGCCCGGCTCGGTGTAGCGCGCGGGGACCGGCACGCCGTGGACGGCCTCGATTCCACGATCGATCTGGAGGGCCACGAACTCGGGAGAATTCCCGCGCCCGTGCTCGAAGGGGTCGTAGACGACCGCCGGGCTCCAGGGAAGCACCCGGTGGCCTTCCGGCGTGTAGTGCTCTCCCCAGGGGGAAGTCACCTCCGGCACGACCCCGTCCCAGGCGATCTCGCAGAATTCCTCGGGAACGTGCATCTCATGGTCGAAGTAGTTGATCATGCGCGGCGGATGCGGATGCGCGGCCTGACGGATCTCGGCCGTTCCGATCCCAAGCGCCAGCACAGTCAGCGCCGTGACCGCCGGATAGAGGAACAACTGCCTGCGAGAGACGGGCAGTGGATCCAGATAAGAAATCCGTTGGGCACTCGTCCCCAGCACTCCATACGCCCACGCCGCCGGGAACAGGACGAACGGCAGGAGCTCCTGTCCCTCGTAGAATTTCTCCGCCAGCAGGAACCCGTAGGCGAAGAGCCCCAGGAGAAACAGCCACGTCTGCCACTGGTTGACGAGAAGCCGCCAGGCGGTCAGGTCACGGAACCAGCGGGCGGACCCGACTCGCCCTCCCGCGTGCCCTCGCGCTCTCGCGCCCTCGCGCTCTCGCGTGGCGCTGAAGGGGACAGTCCCCTTCAGCGCTGTCGCCTTGTCGCCCCATCGCGAGCTCGCGATCTCTCCCTCAACAGCCGTATCTGCAACCAGGAGACTGGCCGGCAGCCGCCTGTACACGCCGATCGCAAGGGCGCACGCCGCCGCCAGCATCAGGACGACGGGCGGCCAGGATACCGGGCTCGCCAGAATCACCAGGAGAACCAGGACGGCCATCAACAGACCGTAGGCCGCGTACGCCCAGCCCCACTCGATCCGGTGGAGGCCAGCAAACGGCTGCTGGAGCAGGAACACCGTCAACACCAGCCCCGCCACCATCAGGGCACCCACTCCGACCATGTAGGCGTCGAGGACGAAGGCCCCGCCCACCGAGTCCCGGAGCGCCACCACGGCGGTGAGCACCGCCAACGGCAGAAGGGAGGCTGTCAGGACGGCCGCCATCCGCGCCGACCATAGAGTCCGCCCGCCGATGGGGAGGGCCAGGCTCATGAGCCCCGAGCGCACTGCAATCTTGACCGTGGCGACGAGCATCATCAGCAGGAACCAGACCACGCCGATCGAGAACTCGAGCCAGCCGGCTTTTTCCCCCAGATACCCGGGATGCGTGTAGGTGGGAAGCATCCCGCGATAGCCTACGACGGAGAGTCCCATCAGGAGAGCGATCGAGCACGATACCGAGAGCGTCCGGATCGCCGGATCCTGCCGGAAGAGCGTCCATCCCGTGTGCAAGCGTGCCCGCATGTCGAACCCACCTCCCGCTACCGGATGAGCCGGGCTTCCTTCCCGATCTCCGACCAGACTTCGATGTTCTCGAACTCGCGCTCGGCCACCCGATAGGCCGCAATCAGAAGCAAGCCACAGCCGACCCAGGCGATGAGTGTCCCTCCCGGAAGAGCGCCCAGGCGGCGGATCAGGATCTCCACGAACCCGACCATGACCCACAGCCGGACCAAGCCGGATTCCACAAGGGGAAGGGGCAACACGTACATCCCGAGACACAGCCCAGCGAAGCCCCACAACAGCGCTTTCCGGGTGCGTTCCGGAGTCCCGATGCGAACCCGCCTCAGGTAGGGGGCCAGAAGCAGCAGCCACGGCAGTCCCACCAGAAGAGAGAGGAACGGGGCGATCGGGCCTCTGCCCCGCCGCCGAAGATCTGGGAAGTCCTCCCGGAGATTCATCCCCCCTGTCTTCGGAACCACCTTCCCGGCGGAATCAACCGTGAGGTAGCGTTCGGCGATTTCCTCGGCTGAGATGTCCTCGCCGTAGACCGCGTCGACGGCCCGGCTGATCTGAAGGGCCACGAACTCCAACGTGCTCTCGTCCGTCCTGCCGAAGGGGCTGTACACGGCCGCCCGGCTCCCGCGGATCACGGGCACCGACCACATCGGATGAGATTCGCCCCAGGGGGACGTGCTCTCGGGGACGTCCCCGTCCCACGCGATCCGGCATGCGTCCAGCGGGACGAAGAGGTGGTGTTCCGGCCCCTGGAACCTGACGGCCTCTCCCTCCGGCTCCCCGAGCCACCGGGCGACGGTGCCCGTCCCGTAGCCCAATCCGATACACACGAACGCGGGAACCACAAGCGCGGCGAAAAGGTAACGCCTCGACACGGGCAGGGCATCCAACCAGGTGAGGCCCTGAAGGGCCAGCGCGGAGAAGATGATGAGCATGTAGGCCGTGATCCAGGGGGTCGTGAACCGCAAGCTCTCGTCGTCGAGCAAGTTGCCCGTAAGAGTCCACCCGACAATGAACAGGAGCGGCCAGGCGAAAAACGGTGTGGCCACGTTCCGCGAGTACGCCCGAAGGACCGTGGTCAATGTCATCCAGGCGCCTCCGAGCCGTGGCTCTTCTCCCCCCACCGCCCACTCGCCTCCGCCCGGCCGCACGGCGTACCCACCTCCCGAGGCCGCCTCCGCAGGCACGACGGACAGCACTCCGGGCAGCGAGCGGTAGGCCCAGGAACTCAACACATAGGCGACAGCCAGCGGAACCAGGATCACGGCCAGGGGCAGACTTTCCAGTGCCACGACCATCGCTCCGACGCCGACCAGGACCCCCGCCGACAGCAGCAGATACCGTCGCGTCACGGAAACCTTCGAGAGGGAAGGATCGAAGGCCCCGAACCCGACGACGGCAAGGACGAGACCCGAACCGACCCGCAGGCCCAGGCGTAGCAAATCCGGCGCAACCAGCATTCGCCCCACACGCTCCGTCCATCTCTCTGTACCGAGAATCGAGGCGTACAGGGCGGCGACCGAAAGGGCCAGGACGCAGAGCCCCGAGACGAGCGTCCCCGCCAGATGAGAGGACCAAAGCCGCCGGGCCGGAAGAGGCAGGGCGAGGGCGAGGTCGTCCGCCCGCCGGGCGGTGCCGGCAAAGGCGACGAAGAAGAAGACCGGCACCCACAGGATAAGAACCCAGACCACCGTCTCGGTGAGCGGGGATCCGAAGAGCAGTCGCTCTCCTCTGCTGGCGACGGCGAAACTGCGCACCCACGTGGCCTGGAGCGCCACCAGCGGAACGATGATCGCATACCGGGGCAGCATCCGGATCACCGGATTCCTGACGAGAAGCGCCCACATCAGTCCTGCCCTCCCACGAGCTCGATGAACATTTCCTCAAGGGCCACCGTGCGGCAGCGAGCGTCCGAGATCCCCAATCCTTCCTCGACGCGCCTGCACGCGTTCTCGGGTCCCAGGCGGAAGACCGCGTGCATGGCGTCCGAACGCCTTCGGACGCCCAGGCAGCCGTCGAGCGCCAGGAGACTCTCCCGAGTGGCCTTCGGGCCGTGAGGCACGAGCGCCACCGAGAACCCCTCCCGGAGCTCGTCCAACCCGTCGTCGACGAGGATTCTGCCCTCGTGGAGCAGGACGATCCGTCCCGCCATCCGCTCGACGTCGGTCATGTAGTGGGACGAGAACAGGATCGTCGACCCCGTCTCGTTTAGGAGCTGGATCGAGGTCTCGAGGAATTCGCGCCTGGCCGCCGGATCGAGTCCCCCCGCCGGTTCGTCCAGGAGCAGGACCTCGGGGCGGTGACTGACGGCCGAGAGAAGCGCTACCTGCCGCGCCTGGCCCTTACTCAGTGTTTTGATCTTCGCCCGGGGGTCGAGGCCGAAGCGCGCAGCCAGATCCCGCGCCACCCCCTCGTCCCAGGTCGGAAAAAGACCGCGGTGAAGCTCGAGTACCTCCTCGACCCTCAGGAAGGGCGGCAGGATCTGATCTTCGGAGACGTAGCCGACGCGCCGTTTGACCTCCAGAGGCTCCCGGCGGGGGTCCATCCCGAACAGACGGACCGCCCCTTGCTGCGGTTCGATCATGCCCATGGCGATGCGCATCAGGGTCGTCTTGCCTGCGCCGTTCTTGCCCAACAGCCCCACGACCTCGCCTGCTTCCAGCGAGAAACTCACTCCGTGCAAGA
>Ga0180437_10008413_pt1 | contig 13109 bp, 9 predicted proteins | sample SS_ome_4_FD_132410 | JGI IMG/M metagenome (GOLD analysis project Ga0180437, IMG submission 132410) | Hypersaline lake sediment archaeal communities from the Salton Sea, California, USA - SS_3_D_1 metaG | ecosystem: Environmental > Aquatic > Non-marine Saline and Alkaline > Hypersaline > Sediment...
GATGGGATATTAGATGCCGATGCGAGGCCCGAGTTTAATAATATCGATTTAAGACAATTTATTCTGGATGCTAATCAGGATGGAAAAAATGATATCACCGGACTGGAATGTCACCCAGACCATGTCTGGGGGTATCGCTTTGGTTGTATCGACGAAGAACTGAATCAATTCATAAAAAAGTATGTTGATAAAAATGGCGACGGGATGCATGATGCCTTTCTAAAGCGCTTCCAGTCAGAAAAGGAAAAACCACGGCATCAACGAAAGTATGACTATTTCCTCGATCGTGACGGTGACGGGATTGCCGACGATCGCGGTTTTGGCAGGACGAAAAATCCGCGGGGTCGTAAACAACAGGGACGTAAGCGTGGGCGTTAAGATGATTCGATTAATACAATGTAGTGGCATTCTTTTGACAATTTTGCTGTTCCCGCAGCTCCTGGCACAAACTCACCTGAACCTCTCTCTATCGATTTCTTATGATCAAAACATCAATCGTAATTATACCGGGATTCCCGACTGGATTTATCAGACTTCACTGGACTTAAGTCAGGATTTACGCTTTAAAAAGCTATTTATCAGGCTGAAATATTCCGGTGATATTGAAATTTTTCAAGAATATCAGGAGCGATTATTTCAAATACATCAGGTGGGAGGAGATGTTGCTTTACCCCTATCCAATGAACTGGCGTTAAATGCCGGTGTTATCCGACACTGGCGTATAAACAAAGCGGACTATAAAGTCTATGATGCGGCAGCTTGGACCGTTTTTACACACTTTAACTGGTCTCGCTGGCGTACTTCACCCTTCGCTGGTGGTTGGCAGTTCCGTCACCGCGAGTATCAGATTTTAACCGAGTTCAGTTATTATGAAAATTCAGGATTGATTCGACTCCAAAACTTCTTTCCCACTAAAACTACTTTTATTGGTGAACTCAATCTTGCCCATAAAAAATATCTTGCCCAACGCACTGTTGCCGAAATTATTATTTCAGAGAAACCAAAACCCGGCAAAGGACATGGATATGGCTGGGAAAAAAGGTCGGCAAAATCTGATACCACCTTTGTCGCTTATAATTTAACGGTACCGGCAATTTTACAATGGCGCTTGAAAATGAAACTGGCGCAATCACTCACCGCAACGACCGGGCTGGGAGTCGAATATCTTTACCAAACATTGCCGGAAGCCAGTAATCGCTATCTTGAGCGCCAGGAATATCTCAGTGAGAATGGGGACGAATTATATGATGATCCCTATTCTTTCGGTAGTCAAGAGTGGCAATTTATGCTGACCCAGTTATTACCCTATTCTGGTAAATTAAGAACCTCGATGAGTTTTATAGACAAAGAATATTCCTACCCGATTTCTGGAGCACAAAGCCCGGATGAATTGCAAAGTCGCCGTCAGGATCAACAACAGATATTTAGCGTTCAACTCTCGTTTCCCATCAAACTGAGCGCATTCATTTCAAGTTCAAATTTATTTTTTGACTGGGCATATCTTAAAAACAAATCGACCGATTTTTACTTTGATTTTAAGGGTAATCTGGTTACCGGAGGCATCGAAATTTCTTTTTGATTATCAATTTCTCAAATAAAATTTTATCATTTAAAATTATGAAAACAAAAACCTCCCCCAAGCTTCCCAAACAAATATTTCGTTTGCAGCCGTGGTTTGTGCTCATCATTTCGCTGATCTTGATTCTGGCGCTATTCACCTCCGCTCTATATGAACTTAATCAAACCCGCCGTGAGATCCGCAATTTAATGGGAGAAGAAGCGGCGACTTTAATGGAGGCGATTTCACTGAGCGGGGCCAATGCCATTCAGGCTTTTCAGGAAATCGAACAGTTGGTTGAAGAAAAATTATTTACCGTGGCTTATCTCGTTCATCGACTGGATCAACAGAAAACTTTAACTGCCCAGGAATTGCGGGACATTGCTACTGAAAGTGCTGTTCATCGCATTAATATTTTTAATAAAGACGGTGTCAGAATTTTATCAAGTGTTCCCACCACAATGCATGAAGTCGCGCCATCGCATTTAGATTATATTCAACCGATACTACAGGGAGAAAAGGACGAAATGGTGCTGGGATTTAAAGAAAGTCGACATCCCGGTGAACAGCGTTTTGCCGTGGCGATCAAACGTGGGCGGGGAGGGGCGATTGTAGTGAACGTCGATGCCCGTGAGATGCTGGAATTCCGAAGAACAATTGGCGTGGGGCGGTTGATGCAAGATATTGGGGCATATCCCGGTATTAATTATATTGTGTTACAGGATTACGAGGGAATTCTTCTGGCCTCAAAAGGGGTAACGCGCATCAATAGTGTCGCCAGCGACTCATTTCTAACCAAAGCGTTTACCAGAACATCGATTTCCTCGCGTATGACCACCATTGACGGAAAACCCATTTTCGAATTTGTCCGACCCTTTTATTTGGCCGAGGAAGCCGCCGGGCTCCTTCGAATCGGATTAAATCCCGAGCATCTGATTCAGGCCAATAATCGGATTAAACGGCGCTTGATTATCATGTCGGTGGTAATTGGTTTTGTTATTTTAATTGTGGTGAATTTCTTAATCATTAATCAGAATTACCGCCTGGTGAATGAAGCCTACCACCGGATTCAATCTTATTCGAAAAATATTCTGGAACACATGACGGATGCCGTCATCGCGATTGACCGCGACCAACGAATTGTACTTTTTAATACGGCAGCCGCCCAACTTTTTAAGATCGAGGCCACTCAAGTCATTCAGAAAACCTACCGAACGATTATTCCAATTACCCTTGAGCCCCTCGAACAGGCGTTGCAGTCCGGGGCTATCGTCAGAGATCTGGAAAAGGATATCGAATTAAATGACCAGCGCACCATGCTTTCCATTAGTACCTCGGTGTTAACGAGTACTGACGATCAAATCGAATCGGCGTTTGCGGTCATTAAGGATTTGACCGAAAAGCGGCACCTGGAGGAATCATTACAACGTCGGGAAAAATTAACGGCCCTGGGACAACTGGCGTCGGGCGTGGCGCATGAAATTCGAAATCCCCTAAATTCAATTGGTGTCATTGCTCAGCGGTTTTATCAGGAATTTAAACCCGCCGAAGCGGAAGAGGAATATCAAAAACTGGCTAAAATTGTCATCAATGAAGTCCGACGCATCAATGAAATCATTCAACAATTTTTACGGTTTGCCCGACCCCCGCAACTGAATTTAACTCAAACCAATCTGAATGAACTTATGGAATCGCTCATTCTTTTTGTAACACCTCAGGCACGTGATCGAAAAATCCACATTCAAACCGATTTGAAGCCAATACCGTCATTACCGCTTGATCAAAATTTAATGAAACAGGCTTTCTTAAATATTCTGCAAAATGCAATCGAAGCAATTGAGGCCAGCGGTACGATTCAGGTGAATGCGCTGGTTGACTCGATGCAGCAGGTGCGCATTGAAATTATCGATAATGGCCCCGGAATGGATCAGACAACCCGGTCGAAGATTTTCAATCTCTATTTTACCACCAAACCAGGCGGTACGGGTTTGGGACTGAGCCTGGTTCATCAAATTATTTCCCAGCACGATGGACAAATTGAAGTTGAAAGTGAACCAGGCAAAGGAACAAAGTTTATCATCCTGCTCCCACTGAGAAAATATTTAAATTAAACAGGACAAAAAAATGCCACAACACGTTATTTTGATCATTGACGATGAACCGGCTCAGGTGGAAGCCCTGAGCGGGTTTTTAAAAAAGCGTGGTTTTTCAGTAGAAAAAGCCCTTTCAGGAACCGCCGGTATTAAAACTGTCAAAAGTAAAGCGATTGATTTAGTGATCACGGATCTAAAAATGCCGGATTTAAGCGGACTGGAAGTGCTGCAACAGGTTAAAAGAATCAATCCTGAAATTGATGTGATTATGATGACCGCTTTTGGAAGCATTGAAGGGGTCATTCAAGCCATGCACCAGGGGGCGGTGGATTATTTAACCAAACCCATTGATTTGGAACAGTTAGAAATAGTCATTGAAAAAACACTTGACCGGAAGCTGCTGCTTTCGGAAAATCGCCTTCTCAAACAGCAGCTCGCTGACAAATTTCAGTTCAAAGAAATAATCTCGGTGAGTGAGGCAATGGAAGAGGCGTTGAATGTGGCCGGGCGGGTCGCACCAAGTAAAGCCACGATTTTAATTACCGGAGAAAGCGGTACCGGCAAGGAATTGATTGCCAGAGCCATTCATTTCGCCAGCCCCCGTAAAAATGCGCCTTTTGTGGCGGTTAATTGTGCTGCTCTCGCGGAGAACTTATTGGAGAGCGAGCTTTTTGGTCATGAAAAAGGCGCTTTTACCGGAGCCAGTCAATTGCGGAAAGGACGCTTTGAACTAGCCGACAAAGGCACCCTTTTTATCGATGAAGTAGGGGAAATTCCACCGGTGACCCAGGTGAAGCTGCTACGGGTGCTCCAGGAGCAAACCTTCGAACGGGTGGGCGGAAATCAGGCGATTCAAGTGGATGTACGGATTGTGGCGGCTACCAATCGGCACCTGGAAGAGTTAATCACCAGCGGGCTCTTTCGAGAAGATTTGTACTATCGGCTGAATGTGGTTCGGGTTAATATTCCGCCACTCCGTAAACGAAAAACCGATATTCCGCTATTGGTTGATCATTTTCTGAAAAAGTACAGCACGGAAAATCAAAAATCAATTACAGGCATTTCCAAAGAGGCAATGGATTTGTTAATGAAATATGATTTTCCGGGAAATGTCCGCGAACTGGAAAATATTATTGAGCAGGCCGTTGTCCTCGGACGGGAAGAAATTATTTCCACCCGTAATTTGCCAATGACCGTGCGCGGGACACGCCGGCAGACCACCGAAACGGCTGGTACTAACCAGGGCACCTTTACCGAACGCGTAGAAGCATTTGAACGCGAAATGATTGAAGACGCGCTGGAACAGGCGCAAGGGGTACAAACCCGCGCCGCCAATATTTTGGGGATTACCGAAAGGCATTTGCGCTACAAATTAAAAAAATATGGAATGAAATAGCGGTCTTTTTGATGACTCTGATTCCAACCGCGTTCCACCGGGCTCCGGAGGGATCCAGCGTTGTTGCCAGGTGACGTTTTTACAATACCATAAAAAAACATCCGGTTTAATAAATTCATGAACTTAATTTTTAATCGACACCGATAAAATCTCATTTCAAAAATCCTAATTTGGAGCGATTATGAACGATCTTGCCAATACAACCCGCTACGATTCAATGGTCTACCGTCGTTGCGGTCGCAGCGGCCTGAAATTGCCGGCAATCTCGCTGGGATTGTGGCACAACTTCGGTGATGTTGATCCGCTCGAAAATGCCCGCCAAATGATCCACCGGGCATTTGATCTGGGGATTACCCATTTTGATTTAGCCAATAATTACGGCCCTCCGCCCGGCTCGGCCGAATCAAATTTCGGAAGAATCCTGCACCAGGATCTAAAAGCTTACCGTGACGAATTAATTATCTCATCCAAAGCCGGTTATTATATGTGGCCCGGCCCGTACGGTGACTGGGGGTCACGCAAATACTTAATCGCCAGTTTGGACCAGAGTCTTCAACGAATGGGATTGGATTACGTTGATATTTTTTATCACCATCGACCGGATCCGGAAACCCCGCTGGTCGAGACAATGCAGGCACTGGATCAGGTAGTACGGGCGGGAAAGGCGCTTTATGTGGGCCTCTCCAATTATTCGGCAGACCTCACCCGCCAGGCGGCGCAGATTCTTCAAGAGCTGGGTACGCCCGCCTTGATTCATCAGCCGTCTTACAGCATGTTTAACCGCTGGGTTGAAGCTGATTTATTAAAAACATTAGACGAGTTAGGCCTCGGCTGTATTGCCTTTTCACCCTTGGCGCAGGGCTTACTCACCAATAAATATTTAACGGGTATTCCTGCCGATTCACGGGCAGCCAAACCGCACAGTTTTCTTAAACCAGAACAGATAACCACTGAAAAGCTAAACCAGGTGAAAAAATTAAACGAGTGTGCTCGACAGCGCCAACAAAGCCTGGCGCAAATGGCCATTGCCTGGCTTTTACGACACTCAACCGTAACGTCAGTCTTAGTCGGTGCCAGCAGCGTCACTCAACTCGAAGAAAATGTCACCACACTCGAACAACTGGCCTTCACGCCGTCAGAATTAAAGGCGATTGATGAGATTTTAGTCGACTAAGTGCCTGTGCATAAATAACATGGAACTCTTAATTAGTAAATATAACATAATCCATAAAGAGGTCAGAGAGTTTTTCTCGGTGTCCTCTCTGAACTCTTTGTGAAAAAAATAAAAGCAATTATATTCAAATCGGGGTGCAAGAATTCCAGTTTATTTTTGAGTACTCCCTAAGACGAAATGGTATTTTATTCTAAAAATCCTCGTTCAAATTTTATTTTTCACATCGATAAAATTCCTTGATTCTGGAGAATAACTTTGTTAATATGAAACGTTATTTTCAATTATAACCAGATTTTAAAGTTTCCACAGAATAAGAATAGAACCGCAGATTTCACTGATGCCACCGATTGTTATCTGTGAAATCGGTGATTCCTTTTTACTGTCCTGATTTTTGTATTTGTTTCTTAAACCACTTATAAAATCACGGGATTACTATTTATTCAAACGAAACTCCTTTAAGAAAATACCCGGGTAAAAAGCATGAAGCCAGGCATGACACCCTATTCTGAAGACATTCTCCTGAATATTGTCAATTTAAAAGTATATTTCTACACGGATGAAGGTGAAATTCGTGCCGTTGACGGCGTGAATCTGACTTTAAAACGGGGGAGCATTCTCGGACTGGTGGGTGAGAGCGGGTGTGGCAAAAGCGTCACGGCGTATTCAATTTTGCGATTAATTCAAAATCCGGGGCGAATTGTGGACGGTCAGATTCTCCTCAATCCGCGCAAGGGAGCGCCCATTGAAATGACCTCCCTGTCGTTACGTTCCGCCCAGTTGCACCAGCTTCGGGGTGGGCTGGGTAGTATGATTTTCCAGGAACCAATGACGGCCCTGAGTCCGGTGCACACCATTGAAAATCAGCTCTGCGAGGCGATTTTCATTCATCAACACGTGAGCCGGGCTGAAGCGCGGAAAATCGCATTCAAGATGTTGAGTCGGGTTGGGATCCCGGGGCCTGAAATCCGAATGCAACAATATCCGCATGAATTGAGCGGAGGCATGCGGCAACGAATTCTGATTGCAATGGCCCTGGTGTGTCAGCCGGAGCTGCTCATTGCCGATGAACCCACAACCGCCCTGGACGTAACCATTCAGGCACAGGTGTTAGGTGTGATCAAAACGTTACAACGGGATTTCGGAACCTCGGCGTTGTTAATAACCCACGATTTGGGGGTCGTCGCCCAGATGGCGGATGAAGCCGCGGTAATGTACGTCGGACGAATTGTTGAGCAAGCAAAGGTACAACTTCTGATGAACAATCCATTACATCCTTACTCAATGGGACTTTTGGCTTCTCTGCCAGCGCGCAATCTCCGGCGGAAAAAACTTCCGGCGATTGAGGGCAGTGTCCCGGCATTAACCGAAATCCCGCCGGGTTGTCCCTTTCATCCCCGTTGTGCTCATTTAATTCCCGGAAAATGTGACCGGGGAAATCCGCCGGCATTGAATGAGTTGGTACCTGGCCGAAAAGTGGCCTGTTACTGGCGGGAGCAGTGTCTGTGAGTGATAAAGCAAATACCCGTTCCGCGACAACGGCTTCTTCAAAAACACCGCCGCTGCTGGAAGTCAAAGGGCTGTGTAAATATTTTCCGATTTTTCGAAAGGGTATCTGGCGCCGACAAATCGGACTGGTTAAGGCGGTGGATGATATTAACTTAACCCTAAACACCGGGGAAACGCTGGGATTGGTTGGCGAGAGCGGCTCGGGTAAAACCACAACCGTGCGTACGATTTTACGGGCCTTTACTCCTACCAGCGGGAGCGTATTTTTTTTATCGAAAAAAGGGCTGATCAATTTAGCCACACTGCAAATGCGTGACCTTAAACCGCTCCGTCAGGAAATGCAGTTGATTTTTCAGGATCCGTTTTCATCACTGAATCCACGTATGACAGTGGGTGAAATTATTGGTGAACCGTTAAAAATTCATCGTCTGGTTCAGAACAGCGAAATAAAAGACCACGTGGCCGAAATGTTGAAAATGGTCGGCCTGAAGCCAAAACATCGGCTGCGCTACCCGCACGCGTTTAGTGGCGGCCAGCGGCAACGAATTGGCATTGCCCGCGCCCTCATCATGCGGCCGTCGCTGGTGATCGCCGACGAAGCTGTCTCAGCCCTGGATGTTTCGGTCCAGGCGCAAATTATTAATCTATTGGTGGATTTACAGCAACAATTAGGAATCGCTTATATTTTTGTGGCGCACGATCTGAGCGTGGTGCGGCATATTTCGAAGCGGGTCGCCGTCATGTATGCCGGACGGATTGTCGAATGGGCGGCTACCGAAAAGCTCTTTACCGAACCGCAACATCCGTACACGCGCCTGCTCATGTCGGCGGTGCCCAACCCGGATCCACGAGTACCGATGAATTTCCTGCTTTCGGGCGAACCGGCTGACCCGGCCCGGCTTCCGTCAGGCTGTGCTTTTGAGCCCCGTTGTCCTGAAAAAATCGCGGTATGTTCCCGTGAACGCCCAGAACTGGTTGAGTGGGAAGCCGGCTGGTGGGTCGCCTGCCACCTTCGACAGGAAAGCGGTTTGTAGTTCAAATTTCTGGTTGTAAACGCATTTTTTAAAATCCGGTTGAGCAATTGCAATGAACTATCTTTAGACTTGACTGACCAGTTTCATCGACACGGAACAGCCCATATTTTATTTCACGAGCCATTTATCCTTGAATTTTATTAACCTGAATTATTCCTGAATTTATTCGTGCTTAATGAAAAGTCATTAAACTTGTATTATTCATAAAATGGGTTTAAATCCTAATATAAAATCGATGGACTAATCCCAACCTTAAGGCTGGGATTAGTTATGAACTCTCCTAAAAACTGGACTTTAGTCCAACAGCTTTTTAGTTATGAATATTTGAAATGAATAAAAAATTGTATCTATTGTAGCACTGCATATTTGTTAATTTTCAAAGTAGCCTAAACCTTATAGGAGGAAGAAATGAAACTTCAAAATTTAATCTTCTCACTCTGCACTGTTTTGTTTATATCTACTACAATTTGTGCCCAAAATCTTTGTATTGGTGCCATTGGTGGAGTAAATATCGCAAGCATATCTACCGATCTCGAAGACGTGAAATCTAAAAATTTGACCGCATTTGGAATTGGAGGAGTGGTAGATTGGAAACTACGTGGGAATCTGGCTTTGTGTTTTGAACCAATGTATTTGCAAAAAGGTGCCAAATTAGAATTTCCTATAGTGGAAATAGGAGGAGTTGTAGAAACAATTTTTGGAGAAATGGAAGGTGAGTTCAATTATTCCTATATCGAAATACCTATGTTCCTAAAGTATTCGCTTAGTTCCAGCAACATCAAGCCCTATTTAATGGCAGGTTCGACTATTGGAATACTTACAAGCGCTAAAATGGTAGGAATAGACAGAATAAAAGAGTACAGTAGCAGGCTGGACATCAAGGACGAGTCTCAAAGCATTGATTATGGCGTTGGCTTTGGTGCTGGTGTTGCTATACCTGTTGGTCGTAATACACTGTTTGTGGAAGGTCGCTATGTATTAGGATTAACGGATGCATATAAAGGCCCAGGAGAATTAGAAAACGAAGTTGATTTGCTGCTGGAAGGTGCTCGTTTTACTCACACAGGCATTCATATCATGGCTGGTTTGAGTTTACCATGGGGGGAATAATTTTGCTAGAAATAATTTAATATGTTTGTAACAGGCAGTGCTACAAAGTCAGTTGTTTAGTTCAACCATTGATAAATGATCCATATTCAATACATTTATATCTCAAATAGGAAAACAGGGAAATTTTTGCCCTCACCCCAGCCCTCTCCCCGAGGGAGAGAGTGTCTTTTGCTACCTCTCCGTCAGCCGACGGAGAGGGCCGGGGTGAGGGTAAAAGCGACTTTGAATCACCGAAAAGTATTCATTCATCATATCATTCTGATTGAAGTTTGATATTCGGACAATAATGAAAAATTAATAATCAGCGGAGGGTTAAATCATGAACTTTACCCGGCGTGAAGCCATAAAAAACCTGGGCCTGGGAGTAGCGTTAACGACACTGCCCACTTATCTACAGGCCAATCAATCAACGATGAAGCCCAAGCCCAATATTCTCTTTATCCTCGTCGACGATCTCGGCTACGGTGATTTGTCCGGTTACGGGGCAACCGATTTAAAGACACCCCACATCGACCGCTTGTGTGCCTCCGGAATGCGTTTTGATCATTTTTATGCCAATTGTCCGGTTTGCTCACCAACGCGGGCCTCGCTAATGACCGGCCGCTATCCGGATTTAGTGGGGGTACCAGGCGTCATTCGGACGTACCCCACGGATAATTTCGGGTATTTAAATGAAAAAGCGATCATGTTGCCAACGCTACTCAAAAATGCGGGTTACCACACCGCCATTGTCGGTAAATGGCATCTCGGACTGGAGTCGCTCAATACGCCCAATGAACGCGGTTTTGATTTCTTCCACGGTTTCCTGGGCGATATGATGGACGATTACTACCACCACCGTCGCCACGATCGGAATTATATGCGTCTGAATCACCAGGAAATTGACCCGTCAGGGCACGCTACCGATTTGTTCACCCAGTGGGCAATTGATTATATTCAGAACCAGGGATCAAAAAAGCAGCCTTTTTTTCTTTATCTGGCCTACAACGCCCCGCACACGCCGATTCAGCCACCTGAAGCGTGGCTAGAATCAGTTAAAAAACGCCAACCCGGGATTGATGAAAAACGCGCCAATCTGGTCGCCCTGATTGAACATCTGGACCACGGCATCGGCCAGGTCATTCAGGCGCTGAATACAGCCGGTTTAGCTGAGAATACCCTGATTGTGTTTACTTCCGACAATGGTGGTCAGCTTAACGTGGGAGCAAACAACGGCACCTTACGTGGGGGCAAACAAATGATGTGGGAAGGCGGAATTCGAGTATCCATGTGCGCTGTCTGGCCGGGGAAAATCAACGCGGGTACCCGCAGTGAACAAGTGGCGCTGACAATGGACTGGTTCGCGACGCTTTGTGAAATAGCCGACGTCCCTGTTCAGCATGAAATCGACGGGCGGAGCATTTTACCGACCCTGTTAGGACAGGCGCCGGCCTCCGCCGAACGAATGCTCTTCTGGGTCCGCCGTGAAGGAGGGCATTACGGCGGAAATGCCTATTACGCCGTCCGTTCCGGTGATTGGAAACTGGTTCAGAATACCCCGTTTGAACCGTATCAACTTTTTAATTTAAAAGCGGATCCCCAGGAGCAACAACCGGTCGATAGCAGTCACCCGATGTACCAACAATTATTTAAAGCCTTACGTCAGCATATTATTGAGGCCGGAGCCGTACCCTGGCAGAAATACCCGGTAAAATTTTAAGGATACAAAAAAAAACAGGATTCAATCAAACCAGTGAATATATCGAAAGGAACATGCTCGATGCCGAATCAAATCAATCGCCGCGATTTCCTGCAGGCTTCTGGTCTGCTTTCAGCGACGTGGTTGCTGGGAGGCGGTTTGAATTTAAGCTGTTCGAATACATCCCGACCCAACATCCTCTGGATTATTGCGGAAGACCTGTGCCCCGATTTGGGTTGTTACGGCCATCCACTCGTCCGTTCGCCGCAAATCGATGAACTGGCGGCTCAGGGAGTAAGATTCACCAATACTTTTATGACCGCACCCGTTTGCTCTGCCGCCCGTTCAGCCTTAATGACGGGCATGTATCAAACGTCGATTGATGCTCACAATCACCGGAGTCACCGCGAAGACGGCTACCAACTGCCGGCACCGGTGCAGGTGATTACCGAATATTTCCGTCAGGCCGGTTATTTTACCGCCAATATTAAGAGCGGTGTACCCGACGCGCCAGGGACTGGTAAAACGGATTTTAATTTTACAACCAAAAATCCCTTTGATGGCGACGATTGGAATGCGCTTAAAACTCACCAGCCATTTTTTGCCCAGATAAATTTTTCAGAAACGCACCGGACTTTCAAAAAGGCCCCGGAAAATCCGGTGAATCCGAGTCAAGTGGAAATACCCCCGTATTATCCGGATCATCCGGTGACCCGCGAAGATTGGGCACTTTATCTTGACACGGTCAATCATCTCGACCGAAAAGTCGGTGCGGTTCTGAAAAAGCTCAATGACGACAAACTGGCGGAAAATACGATTGTTTTCTGCTTTAGTGATCACGGTCGGCCCCACGTGCGGGGCAAACAATGGCTTTATGACGGGGGGATCCACATTCCGCTGATCATTCGTTGGCCGGATCAACATTTGGCAGGTACCGTTCGTGATGATCTGATTAGCTCGATTGACATTTCAGCCGCCTCCGTTCAATTAGCGACCCACACCGTGCCGGCGCATCTCGAAGGGCGCGATTTTTTGAATCCCAAAATCCCCAAAAGAGAATTTATCATCGCTGCCCGTGATCGCTGTGATGAAACCGTTGACTGCATTCGTTGTGTGCGCACGAAACAGTTTAAATACATTCGCAATTTTTATCCGGAACGACCTTACACCCAAATCAATCGCTATAAAGAAGCGAATTATCCCACCTTACGATTAATGAAAATCTTGCACGAACAGGGACGCTTAACACCGGCACAAGCGCTTTTTATGCAGCCTACCCGGCCGCCAGAAGAGCTTTATGATCTGCAAGCTGATCCCCATGAAATTAATAATCTGGCCGACCAACCTGAATATCAAGACCAATTACAGCATTTACGGCAGCGGCTTGAAGAATGGATTCAGTCCAGTGGCGATAAAGGTCAAACTCCGGAAGATACGACAATTATCGACTTCTGGGAAAATCGACAAAAAAGCAAGTGGGATGAGAAGGTGAAGCAGATGTATGAACAGGATCGAAAAAGGGGATGGTAATAAATGATTCTGTAGATGAAACAGGAAATA
>Ga0180437_10008414_pt1 | contig 13109 bp, 11 predicted proteins | sample SS_ome_4_FD_132410 | JGI IMG/M metagenome (GOLD analysis project Ga0180437, IMG submission 132410) | Hypersaline lake sediment archaeal communities from the Salton Sea, California, USA - SS_3_D_1 metaG | ecosystem: Environmental > Aquatic > Non-marine Saline and Alkaline > Hypersaline >...
GTCTCTTCCGCAGAACTTAATAATTCATCATCAACTTTTTTCCAAAATTTTCCCAAACTTTTTCACATCCGGTTTGAAATCGAATAGGACCACGCTAAAATTGTATCCATATTCTTATTTAAAGTATTAAATTATCGTGATAATAGTACCGAAATACAATATTTAAATTTCTAACTGTTTTCAATTGCGTTTAATTTAGAAAGATAATCGACACTAATCCACATTAAATCATGTAATATCTGAGTAATATTATTCTTCTCATTTTTGTCAATAGCTTAGCTGATAAATTTATTTATACTACTAATCATAATATTATAATAATTATAATCTAAAAAATATATGAATAAAATTATGAACGAAAAAGTTATTGTCGCAAATAGGGGCTTGGTAAAAGCCGAATTTGCATTCTGGGTTGGACAATATCTTGATAAATTCTATGATAACCTTGAAAACAAAAAAATCGTAGGGAATAAGTGTCCTAAATGTGGTGATGTATTCGTACCACCAAGAAAGGTATGCGGTAAATGTAATGTGGTGATTTCCCTCGAAGAGAACTGGGTTAATTTACCTGAAACTGGAGAATTGATGAATTATACAATTACTCCTTATAAGGTAAATGACAGATCAGACAGAAAAACAAAAAAATCTCAAATGATTGGCATTGTTAAAATTGATGGAAGTAGTACGGGCTTAGTATACAGATTGTTGAACTTAGAACCTGATGAGCTTAAAATCGGAATGAAAATGAAAATTGAATGGGAAGAAAATCCAAAAGGAGACCCTTCTGATATAAAGGGTTTTACAAGAGTATAGGGGAGTGAAAAAACTTATGGATAAAGTAGGAATTGTAGGATATAATCAAGTTAAATGTCAATCCGATGCAAACTATGGTCGATATGAAATGATTTTTGAAGCTGTAAGAGGTGCGATTGATAAATCGGGATTAAAAAAGAAAGATATAACAACGGTGATCTCTTGTACTAATGATTATTATGATGGTCGAACTATCTCAAATTGTTTTACTGTAGAGGTTGGAGGAGGCTATTTAGCAGATGAGAGTAAGGTTGAGATGGATGGAGCCCATGCAGCTTTATATGGATTAATGCGAATATTATCGGGAAATCATAAACTTGCCGTGGTTTGGGGAGGAAGTATGCCTTCATGTTATCCCTATCATTCTGCACGACTCTATGAAACTGACCCAACCTGGGAAAGACCATTAGCTTATGTAAATGATATTACCGCCGCTGGATTCCAAATGAGGGCTTATATGGAAAAATATGGGGTATCTAAAGAAGACATTGCGAAAGTTGCTGTAAAGAATAGAAAAAATGCGGGAAAAAATCCTTTAGCATTAGAAGAGGCTCAGAATTCAAATATCACTATTAAGGATGTACTAGAATCAAATACTTATGCTGATCCCGTAACTGAACTCATGGTAGCTCAACCTTGTGATGGTGTAGCTGCACTTTTATTAGCTCCAGAAAAACAAGCACTAAAGATTACTGATAATCCCGTTTGGATAACAGGGGTAGGTTGGAATCAAGATACTTATTATCTTGGTGATAGAGATCTATCAGGATGTATGTCGCTTGGATCAGCAGGAAAGATGGCTTATAGCGCCGCAAAGATCAAAGATCCACGTAATGAGATTCAGATTGCTGAATTATATGAAGCTTATGCTCATGAAGAATTAATATTCTCTGAGGCACTGCAATTAGCGGATAAAGGTAAGGCTCCAGAAATCAATACAAATATTGATGGAGATTTGCCGATCAATCCCTCTGGAGGAGCAATGGGAGGAAATCCACCATGTGGAACAGGTCTCATTCGAATTATCGAAGCTGCAAAACAATTAACCGGTGAAGCAGGAAATTATCAAGTGAGTGGTGCGAAAAGAGCGATTGCTTCGGGCCAAATTGGGATGTGCGCCCAAAATAGTATTGTATATGTATTAGAAGGAGGTAATTAAAGATGGGTAGACAAGTAGCAATTGTATCTGCAGGTTTTAGTGAACATGCATCAAAACGCTCAGATGTGAATATGGGTGAATTGGTGCATGAAGCTATTGACGATTGTTTAAAGAAAGTACCAAGTGTAGGATTTGAGGATATTGATGCCTATGTTAATGGCAATATGCCGGCTTTTGAAGGATCAAATATCCCTGAATTATGGATAACTGATTGGATGGGAGCACGAAATAAACCATTAATGAGAGTGACTACTGGAGGAACTACTGGTGGTAGTGTTGCGATCGCGGGATATTATACGGTCACCGCTGGATTACCCGGAGTAGATACAGTATTAGCGATCGCCTTTGAACAACAATCTCAAGGAGATACCAGTGTGGGACTAGCCAGTGTTGCATATGGTGAAATATCAATCTTAAATACACTAGGGATATCATATGATCAAATAACGCGCCTACTCTCAGCAGGAGCTGCAATTGGAGTGGCTGCATATCAAGCAACAACATATATGAATAAAACCAGAATTACTGAAGAAGATTTAGCAAGAGTGGTAGTACAAAATCGACGTAATGCTGCAAAAACATGGTGGGCACACTTAAAGATGCCAGATCTCACGATTGAAGAGGTATTAGATACGCCCTATGTTCAATATCCTTTACGTTATGGTATGGTGTGTCCTGCCAGTGATGGTGCTTGTGCGATGCTTTTTACAACTGAAGAAAAGGCTAAAGATATGTGCGATATTCCTGTTTATGTTAATGGAGTTGCGAGTGTAGCTAATGAAACTGCAGTTTTAGGATACGATGGAAGTGGATCTGCACAAGTGGATCCCTCCATGCAGTTAGGGGCTATCAGATCTTCTGAGCTAGCATATTCTCAAGCTGGAATCTCATTTCCTAGAAAGGAAATTGATTATGCTGAGGTTTACGCGCCTTTTCCAAATCAGGAGCTCATGTGGACGGAAAAGCTTGGACTTTTTGAAGAAGCAACAGCACCACAGATGTATGAAACTGGTGTCACGGCTGTTAATGGAGAGTTACCAGTTAACTGTTCTGGCGGTGTGAATTCCACCAATGCGATTGGCGCTTCTGCGATGGAGAGACCTGCTGAAGCTGCCCTTCAAATTATGGGAAAAGCAAGCAATCAAGTCCCAAAGACTGTTCATACTTCTATTGGATCGGGATGGGGAGGTAGCTTGAATCTTATTACATTGATGGCCATGAGTGATTCTCCCCAGAGAAAGTGGAGGTGAATAAGATGTCGAAAATGACTCAAAGAAAATCATTAGATTATGTGAAAAAGGACTATGTAAGAACGCGTACGATGCCGGGAAACTGGCACCTTACTAGTTATAAATATAAATTCAATATAACACATATGCAACCCTTTCTAGATAAGTTAAAAGAGAAAAAACTCATAGCAAATCGATGTTCTAGCTGTAATCGAGTTTTTTATCCTCCAAGGCTAGTGTGTGGGAAATGTTTGGTGAAACCTGATAAATGGGTAGACATTAGGGATACCGCGAGTGTTTCTACTTATGCGATTGCTTATTTAAAGGATCCAGAAACTGGAGAAGTTGTAGAAAGACCGATGGTTTTGGTCCATCATGATGGAAGCGATACATCAAACATCGCTGAATTGCATCCTGATATTGATGTAAAAGATACTTATGTAGGAATGCCGATAAAAGCCCATTGGAGTGAAGAGCGATCTGGTGGACTTATGGACATCGAATATTATGATAAACTAAAAGATGACGCAGAAGATATAGACACAAAATAAATTATTTTTTTATTTTCCTTTTTGTTTGAATATTATTCCTTCAAGTGGAGTGAGTTTAATTTTTCCATTGTATGCTTCAATGTCTATTGCAACTCTATTGGATAAAGTTGAAAATAGTAAATTGGGGTTCTCTACAGGACAAACTATTAATTTTTCTTTTCTCGAAAAATTTAGATAAATGTAAATTTCATCATTAGAATTAATTCTTTTTAATGTTATACAATTTTTATGCTCGTTTCCCTTAATAAATTCAAATAATCCATCAGATAACAGTTTATTATTCTTTCGTACTACTATTAATCTCTTATAACAATTAAGCATCGAAGCAGGATTTTTCCTTTCTTTTTCAACATTGATTTTTTTATAGGAATCTGGAATTTTTAACCAAGGATCCATCATCTCACCATCACTGAAACCTGCATTTGGTTGACTGTTCCACTGCATTGGTGTTCGACATCCATCACGAGTAACTGAAATTCCGAATAATTTAACTATACATGATAATGGAAATTTTGAAAATTTCCTGCCAATCGGATCCTTACTTGTTTTTAAGTCGAATTTCACATTTTTCATCCCAATTTCCTCACCGTAGTAGATAAAAGGAACTCCTCTTAGAGTAAGTTGTAAAGTCGCTAATAATTTTGCTACTTGTTGATTATCATTAATACGTGAGATATGTCGTACCATATCATGATTACCATATACATATGTAGGGGTATAAGGATATGGTAATGCATTTTCTATTCGTGTTATTACATTTCTATATACTTTTGGTTTAGGCTTTGCAGTAGAATATTCGAATAAAAAACACATATTTAATCCGTTATTGTTTGGACCATAATATTTACTTAATTCCTCAATTGAACCATAGACTTCTCCAACTAAGAATCGTTCAGGTTGATATTCATCCATAACATCGCGTAATTCAAATGCAAAATTTTTTGTTTCTGGAAGATTAAGATCATATTTATGTTTACGAAAGAGAGAAGAAACCCTTTTATCCGAAGGAAAAAGATGCCAACTAAATTCATCATCTCGAAGTTCCTCGTCTTCATAGATAGAATGTAAAATATCTAAACGAAAACCATCTACTCCTTTATCGAGCCAGAACCTCATTATATCAAACATTTCTTTCTTTACTTTGGGGTTTCGATAATTTAAATCGGGTTGGAAAGGGAGAAAATGAAAATAATACCATTGTTCTGTATTAGGATCATATTTCCATGCAGACCCTCCTATCATCGCTTTCCAATTATTTGGTGGCTTTTTTCCTTTTGGCTTCTTCCCATCTGCCCAAATATACCAATCTCGCTTTGAATTATCTCTGCTTGAAGCGGATTCTACAAACCAAGGATGTTCATCAGAAGTATGATTCAGAACCAAGTCTAATACCATCTTCATATTCCTCTCATGCATTGATTCTATTAATGTATCAAAATCGTCCATAGTCCCATATATGGGATCAATTTTCCGAAAATCAGACACATCATAACCATGATCTTTCTGGGGAGACTTAAAAAATGGGCTAAACCAAATCGTTTCTACCCCTAAGTCCTCCAAATAATCTAACTTTTCTATGATCCCTTGAAGGTCCCCAATTCCATTCCCCGTTGTATCGCGAAACGAGCGGGGATAGATTTGATATACCACAGTTTTTTGCCACCAAGAATATTCCTTCTGAAGCATAACTACTTCAATCAAGGAAAAAATATAACCTTTTTTTAAATATTAGCATAATTCTTTTAATGGTTGCAACCCAATTTGTAAAATATGGATTCAAATGATTTAATTAATCTGATACGATCAAGACGATCAGTGCGAAATTTTGTCTATCAGAAAATTGATAATCAAACCATTAGAGAGATTGTAGATTGTGGAAGATGGGCTCCTTCTGGTCAAAACAGACAACCATGGAAAGTGTGCATTGTTGCTCATCCCACAGTTAAACGAATGATTGCCGAACAGTCTAAATATGGAGGAATTATCGAAGGTGCGTTTCTGAACCTCGTCATTTTTTATGATATCGAGAGAGGGTATGATAGAACGAAGGATCTCCAATCCATAGGTGCCTTTATTCAAAATATTTTATTAGGGGCACATGCAAAAGGCTTAGGGTCTCTATGGATAGGTGAAATATTAGAAAATAAAGAGAAAGTAAATGAAATATTTAAACTCTCAACTGATAAATTCGAGTTAATGGGTGTTGTTACGGTTGGAGTTGCCGATAGATCTTCAGAAGATAAAGAGGAACAAGAAGACCGGGAAAGACGGCCATTAGACGATTTTATCGACTGGTATTAAGTTCTTTAACATTTTTTTCTATTTCTTTTTATTCTCTAGAAAGTCTGCTGATGATGTAACATTATCTCCATAATGAGAATATAGGATTAATGCCGGATTATGAGGGCTTGATCTATCCTTTGCGATCAATGTTGATACCGGGGCTTTTGACAATTGAGTGAAAGTTATATCATGACCTACACATAAACCCACAATTAAATTCAAATCCGTTTTACAATCATTTAATAAAAGAGCCTGAGCTACAGGATTACAAGATATCCATCCAATAGTAAAACCTGTTCTTGATTTCATGGTGTATTCCTTTGGAATTCCTAAGTCAGTCTTTTTTAAACTTCCCGTCTTACAACAAACTGAATAAACTTTAAATTGGGCTCGTTGGAGAATTTGTGCAATTTTTTTTGCTTCACTTAATAATCCCACGCAAAATGCTATTCCAATTTTAGTAAATTCCATTCTTCTTGCATATTCAATCGTATCTTTTAGACGAGGCCAATCTATATATCCCTCTGCCTCAACTATTGATGCTTCTTTTGTAGATTTTTTAACATTCTCATTAGAAGTATAAATATGTAAAGCTTCCTTTTCAATTTCTTTTTTATGCACCATAGGACAGTTATTAATATTCTCATTCGGTTTTCCAATGGTACAATAATGAAAACTATTACAGAGATGGCATGTTGGCTTTTGATTATTTTTTTTACTCATAATTTGATATAGGATTTATCTCATAAAAACCTTAGATGTACAATATCCGAGACGATTGGACCGATCCAATAATAAAATGCGACCCAATAAGTATATGTAAGTCCAAGAAATAGGATAGCATAAAATAAGGCAAAGAAAAATCCAAAAAGCACGTCTGTAGGATAATGTACTCCCAGAATTATACGACAACCCGCCATTATAATATCTAACATAATAAAAATGGATAAAATAGCCCAACTATCGAAATACCAACTAAATATAATACCAAAAAATAGCAGAAAAGTCACATGACCACTTGGAAAAGACTTATGCTCTGAATCAGACATTACATAAGGAATCCTAATATAATCGTCATGTTTTTGAACACCCTCGTCCTTAAGGACAATAAATGGACGATTTCTCTTTATAATCTTATAACGTATAAGCATGTGAATAAGAATTGATTGTTCAAATCCACTTGTAAAGATTACTAATAAATAATAGTCCTTAGTAATATAACCATAGAGCCACCATACAAACCAGATTGTCACCCAGAAATATAAACTGCCCAAAAAGGAATAATACTTAGCAAAAGCCTTCGTGCGTTTACTAAAGTCACTATTATATAAATTTAGGAAGGTTTTATTGTCCCAAGCCTCCAACCTTTCAAGATACTCAGATATAGCTGACATAAAATCGTAATGCGTATGGATTTGCAATAAGTGTAATTTGAACTATTAAAGTCTTATCCTATTAATCCTAATCTTGATATTTTTAATCATCTAAATAAGAGTTAAATAATTGTTTGATCTACATAGCAGTTGTTGGACCTATATAGATTTAAATAGTATTGAATATATTGGTTACTCAATCCTAAAATTATGATTTTACATGTGTGAGAATTAATGTATAATGGGTTTTCTGAAGAAAGTTTACGAAAAATTGCTCAGCAAAAAGTTAATTTCCGCTATTCTGTGAAAATTCATCTAGGTATTTTTACCACAGTCTCGATTCTCCTTTTACTTATTAATCTAATTTTTACTCCTTTAGTTCTATGGATTATGTATCCTTTTTTTGGATGGTTAATTGGTGTATCAATACATATTATCGCTTATTTATTGTACGCGAGGGGAGTTTATCCGATGGCAAAGAGGGGCCTCATTTTTCACCTAGATGCATTTATGTTTACCTTACTTTTCCTCACTTTAATCAATCTTGTAACTCTCCCGCAATTCCTCTGGGTACTATATCCAATCATTTTTTGGGGTGTAGCAATCATTATCCATATTCTTATTTATCTAGTATATTACTCCTCAACTAAAATTGATGATCAGGGAAAAGTAGAATCAAGAAAATCTCGAGCAGTTGAAAAAGAGTTGGAAAAAATGAAAAAAAAATATAAGACCAACAATTAAAATGAAGGTAGGTTTGAGATGTGGTTAGGAAAATTTTTAGATTTGGAAGAGGATATAAAAGAACTCCGAACAAAAATCGAAAAACAGATATTTACAAATATAAAAAAAAATAAATTAACTCCCCTCGAGTTTACCATCATTGAATCTATTTTTAATAACCAGCACATCTCAGGCTATGATTTAATACGTATCTTAAATGATCACTTTGCTGGAACGTGGGAAGCTCAATCAGGAACAATTTATCCGATTTTATCAAAACTGAAGAGAGATGGCTTCTTAAAAATCTCAAAAGTTAAAAGTCCGGTTGGTCCCATCAAAAAAGTCTATTCTCTTACTGAAGCTGGTGAAGAACTACTTAAAATTAAAGTTAATAAGAATTTCAGTGATCAATTAACCTTTATTGAAAACTTCTTAACAGAATTATCCTCAGTATATATTCATTCGCTCCCAGAAGATCAAAAAAAGAAGAGCATAGAAGATGTCCAAAAAATGCTAAAACAAACAATTGATAACGTTATTTCAACTCTCCCAACTGCTGTGGAATTTAAAATTATTTGTAAAAATTGTGGTGAGGAATTGACTCGCGAGGGGGCACAATTTTGTAAAAAATGCGGTGAAGCTTTATATTCTTAGAGAATATTAATTATCAATCTCAATAAAAGGAATATTAAAATAAAATAAATTAGCTATTTTTATTTTGAGTTTATTCAACTCCAAAATCATACTTTTCAAAGACTTTAAGCAATGATTCTGCTGCTAAACCCTTCATGATCTCGCCCATAGGAGCCAATACTTCATCCTTTTCAGTAGTTCGGTTTTGGCTGATCCTCCCTTCTATCACTTCAAATGCACTTTGAGCCCAAGAATATTTGTCATTGAAGGTAAACCATATATCTCTATAAGCACCTTCTTGACCACCGTCTCTTGCTAAAGGCTTTTTTTCAATAGGAACATCCGGGTCTTGTAGATAGCACCAATCAAGAACTACCCATTCTAATTTACGATCTGACTCATTTCTGTCAGCTAAATAAATACAGTAGGCATGTCCACCTAGCTCAGAATCTGATGGAGCAAATACTGGATCTGCAACCACTTGAGCAGCACATACTTTCACTCTCCAAGAGGGAATCCCCGCATTAATTAACAAGCTCGCTATTAGAATCGCCCCGTCCTCGCAATCACCTACTTGTGATTGGATTGCTTCAAAGGGAAACTGCCAAAATTCAGGACACTCTTCTGCTATATCATCGTGAGTATAAGTTAGTAAACTGCATACAAACTTTTGTATTGCCCATGCGGTATTGTTTGGTGTATCTTGTCTCAATTGTGCTTGATGAATCACATGCCAAAGAATCGCATCATTATCTTTTATAAAGGTCTTTACATCAGCATCGATTTGCTTTTTATAGGATTCTCCTCTTAATGCTCTTCCTGTGTAGATGATTGGTGACATTTCCCATTTACTATTCCAATATTCTGATCCAAATTCTCCATAATCCTTTTCGAATTTATCGAATGGTTTATAATCGGGAATCACGGGAATTTCTGAACCATATTCTCCTTCTGAGGGTGAATCATCTTTAGACTTTGGTGAGGGTTCCTTCTTTTCTTCTGCATCTTTTGAAGGGATCATTTTTTTTGCTCCTTTAATCCACTCTTCAACTTTTTTAATAGTGGGAAGTTTTCCTAATACATTGGGATTGTCGCCTTTCAACTTTTTTAATCTCTCAAGGGAACTCTTTGCATTTCGATATGCTAATTCTTTTACCGAATCAATTCCAATCAAATTAAGTGCATTTGCGACTTCGGGAGTTATACCTTCCACCCTCATTAAATCTGCGTGTTCTTGCCAAGTATCGAGCGTTTTTACTGAGACGCCAATTGATCGTGCTAACTGTTTAATTTGATAATAAGATAAAGCTAATAAGTCCTCTATTTCTTTAATACCAGCATTAGCTAATAGTTTTGCATGCTTCTCTTCTAATCCAATAATCTCTGTTAATTTCATAATTATTCCACTTTCTTTAAAATAATAACAATGATTTGTAAAAATATCATCCTTTTATTTTAAAATAGTTTTCTAACATTAGGATGAGAGTGATACTTTTTTTAGGAATTTTATTTTTAATGCATGAAAACTATTTAAGTGAATGAAATAGAAAAAATCTTTATACTCTTGAGGATTCTTAGTAAAGTTTATATTCATTTTTCTCTAAATCATAAATTAATGGGAAGGGGTAATAGTAAAAATTGTGAAGGTTTATAAGAAATTGTTAAATAATGAGAATGACCAAAGGATTTTTGAATTAGGTTTCAATCAGATATGGACTGAATTTCACTTTCCTCCCCTTAAAGTAATAACTCTCGAAGTAGTATAATAAAATTATTTATTTGAGTTGAATTTTTCAGCATCGTAAGTAAGTATAAGATAATGGTGGTCTATGAGAAGTCAAGATTTTCCTAGCGAATCTCAGCATGTTCAAACCCAGTTTGAAGATTATCTAGATCAAATTGCGGCAAACTTAGATCTCGTTCCTCTCGTTAAAAATGTCACTGTTAAGATGGGTCACCAAAATGCTTTTAAGGAAAAATTAGCATCCCCACTCGGACTAGTTACACGAGAATATGATGAATCCCATAGATCACTTCAGATTACACTATCTCCAACTGTTCCTCAATTTTTACCAATCTTATTGTTACGAGAAGCATACTTTTGCTTTGTCCAACCTCATTTGTTAGAAGACACGTTTCTACAGTTCTATATCTATATGTTAATTGAATCCGAACTTCCGCATGGGAAAGTGACAGAAAAATGGAAAGCCCAAGTCAGAACTATTACTGCATTTATTCCGTTGTTTTCGTTTCAGCTTGATTTTATAAAGAAATTTTTCCAATTTCAATTTCCTAACTCGGAGAAAACCATAGCAAATACCTTATTTGCTTATTTACAGCATCCTAGTGTAAGTCTTTCCTATAGTGGATTATTTAATCTAATTTATCATATATATATTAAAAGTTTAAAAGAAGCTTATCAAGAAAATGAGGAACTTTTAGAAACAATCCGAGTGTTAAATATTATCTTTCAAAAAGTCAAAAGTTATCGAGCATTACTGGAATATAAAGATCATTTTAAAGAATTAAAAAACTCAGGAACAAGTGCTACTGAACTATCACTTCGCAAATTTCTATCAAATGTTTCATGGCTTAACAAGTATTCGTTCTGCTCTCCGGTATATTTGTTAGATTGGACGACTTTAGGATTCAAATTCGAATTAATTCATCTTCAATTCCATCCTACTCTCTCTTGGCATGCCACTTACAAATTTTTAGAGCAACTACCGTTTAATACCGGTGACAAATGTACCTATACAGGATTTTCACGGGAATATATCGGATATTTAATTTATCCCAAAGTCTATAAAGCCGATATCGATCGATTTTTAATGAATCTCCAAACAAATGGCTGGTTGCTTTCCGCAGAGCTTTTTCCAATTGAAAATGCACAATTTTTCTTCAACTTAAATTATTATACCACTCATGCACAAGGGCAACGATTTATACCATCTACATCTCGAGTACACCGGTCTGAATGGCATTTTGATACACATCATCTATATGCTCAGCAAACGTCTGGGATACCGATCTCACTTCTTGATTGGTTTATAATTAAACGCGCTCGGCAAATATCTATTAGTGGTTTCGGATTTGAGCGACGGGAGTCAACTCTCTCAAGTTTACGCGATGATTTATTAGGAGAAATTTCCAAACAAGAGAAAATTATTTTGGATCTTCGCTTCCTGATAAACGAATTTTCTAATAATCCCGAAGTCGCTAAAACAACTGCAGAATTAATCTCCAAGAATCTCGATTCTGGTTTTTTTACCCTCTTACATCGGATAATAACAATCTGCAAGCTATACGATCAATTAAAAATTTTTCAAAAAGAATCCAACAATTTTAAAAAACAGAAGCTTTCCCAAGCTGAATTCAAAGACCAAATTAAAAACACTGGATTTTTTGATACATTACGCGAAAATCTTCTAATAGCTGATCCTAAATTACATTCATTCTTAATTAAAAAACTCTTTCCACTTTATAATTCTTCTGAAAAAACTTTTAATCAAGAAGAGCGTATCTACACTATTTTACGAACAGTTCTAGAAACTTGTGACCTGCTCAAAATATTTGATCTCAAAGCAATTCGGGATCTCATTACTAATCCCTCTGGGTTAAAAACGATATATAACGAAAAAATAACAAGGACTTCAAAATTAAGAGAAGCATCACCGGCTCATGAAATAACCACTACCGAGGTAGAATCACGGTTAGAATCTTTTATAGGTGCGGATCCCCCAGTATTACACCCCGAGTTGGGAAATTCATTGTTCACATTAAGTGTTGATAAAATTAAATTTGCAATCTTCGCTCACTCAACCCAAAAGGTTCGTTCTGCTTTGGAAACATTAGCTCAAGAGATCCCTCATCTTTCAATTTATGAACTAAATAAAAAAGGAGAATCAATGATTTATTCCTGGTTTACCACTCCTTATCTGACGATGACCGATCAACAGAAAATAATGGATTTACTTCATTCTTTATTTCATGATGATTTATTGGCTTGTTCTCGGGTTATATCTTCAGGATTAACTGCACCAATAACACCTCATACTTATTATGATTTTGAAAACCATGACTTTTTCTATACTCGATCTCTATTTAGTGAATATTTACTATATAATCGCCACCTCTTTGGTCATGATCTCCCCCTACTAGAAGAAAATGAGTGGAGTGAGAATCTATATGAATCTACCAAACTAGGTCCTTTAATTTCAGAGCTAAATACACATCGAACACATGAATCTTTCGATGAAAATCAAATCCAGAGTCTTCTTGGTTTACTTCCAAAGATTTCCGGATCTTTCCAAAAACTATCTGCATGGAATGCGCTAAAGAAAAA
>Ga0180437_10008416_pt1 | contig 13104 bp, 11 predicted proteins | sample SS_ome_4_FD_132410 | JGI IMG/M metagenome (GOLD analysis project Ga0180437, IMG submission 132410) | Hypersaline lake sediment archaeal communities from the Salton Sea, California, USA - SS_3_D_1 metaG | ecosystem: Environmental > Aquatic > Non-marine Saline and Alkaline > Hypersaline >...
GAGGAGGCCCCGATCCATCTGGCCCTGGGGGACATCGCGGTAGCTCCCAAAGTCTCCTCCGCCACCGAGGGCGCGGGCAAGATCCTGAACTATATGGCGATGGGCTTGCCCACTGTCGCCTTCGATACGCCGGTCAGCCGGGAGTACCTGGGCATGCTCGGTGTTTACGCCAAACGGACCGGCGACCATGTTGCCCTGGCCGACGCCATCCTCAATCTCCTAGACGCGCCCCAATGGCGTGTCGAATTGGGGCAGAAACTGCGGGACCGAGCCGCCCGCCACTTTTCCTGGGAGCGGTCTGGGCGGCATCTGTTAAACATCTACCGTGCCGTCTTGGGACGGAAGACGTGATGGAGGTCACGATGGAAATCTCGCGCCATTTACGCGAGCTCTGGCAATATCGGGAGCTCGCTCGAAACCTAGTTGTGCGCGATCTGAAAGCGCGCTATAAGAACTCCATTCTCGGCATTGCCTGGTCATGGCTCAGCCCGTTGATGATGATGATTGTATATACCATATTCTTCACCATCTTCTGGGGAAATAGAGACATTGAACATTATCCGGTCTTTCTGCTGTGTGGAATGCTGCCCTGGGGTTTTTTCACCGAATCGGTCTTGCAGGCTACTGGCAGCATCGTCGGCAATGCCCATCTGATCAAGAAGGTCTATTTCCCGCGCGCGGTGCTACCCATCTCTATTGTGCTGTCTAACCTGGTCAACTTTCTCATCGCCCTGCCCATCTTCTTCATTCTGGTGATGATCTCAGGTGCGTCACTGAGTTGGTGGGCGCTTCTCCTGCCCATCACTCTTCTGATTCAGATAGCCTTTATCTTGGGGCTGGCGTTCCTGCTCGCTACCCTTAACGTGCTTTATCGGGACACCCAGCATCTCTTGGGCGTGCTCGTTCAGGCTTGGTTCTTCCTCACGCCCGTTTTCTATCCCATCAACACAGTTCCCGAACAGGCCAACGTCCTGGGAATCACGTTTAACGCTCAATTGTGGCTGCGTCGTCTGAATCCGATGGCCTCCATCATCGCCTCCTATCGCGACCTGCTTTACTGGGGCACGCCAACGGGTCTCGATTTCCTGCTGCGGACTGCTGTTCAAGTGCTCATTGTGCTCGTCATTGGCTATCTGGTGTTTCTGCGCTATAGCTCTCGCTTCGGCGAGGATATCTGAATTGTGTTTCAGGTTGGGCGACCGCACTTGGAGCCCAATACCTGGAACGTGGAACCTGAGACCAAGGCCTTGTTTGCTCAAGTTGTCGTCTTTTCTCCAGCCAAACCGTCCACGTCGGATGCAGCGGCATTCAGCTTCACCTATCATCTACCGGACAAGCTACGAAGCCAGCTTGCGGTCGGTTCCCTTGTCGTCGTTCCCTTTGGCCCCCGGCGGCTCTATGGCATCGTCGTCGCTCTCAGCGATGAATGCCCTGTCCCCGACATCGAGACCCGCTCCGTCGAATCGTTGGTGGACCCTGACCCCGTCCTCACATCGACCCAGATCACGCTGGCCCGCTGGATGAGCCGCGAATACCTGACCTCACTGTGGCAATGTCTGGCACTGATGCTGCCGCCGGGCGTGGTGGGCTACGCTGACGTACAGATTGAGTTGGCTGGAGGGGTCAAACCGCCAGACACGCGAACGGAGGCCCAGGAGCAGTTGGTGACCGTGTTGGATGCCAGGGGACCACTCCGCGGGCGCCAGATGGACCAGTTGCTGCCTCGTCAGCAATGGCGTCGCGCGGCGGGTCAACTTGCCCGCCGTGGGGTGGTCACCAAGTCCCCGTTTCTGGTTCCACCCCGTGCCCGTCCCAAACGGGTGCACACGGCCCAGCTCATCCCTAACGCAGATGTAGACGCTGGACTGACGGGTCTGCGCAGCGAGGTCTACCCATCCATCGTCGAGTTTCTCCGAACCGAGGACGGCCCGGTGGACGTCAGCTGGATCTACGCCGAGACCGGTTGCACACGCTACCACCTGAACAAACTGGCCGAGCGAAACCTCATCGTGTTCGACATCGAAGAAACGTGGAGAGATCCACTGGCTGACGAAACGTTCGTTCCCGACACCCCGCCTCCCCTGACATCGGATCAGCAGGCGGTCTGGGACGTGGTGCGATCGGCAATCGGAAATCACCAGCCCTCAAGCTCCGGTCCCCAAGTTCCGGTCTTTCTCATCCACGGTGTGACCGGCTCCGGCAAGACCGAGATCTACCTGCGCGCTGTGGCAGAGGTACTCGCGCGAGGTCAGCAAACCATCGTGCTCGTGCCCGAAATCAGCCTCACGCCGCAGACGGCACACCGCTTCGGAGCTCGTTTTGGGCGGCGTATCGCCATCCTCCACAGTGCGCTGACTGAGGGCGAACGATACGATACGTGGCGTCGCATCCGTGATGGGTCTGTGGACGTCGTCATCGGCCCGCGTCTGGCTCTCTTTTCACCGCTTCCGTCGCTGGGGTTAATTGTCCTGGATGAGGAACACGACGACAGCTTCAAACAGGAGGCCCCGCCCCCCCGGTATCACGCCCGAGACGCGGCACTTGAACTGGCCCGACTGGCACATGCGACGGTGATCCTCGGCTCCGCCACGCCTAGCCTGGAGTCTTTCCACCGCGCCCAACGCGGCGAGTTCACGCTGCTGGAGATGCCCCGCCGAATCGTGGGCCACGCTCGTCGTCTGCATGACCTCCAGGCCCGTTACGGGGTTCCCCGCATCGGTTACCGCGCCCAGCACGGCGATCCCGCCGAGACCCGCTACAGGCCTCTACCACCGGTGCAGATCGTTGACCTGCGGGCGGAACTGCGAGCCGGAAATCGCTCTATCTTCAGCCGCATCCTTCAGCGCGCGATGGACGAGGCCCTGCGCCAAGGGGAGCAAGTGATCCTGTTTCTCAATCGGCGTGGAACCGCCACCTTTGTTCTCTGTCGCGATTGCGGCTATGTTGCTCATTGCCCAAGCTGTGACACCCCCCTCACTTACCACGGCCCTAGCGCCCGCCTGATCTGCCACCACTGCAACCACTGCCAGCCCCAGCCCGACCGGTGTCCCGCGTGCGGGGGCGAGCGCATCCGCTATTTCGGCCTGGGCACCGAGCGAGTTGAGAGAGCTGTCCACCAGCGCTGGCCCGATGTCCGCACGCTGCGCTGGGATCGTGATACAGCCAGCAACTATGCCGCTCACGCAGCCATCCTCCACCTCTTTAGCACCGGCTTGGCTCACGTGCTTGTCGGTACGCAGATGATCGCCAAGGGACTTGACTTGCCGCTGGTGACCGTCGTCGGCGTCATATCGGCCGACGGCGCGCTCAATCTGCCAGACTTTCGCGCCAGCGAGCGTACCTTTCAGTTGCTGACCCAGGTAGCCGGGCGGGCAGGGCGAGGGCTATTGGGTGGACGAGTCATCCTCCAGACCTACCATCCAGATCACTACGCAGTTGCCGCCGCTGCTGCCCACGACTATGCCGGGTTCGCCGCTCGCGAGCTGGCTTTCCGCCGTGAGCAGGGCTATCCACCCTATTGCCGCCTAGTGAAGCTGATCTACGAGGACAACAGCCCCTCCCGTGCCCGGGCTGAGGCAGAAGCGCTGGCCCAAACCTTGCGCCAGGCACTGACCCAACAGGGTCTTCCCGCAACTGCCCTGATCGGTCCTGCGCCTCCCTTTTTCGCCCGTCTGCGGGGCCGCTACCGCTGGCAAATACTCCTGCGCCACACGTCTCCTCCGGAATTCCTTCGCTCCATCCCCATCCCCGCCGGCTGGCGCGTGGACGTGGAGCCGGTGAGCGTGTTGTAGAAGGTGATCAAATCAAGTCAACTATACCACCCCAGTAACATTTCACGTGAACCAATACAAGGCGTTGACAACTACCCCCAATGGTGCTATCATATTCGCGCTTATTTCAATGGAGTTATCCAATGCGTGATACGACTGAGTGGCGTCCGGTCCACTGGGTGCTCGCCAGTATCATCCTCCTGACGTTGCCGTGCTACTGCATCGGTATCTCGATGCTGGCCCTGAAACCGGAGGCCAGGGTGCCAACGGCGACGCCAACCTCGACAGTGACCTCTACCGCATCACCTTCGGCCACGGCTACCACGGGCACGAGGGAACCTACGAAAACACTGCTGCCGACACCTATGCAGTGGATTCCGCCGACGTTCACACCCACGTCCAGCCCAGTGCCTACCGGCACGCCAACGCCCACTGCCACGCCGACGATCACACCTACGGTGACATCTACCTTCACCCCGACCCCCACCCCTACGCCTATGCCTACGCCGACAGAAACGCCTACCGAGACACCCGCCCCGACGGAGACGCCAACTGAGATCCCGACTGCCACGCCTACGCCGACCGAGATACCTATTGACACACCCACACCGACTGTGGAGCCCACCCCGGTCAAGACCCCCATCGGAACCGCAACTCCGATGGTTGAATTCACAGCGACGGTCACTGCAACGCAATCTTTGTGAGCGAAGGCCTATTGCAATCGCACAAGGAGCCTCGATTGGAAGTAATCCCCTTTTTGAAGCAGCTTTCGGAGGTCAATGGCCTCTCCGGCTATGAGGATTCGGTACGCGCACTACTGTATCGAACGTGGGACCCCTTCGTGGACGAGGTGCGTGAGGGCAAGCTGGGGAGCCTGATTGCCCTCAAACGGGGCGCAGGCCCCGAACCCCGTCCCAAGTTGATGTTGGCTGCCCACATGGACGAGATCGGTCTGATGGTGACCGGAGTCGAAAAGGGCTTTTTGCGCGTCACCCAGGTTGGAGGGACGGACCGGCGGGTGTTGTTGGGGCTCGAGGTTATCGTCCATGGGCAGCGCGATCTGCCCGGCATCGTTGCTACACGCCCTCCTCACGTCCTGCCCGAGGCGGAGCGCAAGAAGACCGTCTCGTGGGACAGAATCTTTGTGGACGTGGGGTTGCCGGCGGAGGAGGTCGAGCAGCTTGTCGCGGTCGGCGACGTGATCTCCATCCAGCGCGACATGGTGGAGCTAAAGAGCCGCCACGTGGCGGGAAAGGCGATGGACGACCGTGCCTGCGTGGCTGCGGTGACGCTCGCGCTGGAGCAATTGGCTGGCGTGCGGCACGCCTGGGATGTCTTTGCCGTGGCGACGGTGCAGGAAGAGACGGGCTTGAAGGGAGCCATCGCCACCGCGTATGGTGTCGCGCCGGATATGGCTGTGGCGCTGGACGTGACCTTTGGCAAACACCCGGGCGTCGCGGAGGTGGACGGCTTCCCTCTGGGCGAAGGGCCGACCATTGGGATCGGTCCCAATTTCCATCCAAAGCTCGTGGCGCGCCTAAGAGAGATCGCAAAGGCTCACGAGGTCCCATACCAGATTGAAGCTGTCCCAGGTCCCAGTGGCACCGATGCCTGGGCCATCCAGGTCTCTCGCGAGGGGGTACCTGCAGCTCTCATCTCCATCCCGATCCGATACATGCATCAGCCGGTGGAGACACTGGCCGTGCAGGACGTCGAGCGGGCCGGACGGTTGCTGGCGGCGTTCGTCGCTGGCCTGGAGCCGGATTTCCTGGAGAGACTGACCTGGGACACCACGGCAGAAAGCGAGTAGGCACACGATGATACTGAAGGAGCTTTCGGAAGCGACCGGCGTCTCGGGGGACGAGGGGGACGTGCGCGCCGTCGTGCTTGGCGCGTTGCAGGGGCACGTGGATGAGGTCAAGGTGGACGCTATGGGCAACGTCCTGGCCTTTAAGCGTGGGACGGCGCGGCCAAGCACATTCAAGTCTGGCCGCCGACGTTTGCGCGTGATGCTGGATGCCCACATGGATGAGGTTGGGTTGATGGTTGTGGGTCACGACAGCGACGGCTTTCTGCAGATGAGAAATGTGGGCGGTATTGACCCCCGGCTGTTGCCTGGCACTCTCCTCCGGGTCGGCCCTGAGTGCATCTATGGCGTCGTAGGTATCAAGCCAGTCCACCTGCTCAGGGAAAAGGAGGGCGACAAGGTCCCGAGGATCGAGGAATTAGTCATCGACGTTGGGGCCAAGAACAAGGATGAGGCGAAAGGGCTGGCTCCGCTGGGCACATACGCGACCTTCGCCACGCAGTTTCGCGAACTGGGCCCCACCGTTCGCGGCAAGGCCTTTGACGATCGCGTTGGGTGTGCCGTGCTGATAGAGCTACTGCGCGGCGAGCGCTTCCGCTTCGACCTCCACGCGGCGTTTACTGTGCAAGAAGAAGTTGGCCTGCGCGGAGCCCAGACAGCGGCGTACGCCATCGAACCAGACTGCGCGTTTGCGCTGGAGGGCACCGTCGCTGACGACATGCCCAAGGATAAAGACGTGAGCCCCACCACAAAACTGGGCGATGGGCCAGCGCTAACGGTGATGGACCGCTCCTTCATCGCCGACCGGCGGCTGCTGCGGCTACTAACCAGCACTGCTGAAGAGCTCGGTATTCCATACCAGTTCAAGCAGCCGGGCATCGGCGGTACCGACGCGGGCGCCATTCACCGCGCCCGCGAGGGGGTGCCGTCGGTGACGGTGGCGGTGCCCTGTCGCTATATTCATAGCCCTGTGGCGTTGTTGAGCCTGGACGATTTCGACAACACGGTGCGGCTGATGCGCGAGTCCCTTTCGCGTATCACACGACGTACCCTGCAGAGGGAAAAGGGAGGGTGAAAAGGGAGGGACCGATGAAAGACTTGATCCGCAAATTGGTGGAGACCTTCGGCCCGTCAGGATTCGAGGACCAGATTCGGGCCGTCATCCGTGGTGAGGTTGAGCCCTGGGCCGACGAGCTTCGGGTGGACCCACTGGGCAGCCTGGTCGTCCATAAGCAGGGCGGCGATGGCCGACGTCTTGTCTTGGCCGCCCACATGGACGAGATTGGCGTGATGGTGACTCACGTGGATGAGGGGGGATTTGTACGCTTCGCGCGCATCGGTGGGCTGGGCACGCTCACCTGTGTGGGAGCACGCGTGGCCTTTGAGCATGGCACGGTGGGAGTCATCGGCATTGAGGGGAAGCGGGAGGACACCAGCAAAGCGCCCAAATTCGAGCAGCTCTACATTGACGTGGGGGCCACGAATCGCGACGATTGTCCTGTCCGCGTGGGCGACGCAGCCGTGTTCGTGAGACCTTTCGCCGTGCAGGGCAGGCGGCTGATCGCCAAGGCGATGGACGACCGCATCGGTTGTGCGGTGCTGATCGAGACGTTGCGCCGGCTGGATCGGACGCCGCATGACGTCTATTTCGTCTTCAGCGTGCAGGAGGAGACGACGCTTTCGGGAGCACGTACCTCAGCCTACGGGATAGATCCCGACCTGGCCATCGCTGTCGATGTGACGACGACCGGCGACACACCAGAGTCCCGGCCGATGGCGGTGGCGTTGGGCAAAGGACCGGCCGTGAAGGTGAAGGACTCGAAGATGATCGCGCACCCAGCGGTGAAGGACCTGCTGGTGCAGCGGGCGAAGGAGGCGGACATCCCCTTTCAACTGGAGGTACTGGAAGGGGGCACGACCGACGCGGCGGCGATGCAGCTAGTGCGTGCTGGGGTGCCCGCGGGCTGTCTCTCCATCCCCTGTCGCTACGTTCATTCCCCCTCGGAGATGGTGGACGAGGAGGACGTGGAGAACAGCGTCCGGTTGTTATTGGAGGTGCTCCAGGCGGCCTGACCGGTCACTCGAGGCTTGCGAGGCGTCTGAGGCTGCGGAGGCCTTTGTGTGAACCGGGGGCTTGTTTGCGTTTCCGCGTCAGCGGAAGTGGCGGGGGAGATGCCGATGGATCAGGGGATCACACAGCGCGGAGGCTCTATCATTCTCTGGTCGGTGCTTCTCCTCATCGTTGGCGGCGTGATCGGATACTTTACTGCACGGCCCCAGGAGGATACCCCAGTCATCGTCTCCACCCCTCTCCCGACCCCAACGCTACCCTCAACCCCGACTCCCGCCCCGATCCGGGTCTATGTCAGCGGCGCGGTGCGCCAGCCGGATGTCTACGAGTTGCCGCCAGGCAGCATTGTCCAACATGCGGTGAATGCTGCCGGTGGTCCGACCTCTGAAGCCGATCTGGACCGCATCAACCTGGCCCTGGAGCTGCGGGACCAACAGCAGGTGTACGTGCCGCGCCAAGGGGAGACGAATCCACCACCGGTTTCGGGGGGTGAGTCGGGCAGAGGAGGCCAGGAGGGGACGCTGGTCAACATCAATGCGGCCCCGGTTGCGGAACTAGAGACGCTGCCGCGCATCGGGCCGACGCTGGCGCAGCGCATCGTGGATTACCGCGAGGCCAACGGTCCCTTTGAGACCATCGAGGAGATCCAGAACGTGCCCGGCATCGGCCCGGCGACGTTCGAGGGGTTGCGGGATCTGATCGCGGTAGGACCGTAGGTAACGCCCTCTGAATCTATCCTTGTCTCAGTGATAGATCCACTGGGGTGCAAAGTCGTCACTAGAATTGTTCGTCAAGTTTATCGGTTCTGTACCATCACGATTGACGATGTATATGTCAATGTCCCCATCTACGTTCGAGGTGTACAAGATTTCTTCCCCATCCAGCGACCATGTGAATATGTACTCATCGCTTTCTGGCAAATTGGTCACATTGATCAGCTCTGTGCCATCCGCCCTCATCACATAGATATCCTGGTCGTTTGTGCGGTCCGAACGGAATGCAATGTATTCCCCATCAGGTGACCATTGCGGGATCGTATCCCTTGCCGGGTGGTTTGTTAGGTTTACCGGATTCTGCCCGTCGGCATCCATCACATAGACTTCCCAGTTCAGGTCTCGTTGAGAGGTGAACAGGATTTTTCCGCCGTCGGGAGACCAACTTGGGGAGCCGTGTGGTTGTCCGGTCCGAGTTAGATGTTCAAGGCCGGAGCCATCACGGTTCATCACCCATACATTCGGCGCACCATCGCGATTTGAAACAAAGAGAATCTGTTGCCCTGAGGGAGACCAGCTTGGAGAGGCTTCACGCGATGGAGAATCTGACAAGTTAATAATCTCATCATTGTCGAGAGATAACGTGCAGATATCGATATCCGACCGTACACATGGAAATGCGAACTGTCCCGCGGCACTTGAGTACGTTGGCAGGTCCTCAATCTGAGGTGTTGCCGTCAAGCGTCTCACCACATTGCCCTGCGCGTCGAGCAGATATATGTCATCGTCATCATGCCCGTCCGAACTCAGTGCTGCAGCGAACAATTTTAGCTCGGGAATCCAGGCAATCCCTTTGATCCGCGCGGCCCCTGGAAAGCTCATACGCTGAACATCCGACCCATCAGGTTTCATAGAATAGAGACCTTCTTCTCCATCCCGGTCTGAACGAAACATAATCCGCACCTGGGTGGTACCGAGTGCAGCCGGTGTGAGCACGATATCAGATGCCATTGGTGTGGATAGGGGAGACTCAGAAACTGCTGCGGGGGTGTCCAGTGGCGACGCAACTTCTGGTGGGGATGGCTCTTTCGCACACCCAACCAAGGCCACAATTAACAGGACGAATCCCCAAGAATGCTTCTTCTTGATCCTCATTTTGATCCCTCAAATCCCAGATTCAGCTCGCCTTGGCAGGAATACCGAGGTGACGTAGCGATTCGGAATGACTCCTCATAGAAAACCAAGGTCGTCGAACCTCGTTCGACGACCTTGGCAGGTAAAGGCAACGCCACAGAGCTTACTGGCTGAAGGCGTTGTAGGTGTACATTGAGTCGATGCCGGGGGCGGAGTACTCGGAGTTCACAAAAGCCACAATGTTGGAACCGCTTACGACCTCGATGACCGCAGAGCCGATGAAGCGGCGGTAGCCGCCAGACTCCCAGGCCGCATCGCTCAGCACGTCAGACAGTGATGGGTCGAGGCTGGGCCCCTCGTACCGGTTCAGGAAGCCATTGGTAGTAGTATGATTGTAGGTTTCTGAATGGCCCTGAACAGTACTGTAGGTATCATCGGAGGTGTAGGTGATGTTTAGAGTTGCCTCACCGCCGTCCACTGTCATGATGGTCAAGGATGTATAGTAGCCGTAGAAGGCGGACTGGATGAGTGGCACGCTGATCTTGGCGCTGCCTTCAGTGGCGGCCGCCGCACCATTGTAGGAGCCAGCCTGCGCGCCACTGGCGGCCACTGCCTCCTGGTTGACTAACGCGACCACCGGTTCGTCAGAGCTGATCTCCGCAGTTCCGAAGAAGCTGTAGGTGCTAGCGTAATCATAGCCAGCAAGCGCCAAGTCTGTGTCATCCCCAGTCTCGCCGTCGTAAATGGTGATATTCTCACCTGCGGGAACCTCGTGTGTACCCACGACCACCTCCTGGCCCGCGGGCGAGTTGCCAAGCGCGCCGTTCGTGTAGGTGACGGTCACTGTCGCGGTTACCGTGCCGGGGTTCGCGATGACCATAGCGGCGTAGTAGCCATAGTAGTTGCGCATATAGGCTGGCAGCACGATGTTGGTCGCGCCCGTGGCTGGAAAGCCGTTGTAGGTGAACAGCTTGTTCTGGACGTGCTCATTAACAACAACTGCAATGTCCTGATCAGCCGTGATCTTCGCAGACCCCAGGAAGCGCCCATTCAAGTATGCACAGTCGCCAGTCAACCCAGAAGCGCCCAACTTCGTCATAGCAACCTGGGATACGGTCTGGCCAGCATACTGTGCAAGGGTCATATCGACATCCGATTGACCGGTCGCCCCAGCGAGACAGCCACCGTATGTGGTCGGGAAATACTCAATATCGATGTCCACCGCATCGGTAGTTCCAACGTTCTGGATGACGATCTCGGTGTAATAGCCGAACCAGTTGTACATGACCGAAGGCACCATCACCTCCGTAGCACCTTCGCTGGCCCCGCTGTAGGAACTGAACGGCGGGATCGAGCCCAGGTCGCCAGATATAGCCGTCTGCTGGTTAACGACCGCAGCAATCGGTTGGTCTGCGCTCACCACAGCCGACCATACGCCCTCATCAAGCGTATCCTCCACGGATTGCAGAATTGTCACAGAGCCGCCAACGGTAACATCTGGAAAATCACGACTCATCGTTGGATCGGAAACGCCGGTTTCATCGTAGTAGTCAACGTGGATGATTGCAGCATCGTCACCCAAGTTGGCAATCTGGTAGCTGGTGAACCAACTATTCGGGTAGCTTACCTGTGCATAGGCAGCGGTTACCATGGTAGCGAGTAGCAGTACTGCCACAGCCGCGCTAAACTTCTTTTTCATCATAAGCCTCCTTCAGTTAAGTTTCGGTCGATTTCACGTTGCAAGATAGTGGTTTGTGTGACTAATCAGTATTGCTCTAAACACCTCCTTATTCCCAATGTTACCTGAAATACGGCAGCTTCAGTCCTTCCCTATGTTACCATCATACCCGAAAGCCATCGTTTGTCAATAATCCTTTTAGGTTATTGTACGTACTCCAGGCAGTTCCCAAGCGACACCGGGCTGGGAAAACACCCTATGATGACTCGAATCCACAAATAGAGATTATGGATCGATCTCTTTGGATTGCTCAACAACAGGAGCGGACAACCTTGTCGCTGCGAGTGCCCAAAACATTTCATTCGCGGTCTGAATCAAGCGGTAGACAAAACTGATAACGATGGCAGAGGAAAAAGGCATCCAATAGGCCAACAGCACACCAGATGTCAGCTCTCTCAGGCCCAATCCCCCAGGGAGAAGTGCGCTCAAGAGGGCCACCAGCATAGCCAGTGTTGAGACGCCAATTGCATCTATGATCCCCAGTCCGACCCTGCCAGAGAAGGAGTGCGTCACGCAATAAAGCGAAAGACCCGCAACAAGCCAGGGCAAGATGTATAACCCTCCCCAAAGGAGGATATCCTTGCGTGCCGGGACCCTGTCCAATCTTTGCCTACGCAATCTTTTCAAGATCCAGTTCGTGACATCCACAAACACTTGGGGTCGTGTCAACAACACTAAAATCCCCACAGCCCCAACCAGAGTGAGAGGGAGAACATTCGTCTCTGGAAGTCGAGAATAGAACGGCAGAAGAACCAGAAATGTAAAAACGCCCGCAATACCAATGATGACATTCTCTAGAACAACGCAGTTCAGCACTTCAGAAACCGATACGCCAACCGACTGGTACATCATCAGGCGTCCCCCTACGTACCAGACTGGGGTGGGGATTCGCTTAGCTAGCGTGGAAACATAGTAGAAACGAAAGTTCAATCGCAGGTCGTCGAAATCTCCCAGGCGCACGATCATCAAATGCCAGACCCAGAAGGTCACACCTAAGGCGACCGAGTGGAATACAACTGTCAATATCAAGTATCTGATATCAAGTCGCCAGGGGAAAGAGACAAGAGCGTCCCACTCTCTCATAACGACGAATCCGGTCACAGCAAGAACAAACAAGGATGTTCCAGCAGCTAACCATTTTGAGTAGCTCGAAGACCGTAAGAGCTTCATGCCTTTCTAAGAACAAAAACCATTTTCGTCGTAATTACTTCGCGCAATAGGGGCAAAGCAGTCAGGCCCTTGAGAATCGACAATGCACTGCGGGCGAGTGGACCACGGTCCGCCAAGTAGTGCCTTGCAAAGGGCAGCATATGCGATTCGATGATGACCAAGTCCAGGGAATGAATTAGACGCAAGAACTGCCGAATTGTTGTGCGGTTTAGCTCAGGTAAACAATCGACGTGCGTCCAATCCACTTTGGCCGGAGCGATATAGTCAACGTTTCTCGCACGGCGTTCTTCCACACGTTGGGCTGCTTGGATGAGTGTTTGATCTGAGAAGAACACATGGGGCCACGGAAAATCAATCCAGCCTTCCAGATGCGCCCCCCAAGGGCTGTAAAAGGGGGGAAAGTGCAAGAACATCAAACCGTCGAGCCGCAATACACGTTTGCATTCGGCCAGTGTGCTGGGTAGATCATCAATGTGCTCAAAGACATTGATGGACACAATTACATCAAAACTGTCGTTTTGAAACGGCAGGCTTGCAGCATCCGCTACCACGGGACGGATTACAGATTGTTGGCCTTTGCGACCGGCTAAGGTTCGCGTGGCCGCCAGACTATATATGCGGAGTTCAATCGCCGTGACGCTGTGTGCGCCTTATTTGGCATAGTCCGAGGGCTTTCCTCCTAGACCACTGCCCAAATCGAA
>Ga0180437_10008417_pt1 | contig 13103 bp, 14 predicted proteins | sample SS_ome_4_FD_132410 | JGI IMG/M metagenome (GOLD analysis project Ga0180437, IMG submission 132410) | Hypersaline lake sediment archaeal communities from the Salton Sea, California, USA - SS_3_D_1 metaG | ecosystem: Environmental > Aquatic > Non-marine Saline and Alkaline > Hypersaline >...
AACATGACCGTCTGTATAGATTCAAGCTTGTGGGGGCATCCCGAGCTTCACGGCGTGAGGGTAGAGTCCGGCTTTCTCATCACAAAGAATGGGTGCAAACCTCTCTCACCCTACATGGATACATTGATTGAAAGCCAGACGGATATGTGATGTGACGATTTGCGGTGGGAGACATGTAAGTAAGGAGGAAGGGGATGGGAAAAGGAGAAGGGAAGAGGGTATGGATATTTCCTGATGGGGATCTTCCTGAAGCTGAAAAAATGAGCGGGCTCGAAGCTCACGAAGCGTTGATGATTCTCAACACCTCTGAAAAAGATGCCCATATAAAGCTCAGTTTTTATTTTTCGGATAAGAATCCGATTGAGAATGTGGAGCAGGTCGTGGATGCAAAGAGGGTCAAGTGCATACGAATGGACCACCCTCAGGAGATCGGTGGGGTAAAACTTCCCTATCGCACGCAGTACGCGATACGGGTGGAGAGTGATGTAAAGGTTGTGGCTACCTTTGGCAGGCTGGACACAGCATCGGAGAGGATGGCGTTTTACACGAGCGCGTGGTACAGCTATTGATTCAGTATACAGAGAGCTGCACGTGAATGTTAGACACTCATTTTGGAAGGAGGTGATAACTGGGAGTAAGGAATGATTCGAGACGAAAGAAAAAAAGTAAGGAGGAAGACATGAAAGGAAAGAAAATCTCGACGCTTGTTGGTGTTGTGCTTGTGGTAATTGCTGTGTGCTTCATTTTCATTGCGAGCGGGAAGAAAGCAGAAGGACCGAAACCAGGAGAAAAAGTACAGGTGACCGTGTATGGATGGCTCACCACCTATGCAAAGCCCTTTTCAGAAGTATTGAAAGAAAAGGTTGAAGCAAAATACCCGAATATTGAGATTGTCTATCAGGAAGCAACCTACGAGGAAACGGGAACTCAATACTTACTGATGGCTGAATCCGGCGATGTTCCCGATGTATGTTACACCGAGCTCATCATGTCGAATGAGCTCGCTTCCATAGATGCACTCGAAGATCTCCGCGATTGGCTCTCTCCTGAGGTGATAAACGACCTCGCACCGGCTGCCTACGATGCATGCATGTATAAAGGGAAACTCACGAGTATCATCTGGGATATTTCTCCCTACTGTCTTTTCAGCTCCAGCACCATGGCAAAAAAGGTGGGATATGACAGTCCTCCAAGAACTTTTGACGAGTTTGAAGAGATGGTATATGCGATCGCAGGTTTGGGCACGGATAAGGCGGGAAATAAAATATGGGGTACAAATATTGCGGGGCTTGAGGATATTCATGTTCCTTTTCTTTTCTCACCGTGGCTGTATAACTTTGGTGGACAGTGGTTTGACAAGAACGGAAAGTCAGCAATCAACAGCCCAGAGGCTGTGAAGCTGGTCACCTGGTTCAAGAAGATGTATGATGACGGTGTATTCGGTCCAGTTCCAATCGATAGAGAAACGAACAGGACTCTGTTCATGGAAGGCCATCTCGGGTTCATTGGTGAGGGGCCATGGCAGAGAGGTATCTGGCGGGACAGAAGCGGTAAGGGAGAAGCATTCGACCAGGAGTGGTGGCTTGACACCTATCCCACAAAAGATGGGAGTCCGGGGAAGAGCATCATGTGGTCCAGCAACTGTGCGATCATGAAAGCTGCGAAACACAAAGAAGAAGCTGCAAAAGTGATCGAGATGTGGGTTGCTGATCCTGAAGTGGTGCTTGCCTACGGGAGGTTGAACGGTGGGATTCCTGCGGTAAAATCAATTCAGAACCTCGCTGAGGTACAGAACGATCCCTACAGGAAAGTGTTTGTGGATGCAATACAGGCCGGAGGCACTCTCCCGTTTTCACCCTTCGCAACGAAGATCAATGAATGCGGTATAATGTTTGCCAGGGCATTTCAGGATATTCTGCTCAATGATGCGCCAATAAAGAAAACCCTTGACGAGCTTGCGGCAAATATGAATAGAGTTGTATCCGAGTAACCTCCTTTTTCAGATATTCGATACAGGTGGGGGAAACTGCAACTTTTCCCCCACCAGCAGTACAAAATACTTGAGGATTTCCACAGGTTCCATACAATAAGAGAAAGCGAATGAAGAATAAGGATTTTGTGTGAACGACCGTATTGAACCACGCATGTACAGCCTCCGGAAAAGAAACATTACCTTTGCGCTGCTCATAATTTCTCCAGCCTTTATCATTGCATCTGTTATCCTCTACTTTCCCATACTCAACTCGATGCTCATGGCATTTAAAAAGGTGTACTTTGGAACCGGAAAGTTCAAATGGATCGCTTTAAAAAATTTTGCGGTGGTTCTGGAGAGCAAGGAATTTTTCAGGAGCTTCTGGTGGACACTGTTTTACGGGATAAGCTCGACTCTCCTGCTGTTGATCATCGGGATGTATTTTGCGATCCTGCTCAACAGGAAAATGCCTGGAAGAAATGTCATACGGGGACTTCTGATCATGCCATGGGCAATCCCCGTCTTTGTAAACGCATTTCTCTGGCTCTGGTTGCTCAATGTGCAGTATGGATTGATTAACTACATACTGATAAGTTTAAAGATCTTGAAAGAGCCTCTCCACTGGACAGGTGGAAGATTTATCGCAAAAATATCCGTGCTCATGGCATACATTTGGCGGGTTTTTCCCTTCAATATGATTGTGTACCTAGCGGCATTTCAAACAATCGATCCCATGTACTATGAAGCCGCTGAAATAGATGGTGCAAATAAAGTAAAGCAGTTCATTCACGTCACGATTCCGCAGGTGAAAAATATAGTGACTTTCACCGCGCTGTTGAACTTCATCTGGGCTTTTCAGGAGTTTACCACAATCTGGATCATGACAAAAGGGGGTCCAGCAGGTGCGACAAATACGCTGATGACACAGGTATATACACTGTCATTCCTCCAGCGGAATTTCGGCGAGGCTGCGGCAACTGGTGTCTTATGGATTGTCTTTCTGATTGCCTTTGCAATATTCTATCTGCGCGTGCTTTTCTTCCGGAGGGAGGCATTTTTATAATCATGGTTTTATCATCATGGAAGGAAAAGATATGAGGGAAAGATCCCGTTCCATAAGAGTGAAAAATAGAATAAAATATTACAGTACAAATATTCTGCTCATTGTTTCGGTTTTTATAGTCTACATTCCGATTTTCTGGATGATATCTACCTCATTCAAGACCTCAGCAGAATTGTTCAAGTGGCCTCCCACTTTCATTCCATTGAAACCAGTTCTGGAATCCTACAGAGAGTTGTTCGTTCCTGAAAACAGATATTTTCAGTATTTCAGAAACAGCTTAATTGTCTCGATTTCGGCGACAATTCTGACGCTCATCGCCGCGACCTTTGCGGGGTATGGTCTTTCCAGATTTGAGTTCAAGGCAAAGCCTTCGTTTCTTATTTATTTTCTTATTACGCAGATGTTTCCATTTTCCCTTGTGCTTCTTACCCTCTATCTTTTTTTCAGTAAGCTGCATTTGTTGAATACCTACTTCGGATTAATTTTCGCCTTTACGGGTCTGTCTCTTGCTTTTTCCATCTGGATGCTGAAAAATTATTTCGATACAATTCCTGGTGAATTGGAGGAAGCAGCCGCCATTGATGGCTGCGGTAAGTTCGGGACCCTTGTGCGCATCGTGCTGCCCATAATAGGTCCAGGAGTCATTGCAACCGCAATTTTTGTGTTTATCACCTCGTGGAATGAATATCTGTTCGCCTATACGCTTGCGACCTCAGAGAAGATACGGACACTTCCACCCGGGCTTTCTATTTCCTATATGAGTTTTGTCAAGATTAGTTGGAACGGGCTCATGGCAGCTTCGGTGGTCGCTTCATTACCGTCGATCATTATATTCATAGTACTTCAGAAATGGTTTATTCAGGGATTATCTGCCGGTGCAGTGAAAGGGTAGCAATTGTACTTTTCAAAAAACGATGTCAGCGCATCAATCCGGTGGAAATCGGCGGGTATCTGTGTTTTCAATCGGATCGAGAAAATCAGACCACCTTTTTTTCTACTTTGAGAGAATATAAATCGAGAGTTCTGACACAGAATTAAAATCTCTTCTATCTTTTTTCTGAAGGGGGGCGCGTGGAAGTAATCTGTGAAGTGATGAAACTGAAGCCGGATTCGGTGAAGGATTATGTTGAAATGCATAAAAACAGCTCACAAGAATTGATCAGGGCGATAAGGGAAAGTGGTTTTGTTGAAGAGTATATTTATCTGCTTGGCAATCTCGTGATTGTGATCATGAAGTGCGAGAATTTTGAGAAAAGCAGAAAGCGTCTCCTTGAGAATGGAATTTTTCAGCAATGGACAGAGAAAGTTCAACGCATGCTCATGGAAGATGAAGACTTGTTCAATTCAAGGGAAAAAATTATCGATCTCAAACCCCTTTGGAATCTGAAGGATTTCTGAATTGAAGCCATATACTCTTCTGTTTAAAAATCGGGTGCTGTACATTCGAAATTCCAAGGTGGAGAATTTGACAAGGGAGGGCATATGTCATTACCAAACAGTGAATTAGGATCGAGGATCAAAAAAGTGAAGAATCTCATCGATGAAAATGAGCTGGATTTTTTATTCGTCTATTTTGATGAGTACAATGTGATGAACGGCAGGTATCTGACAGGCTGGTGTCCGTCCATTGAGAGAGGTGCGGTGATACTATCAAATTACTATGATCCTTTTCTGATAGGGGGCCCTGAAGCAGGGCCATATGCCGAGCTCGATTCAGCGATCACCGAAACAGTGTCAAGTAAGGTTTTCATGGTGCCTGAAGAGGAATATCCGCTGGCGGAAATTTTTGACTTTTCTCAGATATCTGCGCGCTATTTTTCAGGCGTCAAATTGAAGAGGATCGGTATTGTCGGTATGAACACGGTACCCCACAGTATCTATGCACAGCTTGAAGGTGAGTTGAAGGGTGCCCGGGTGATTGACCTCACGGATGAATTCGAAAAGCTCCGCTATGTGAAGTCCGAATGGGAGATCTCGATGATCAAAAGGGCGTATGAATTCGCAGACATCGGATTCCAAAAGCTGATGGAAAAAGTGAAAGAGGGGAACAGGGAATATGAAGCTGCAGCGGAAGCTGAATATGCAGTGAGAAAGATGGGGAGTGATGGTTTTGGGTACCGTACCATAATCGGTTCGGGAGAAAGAGCAATCGGGATTATCCCTGCAGCATCTGATCGCATCTTCAAAAAAGGGGAACTGGTGCTCACGGGAATCGCACCCCGGTATAATGGATATAATGCAACGGCCTGTTATCCGCTCGTTGTGGGAAACAAACCCGATGCGATCCAAAAGAGATGGATACATGATGTGTGTGAAGCGCTCTATGTCACGCGAAACGCGCTGAGACCAGGTGTAACCGGTGTAGAAATCGACAGCGTACCGAGAAAATTTTTAATTGAAAAGGGATACGGGGACTACATGCCTATGCCCTTTGTGCACAGCAGCGGTTTGAGTGAATTTGAGAGACCTTTCTTCGGTCCTCACAGTGATGACGTCATTCAGGAAAACCAGGTCATCTGCATTGATATACCACTTTTTGGTCATGAGCATATTCCGGGCATTCGGGTGGAGACAGGATACAGGATCACGCAGAGGGGGGCGGTTGCATTTTCTCAGTACATGGAGGGATTGTTCGGCTTTTGAGTCTTTCGACCCGATATGAATAATGCTCTTTCATTGTCTGTATGCCTTAGATGAAAATACCCTGTATTCCAGAAAGGTGATTTCATGAAGAAGTACATAATTTTGGGTTTTGACATGGAGACCGACATCGGGAGCTATCTCAAGACTTACAACGGGGTTCAGAAGGGAACCCAAAAAATACTGCATCTACTGAAAAATTACGGGATTACCGGGACATTTTTCTTTACCGGTGATGCGGCAGACAAAAATGAAGAAAAGGTAATCGAAGTCATGAAAGAGGGATTTGAAGTGGCATGCCACAGCCTCAAACACGAAACAGTGGGTGAGGCGAGCTTCAACATGCCAAATGATAGCCCAATACTTGAGGAAGAGCTCGAGAATCGCCTGAGGTTGAACAGAGAAATCGTCATAAAGCTTACGAACAAAACACCAGTTTCTTTCAGGGCACCGAGGTTGTGGCAGGGGCAGGGGCAGATTACAGTGCTCGAGCGGCTCGGGTTTAAAACAGACGCGTCCTATTCGGTTGCGGCTCATAAGATTCAGTTGCTCCCTTACCATCCTTCAGAGATCAATTGGTTGGAGAAGGGAGATATGAAGCTTCTGGAAATTCCAAATTTTGCCTTTCTGGATAAAGCGCATGACTACAGTCAGTACTTCTGTAAGAATGATCAGTGGCCCCTGTTGCGTCTGCTCGGTGCTGATTTTGTTTTTGAAAAAAGCGCATATGTGATAGAGCGTCAGAGTGAGCTGTCGGATGTCTGTGTACTTCTTTTTTATCTTCATCCCTGGGAATTTGAAAAGATGCCGGAGAAGTTCCAATACGATGAGGGGACCTTTTATTTTAAACCGGAGTTATATGAAAACTGCGGCAATTTCATGCGGAGGGAATTCGAGAATTTTGTACAGCTTGCTCTGAATGACGGCTTTGAGTTTACCACATGTGAGTTATTCTATGATATATGGGAGAGGAGTGAAAGTGAAAAACAATACCAGTAATAAGTATCTTGTATTTGGTTTCGATATGGAGACAGACATCGGGAGCACGTCTCGCAACTACACTGGAGTGCAGCATGGGACCCTGGCGATTTTAAAGATACTTGAAAAATATGAGGTTCCAGCAACATTTTTATTTACTGGTGACTGTGCTCTCAAAAACGATAACATAGTCGATATGATCCATAAAAAAGGGTACGAGATAGGCTGCCATAGCATGTATCATGAAGATCTTGGTGAGCCTTCATTTCACACTTCTTCCTTCAGTCCAATACTGGAGGAAGAGCTCGAACATCGTTTACGGCTCAACATTGAGATTATGCAAAAATTAACCGGGAGCGACCCGATTTCCTTCAGATCACCCCGGGGATTTGGAAGCAACAAGTTGATTGAAGTGCTCGAAAAATTGAACTTCAAGATCGATTCTTCCTACATGCAGGCGATTCACCTCACGCAGCATTTCCCCTATTTTCCTGCGAGAGATAATTGGAAAACAGCAGGCAACTCGAGTATCCTTGAGCTTCCTCTTTTTGCCTTTGATCTTGAGAATGTCGATGACAATACCTATCAAAAAAAACTCGACCAGTGGCCGAGAATCAGGACCCACGGCGCTGAGTTCGTATACAAACACATGCAGCCTGTCGTAGAGGAACAAATTAACACCCACGGTATTTGTGCGCTTACCTTCTATCTCCATCCGTGGGAGTTCCACCCTATGCCAGAAAAAATTCAATATGCAGAAGGAACACTCTATTATGATGAGTTCCTGTATAAAAACACCGGTGACAATCAAATCAGAGAATTCGATATTTTTCTAGACAAGTGTCTTTCAAATGATTTTACCGTCATTGACTTCAGGGGATTTAGAAAAGTTTTCGAACAGGCACAGGTTTCTTGAAAAGGAAATAGGATTGTATATGAATACACGTGAAATATTTCTCAGGATTCTGAACTTTGAACATGCACCGCGAACCCTGAATTGGGAATTCGGCTACTGGGGTGGTACTCTCCGGCGCTGGTATTCTGAAGGGCTTCCTGAAAATGCAGGAATACCAGATGACAGGGTCTATGGTGATGTGATTGCAGGTCCTGGTCTCCAGTGGCCTGAAACGAGCTTTGATGAGGGACTCTTCCTGGATAAAGATGTTGCAGAGTATTTTCAGTTTGACCAGGGATTCACCTATCTGCCGGTGAATCAATGGCTTTACCCACGATTTGAGCAGGTGGTGCTTGAAGAAACAGAGGATATGATGGTTTTTATTGGAACGGATGGAATCAAGAGAAAAATATTCAAGGATCAGCGGTCCATGCCGTTTTTCCTGGACTGGCCGGTAAAAAATGAAAAGGACTGGGACAGACTCGTGGATGAACGGTTAAATCTGCACAATATGAAAGAGCGTTTTCTTTCCGGATTCCAGGAAGCGATAGAGCGCGCAAAAAACAGGGACTACCCGCTGAGCATACTCGGTGATCCATGCGGGTTTTACGGGAGCATACGGTATCTCCTGGGTGAGGTACAACTGTACTACATGTATTACGATAATCCTCGTTTCCTGAAAAGAATGCTCTCATACCTTTGCGATTTTTGGATTCAATTTGCTGAGGAGCTTCTCACACACACAGATTTTGATTTTGGGTATTTTTTTGAGGATATGGCAGGAAAACAGGGTATGCTCATAAGTCCATCCCTGTTTAACGAATTTATGGCTCCTCACTACAGACGAATCATAGGATTTCTGAATGCCAGAGGCATTCATCATGTTATCGTGGACTCTGATGGCTTTGTTGAGAATCTGATACCTCTTTTAAAGGCCGTTGGCATTACCGGTATGCTTCCATTTGAAATACAGGCCAACAATGATTTATCCCGTATTCGAAAAGACCATCCCAGGTTTCAAATTCTTGGGGGGTTCAATAAGGCCATACTGAGAGACGGGAATAGAAACATTGATCGTGATCTCGAACTCGAGCTTGCGAAAATTCAAGAGATGATTGAGAAAGGAGGGTACATTCCATTTGGTGATCATTTTATACCTCCAGACGTCAGCTGGAGTAACTTTAAGAAATACAGAGATACACTGCAGAAGATAATTTATTCAACACAGGTATTGTGATCTATCTAAATGGAGAAAAAAATGACCTCAATCGAAAGGATCAAGACAACGTTCGAAGGTGAAAAGCCTGACAGGATCGGAATTGTGGATTACTACTGGGGTGAGACAATAAAAAGGTGGAACCAGGAAGGCATGCCTCACGCATCTGCTGACTATTTCTTCGATCATGACATGATCTATTTTCATTTTGATCCACGTTTTGGATTTGAAGAAAAAGTTATCAGTGAGGATGATGAATATACTCTAATCTACACTATAGATGGAGAGACATTGAAGGTCCCCAAGGACAGTGAAAACATGATTACCAGATCGGATGTTCTTGGCTTCCCGATAGATTATACAATAAAGTCACGAAGAGATTGGGAGAAGTACAAACATCTTTACAAGGCTGAGGAATGGAGGCTTCAATCGAATCCTCCCCTCTCAGGCTCATGGTTTGGATATAGGGATCTCGACGACTATAGGGGAAAGTACAAAAGAGCCGTTGAAAATCAGAAATTCAAATGTCTGGTTTTCAGGGAACCCTATGAATGTATACGAGAAATTATGGGAACCGATGGCATGCTCTTGAAGATGGCTGAAGATCCTGATTGGATCAGTGAAATGCTTCAGCACAATCTTGAAATTACCTTCGGAATGATAGATATTCTTGAACATCTTGGCATGAAAATGGATGGGTATTGGGTATGGGGAGACATTGCGTACAACAAAGGGATGTTCTTTTCCCCAAAGATGTACCGGGAGCTTTTAATGCCCCTTCATATGGAATTATTCGATCGACTTGGAGACTATTTCATTTATCACACAGACGGAAATATTATGCAACTCTTGCCCATGCTGATCGAGGCAGGCATAAGAGGTTTGAACCCCATAGAGATCAAGGCTGGCAATGACTTTTTTAAAATCGTGGATGAGTACGGGGACAAGCTTGTGCTCACCGGGGGTATCGATGTGAGGGTATTGAGCACAAATGAAAAAGACGAGATTGAAGATGAGATAAGAACCAAGATAGAATACGCGAAAAGGAAAAAGTATATATATCATTCGGACCATTCCATCCCATATGATATTGGGTTCGACACGTACCGATTTGTCATGGAAAAAGTAAAAGAATACGGTGTCTACTGATATGGGGGCAGGAATTCTTGGTGAAAAAGAGATCACGAGACCTGATAAAAGACATTCTCGCGAAGAGGCTTCCGGAGCGAATACCATGGACACTTGATTTCGGATCCTGTAAAGGAATCCAACCATCATTGCTCGAAAAATACAAGAAAGTGCGCGGGTTTGATTGCTCTCTTGCCCGATATTTTGATTATGATATATGGATCGTCCTTGATCCTGACAGGATCCATCATGAAGATATGCCACACATCCGCGAGGAAACCAAAAGAAGGATCCCTTTACACGCACTTCACGGTGGCATACCATTAAACAAGCCCCAAGATTACGATCATTCGAAACTGTATGAGGAGCTGCCAGAAGGAGGTTTTTTTGATGGCTTCGGATTGTACTATTATCCCTGGCCGGGTAATCCGGACTATTACAATTTTCTCTCCCCTCTTGAGCATATACAAGATAAAAAAGTCATTGAGGATTATCCTGTTCCATTGCTGAATCAAGAGGATATCGACTGTTTGAAAAACGATGTGAGCTACATTAAATCTTCTCAGAAGATCTGCGCATCTTACTCGGGTTCGCTCTATGAGTGGAGCTATTATCTCAGAGGAAGGGAAAGAATATATTTTGACTTTTATGACAGACCGGACCTCGTTGAGCTCATTGTGGAGAAAATCGCAGGTTTTGTGGAGCTTCTCGCAGCGACAAATTTGAAATGTGGGGTGGATATACTGTGCTTTTATGATGATCTCGGGGCACAGACGAGTCTTCAGTTTGATCCCGAGATGTTTCGACGGTTCTACAAACCGTTTTATAAAAAGATATGGAGCTCTATAAAAGAGAAGAACAGCAACGCGTACGTTTTCCTTCATGCCTGCGGAAATATCTCCGAGATTATCCCTGACTTGATCGAGTGCGGGCTCGATATTCTCCATCCCCTCCAACCAGAAACCATGGATGTGTACGCACTTTCTTCACGATATGCAAAGGATCTTGTTTTTTGGGGAACCATGAGTAATCAATACACCCTCACAAGGGGATCAAAAGATGATATTTTAAGAGAAGTTCGGGAAAGAATTGAAAAAATCGGCAGCACCGGAAGGCTGATCCTCGGCTCGTCGAATACTCTCGGGAGAGATGTTCCGGTTCAGAATATCGATTATTTTCGAGAGGCATGCATGGAGTACTGTGGACATCTCGAATAAATATCTATGAGTATTTTTCCTATGTGATGAAACAGTGAGGAAGCAAGGGGACGGTAGATTCCGGATAACAGGTGGCTTGGCAATACCGCGCGAGTATCGAGAGATCGCGGACGATTGCACGCTCACCCACTGGCATTGATTTGTGCAAGCATCCTCACCAGGTCTTTGTTTCCACGAAGCTCGAGCATCCTGCCCTCTGAGAACGAAACTGCATCTTCCGTATAGTCTGAGGAGGTAATACACACTCCCTGTTTCGCCTTGGATTCCCGCAGTTTCTCATAAAACTCCCTCACAGTGAGCTCGCCCACGTTTGAAGACCCCCTGAAGAACTTGAAGAACACCGTTGAAGGCACATCCCTGTAGTTCGCCTGGGTAAGTATCTCTACTGTAGAATCGAGTCCAGTGGAGGTCCTGACGATGGTAACCTGCTTCGCAATTGTGTTCACGATTTTAGTGCACAGGCTGGTAAACTCGTCTCTCGAGGATATCAGGTACTTTCGCAGCATGGCATTCGTCCTGGTCTGCGCGTATCGGTCGAGCTTGGACTTTACGTCCCTGTACTCCTTTACCGAGGCGAGTATTTTTTCCCAGAGCACGATTGCACGCTGTATGTCCTGTTGGGTAAAGTAGATTTCTGCAAGCTCGTACATCCCTTCCAGAAGGTCATTTTTTGTGAGCCCAGGCTTCGAGAGAGCTAAGGCGAGGACTTTTTTCGCATCCTCGGTTTTGTTGTGCTGTCGGAGTATCATCCCGATATGGAGGAGGCTTCCTGCAACAAATCGTTCTTCGTTTTTCGATTTTAAGAAGTGCGTAAATGCTTCCTTGTTTTGATGGTAGATGAAATTGATCTGGCCCGTGTAGTAGTGTGCGGATGGATTCTCAGGGTCTTTTTTCAGTATTTTCTGGAGCACACGGAGAGCCTCGGGGTACTTTTTGGATTCGAAGAGGATACGCCCAAGCTCCTCCTGTATGCTTATGTTTTCCGGGTCAAGTGAGAGGGCCTGGTTCAGATACCGGGTTGCTTTGTCAGGAAGCCCCCTCTCGTTCTCGATTTTTCCGAGCTGCACATAGGCAAACGGTTCATCCGGGCAGGATTTTCTCAGGCTGTGGTAGACACGATGCGCCTCATCGAGATTCTTGACGGCCAGGTAGCACGCACCGAGATGCCGGTATATCTCCTTTGGATCGTAGCTCTCCTGCTTCTGTCCAAACTGGAGCATGAGGTTCAGATGGGTAATTGCTTCGATGTAGTTGTTTTCCTGTTCATAAAGTTCCACGAGCTCCATTCTGCTGTGGAAATCGAAGGGCTTCTTCTTGATGATCTTCAAGAGCGCTTCTATTGCATCCTGTCTGGAACCCTCTTTCAGGGTCTTGTCCAGAGAAAACTTAATGCGCACTTTACCGAGGGCCCGCATGCAGTAGAGAGACGAGAAGAAGAGCAGCAGCAGAATAGCAATAGTGATCCCCATGAAAGACATGATAATAAAAGTGTAAACGAACACTAGCGGTCTGTCAATAATCTATGGGTTTGGTCAGTCCTGAAGCACCATCGTTCTATACCTTGTTTAAGTGAGAATCACATGAAAAGCGATAAATAATCCCTTGAAATTTTTTTCCCTTTCAATTACAAAAAAGATATCCACAATTTTTTACAGAGGGGACTGACAGGACTGTATGATGAGATACTTCACCAACATGGATCTCATTTTTTCCTGGGTTGACTGCATCCTTGCTCTGGTGCTCTACATTTTGGCAATCGTCTTGTTCCTGAAGCACAAGCGTGGCTCAATTACACCGATTCTGTTTTTCGGTCTATTCGTTTTTCCAACTGTGTTTGCATTCTGGTTTCTGTCAGATAAAATCACCTTTCTGGTTCCATTCAGAATAAACCCACTCGAGATCTTCTACCTGCTCTTTGTAAAGTTTTGCGTGCTGCTTTCTCTCATGTTTTCAAGGCGATAGAGGGCAAACAGATGTTGACTTATTTCGTAAAA
>Ga0180437_10008418_pt1 | contig 13103 bp, 7 predicted proteins | sample SS_ome_4_FD_132410 | JGI IMG/M metagenome (GOLD analysis project Ga0180437, IMG submission 132410) | Hypersaline lake sediment archaeal communities from the Salton Sea, California, USA - SS_3_D_1 metaG | ecosystem: Environmental > Aquatic > Non-marine Saline and Alkaline > Hypersaline > Sediment...
CATAAGCTGCCTTAAAAGCAATGTCCATATCTTGAGTAAAAATAGCGGCATGAAGACCGTATTTTAGCTCGTTATTTTCCTTGATTGTATCCTCAAGCGATTCTGTGGGATATAAATTAACGGTCGGACCAAATGATTCATCCCAATGTATTTTAGCAGTTTTGTCAACATTTTCCAAAACCGTTGGTTCAAGCAAGGCCTTCTTCCGCTTGCCGCCAATCAAAATCGTAGCGCCTTTTTCAACTGCCTCATTTATCCATAACTCTACTCTTTTAGCTTCCTTCTCGGATATCATCGGCCCCATATCCGTTTGCTCATCAAGTTTATGTCCTGTTTGGTATTGGGAAACTTTTTTGACAAATTCACGTTTAAACTCATTATACAGATTCTTGTGTATATATATTCTCTGAACGCCGATACAGTTTTGTCCCGCTGCCCAAAAGGCACCTGAAACACAGGATTCAACGGAATGAGCAATATCTGCATCCTTCCAGACAATAACAGCAGAGTTCGATCCAAGCTCCATCGCTTTTTTCTTTAAACCCCCCAGTTCAGCGATTCGCCTGCCGGCCTCAACACTGCCGGTAAAAGAGACCATCCTGATTCTTTCATCCTTTACCATAGTATCTCCGATTTCCGAACCGTAGCCTGTAATAACCTGCAACGCCCGTGGAGGAAGACCTGCCTCTAAGAGGGCCTTGGCAAGTTTTAAGGCAGAAAGAGGCGTAAGTGTTGCCGGCTTTAGAATGACCGAATTGCCTGCAGCAATTGCAGGACCGAGCTTATGTGCCACCAGATTTAACGGGTCATTATAGGGTGTTATGGCCAGAAAAACACCTATCGGAAACCTATAATAAAAACCCTTCCGAGTTTCTCCGCCTAAAAATGAATCAAACGGTATGGTCTCACCCATAATACGCTTGGCTTCTTCAGCCGATACTGTTAAAATATTTATACACCTCGATACCTCTCTTCTGGCTTCACGTATAGTTTTAGATCCTTCTCTTGCAATCATTTCTGCAAAAGCTTTGGAATTTTCTGAAACAATATCCGCTGTCTTGAAAAGAATCTGCGACCTTTCGTAAGCAGTCAATTTTTTTATATTCTCGAAACCTTCTACCGCCGCCTCAATAGCTTTTTGGGCATCTTCCGGTTGTGACTTTGGAACTGTATCTATTAAAGAGTCATCATAAGGGTCAGTCACTTCTATTTTTTTGGGCCTGTCAACCCACTGGCCGTCTAATAACATCTTCATTCTAAGCCTCCATTCACCAAAAATTTATTTCAATCTGTAAATGATTTGCCACAACCTCAATAATAAGGCCTTGGATGTGTTGTTCCTGCGTCCACGGCTGTTAGATGAGGATTTTCTTCAATACCGGTCTTAAAAGACGGTTCGGGGAAACCGTATTCCAGGATTGAGGTTAAAGATAATGTTTTAAATTGCTTCTTTGCCATTTTTCAGGCTTTTCTTGTATTTCAAGATTTCCAAAGTACGTTCCATTTCGTTTTTTACAATACAGTAACCTTCATCAAATCCCAGTCCAGGTTTCGCCAGGATTCTATCGGCTCTCGCTGCAACAGCTATTTGTGTACAGATACGGCTGGATATATCTGTTTCATTGCATGTACCGCCTTGGTAAGCTTCTACTCCGTTTTCTTTACAATAAAGTATACTTTCCACAACATTATGAACACAACCCAGGTCGGGAGTTTTTATTTGTATCATGTGGCAACATTTACTATTAACGAAACTTTTTACGTCTGCAAGGGTATTGCACCATTCATCTGCCACAATTTTTATTTTACAGCCAATCCGTTTCATTTCTGAACGAATAGCTGATAAAGCCTCTATTTGTTGAGGCTTTCCACCAACATCAACCGGAGCCTCTATATAAAGAGGAAATTCTGAACAAATATTTTCTAACTGTGCTAAATATGAAGCAACTTTTACCGGGTCATTGTTAAAAATTATTCCCACCGTTCCATATACATCAATATGCAAAATGGGTTTATATGAAGGATGAGTACGAAAATCCTTTATTCTTTGAACAAGCCATTTGATATATGCTTTTAGCTTTTGCCCTTTACTGCCTAACTTATCAGCAACGTTATTAATCAGGGCATGAGGTAGTACATCAACCTCTTTAAGAATCATTTTATCAACATTACTATATCGGTCATCCCCCGTTTGTCCGAAGATAGGTATACGTTCAGGAATTAATGGCAAATGATATTCATCCAAAATAATCTCTGCCATCGTTTTTCGTTTTATTTTTGCTGATGCATCCAGAATAGCCTGAGACAATCCATAACGCAGCGCATTAGGAATTTTTTTGCCCTTGGGCTCAATTTGTTCTATTGCCCGGCAAGTGTCTTTAAACCGAATAATATCTAATTTTTGTAAAATTGGTTCGATATGATTTTTTAGATACGGAACATAGATACTTGACAGAAATATCGGGTCGCGTCCCCCGATTCCTGAATATTGTACTGCTGAACAATCTCCAATAGCAATTTGATCGTCTTCCAAAATAAGTATAACTGAGATTGATTCGCCCGGTTGACGGATGCGTTTAAAACCACGAATAGCTGGATTGCCTTTGTAAAAAAGCCCGTCTGGCTTTAAGCCGGATTTAACGGCCACTTGATCATCGTAATAAGCACCTGAAACGCCTGGTGCAAACAAAACTTTTTTTATTTTCATTTTGACCTTTCTAACCTCTGCCCATAGAAAGAAGGGTTCCACGACAACTTTTTTTATTTTAATGTGTATACTGTATTTTAGAAATGTGTTACGCCAATATTAATCATATAAGCGTTAAGCAGGTTAATTTGCTGTATTTGCCCGATGTTGATACCGGCCGGGCCGATGCAGTCGTATAATTTCGCCACCATACCGGATTTATCAAGAATTTTACAGCGGATCATAAAAAAATCCTTTAGCTGAATGCGGCGGCTGCCAGAATGTTTTTTACAGATCCATTCGTCTATTTTTCGACTCGTCGACCTTTTGCTTTTTTTAATCCCAATTGCGCATTATACAAAACATTAGATTGCAAGGTAAAGAAAAATTACAACCAATACCCTGTTTTCATCAAAATTTTGTAAAAATACTTAAACTTCATCATCTACAATCTATCAGAAACCATCACTGTCCAGATTTTTGCCACTCTGCTGTGCGTAAATTCAGGCTTTATAGTAGTTTTTCGCATTACTGGGAGTAATTGCCGGGTATAAAGTGGCCTAAGGCAAACACTCAAAGCGGCTGGTTTTGAACGCGCCCATAGCATCTATTCTTAATCCCCACTTGAAACGATTGACTGACTTAAATCTAAAGCATTCACGGAGTGAGTAATCGATCCGAACGAGAGTATATCAACCGGAGTTCTGGCATAATCCTCGAAATTATCTGCCGTGATTCCCCCAGACACTTCAAATATTATGTTCTCGTAAAGGTTATCTTGGATCATTTGCCTTATAATGACATCGATTTGTGATGGCTCCATATTATCCAGCATTATCACGTTGGAAGTGTTGATGTCTTGGGTAGCTTTCATTTCTGCAAAACATCTTGCTGCAGCAAGCGCCTCTTTTTCCGAAGTCACTTCTATTTCAATGAACTTTGCGTCTTTGTAAGGCGAAGCCACAGCCCTATGTATTGCTTCCTGAATGTAGTTTTTGATCCCCTCTTTTTTTAAAATCGCTAAGTGGTTTTCTTTTATTAGCATAGATTCCCATAAACCTAACCTGTGAGTTAGCCCGCCTCCGACGTGCACAGCCTTATTATCTAAGTTACCCCAGGGGTTTTTCCGTGTGGCTGCGATTAGAGCCTTGCTCGAGATTTTCTCCAGTTTTGCCGCCAGACTGCACACGGTGGTGGCAATGCCACTCATTCGCCGCAATAGATTAAGACCGGTTCTTTCCGTTTCCAGTATATCAATGCATGATCCGCATAATTCCAGAATTTTAGCCCCTCTCTGAACACGGGTACCATCTTGTTCGGAAGTTACTATCTTTATATGTCTATTATCATAGAGTAAAGACGCTTCTTCAATTCCTGCAATGATTCCATCCTCCTTCGCTTCAATTATAGCGTGTACCTCCATGTCTCTGTTTACGCATATCGCTCTGCTTGTTATATCACCTCTTGGCCCTAAATCTTTCCTTAGTAAATAACTGACCAGATCATGCACCTGTTCTCTATACCATTCGTTGTTAAGCGTTAACAGGTGGCCTCTGTTATATGCTGTTTGTATTTCGTGTTTACGTGACATTTTCATCTTCTCCTGGTACTCTGCCCCGTTTTACTGGTACACCTCTTGTAAGAGTATATCACGTTTCTTCTCTCTGTCTTAAGAAAGGCGGAACGTAACGAATGCTCAAAACACACCTTCGCAGAAGCCGCCGTGGATATTTAATTCAGGCTGCTGTGAGGCCGATAGCGATTATAATCCATTCGCCGGCGATCAGCAACAGTTTTTAATTCATCATACCTCAAAAACAGTTCTCTGTTCTATGAAGTTCTTGCGAAGATTCCCTACCTCAAGCCGGTGATGATTCGGATGTGGTTAATGCGAAATTTTAAGGAAAGTCGGGCATAACATGGATTGTTCTTGACTATGAAGTACCAAATTTTGTAAAACCATCGATATTTAAAGAAGTTAATTGTATTTTAGAACTGTTTAAATGGGGAATGTCAGATGAGAACTGTTGCCAAAAAGTTTGCAGAAACACTTCAAGAACTCGGTATCCGGTATGTGTTTGGGGTGCCCAGCGGGAGTTGGACGGATTATATGGAGGCTTTGAGGGCCACTGATGGCATTGAATTCGTGCTCGTAAGTAATGAAGCCAGCGGTGGTTTCATGGCCGACGTATGTTGGCGGCTCACCGGGAAACCAGCGGCCTGTTTTGGAACGTTTGGCCCGGGGGCTTGCAATTTGACCACAGGTGTGGGCTGCGGTTTTCTCGACCGGTCACCGATCCTGGCAGTTACAGATGAAATGTCCGATGCCATGCTGAACCGAGTGACACAGATGAATATTGACCACCAGACTCTTTTTCGTCCAATAACAAAATGGACAACTCGGCTGAAACAGGACAGTGTGAAGAAAATCCTGTATCAAGCTATGCAGATAGCTACCTCTGAAGTACCCGGACCGGTTCATATCGGTCTTCCATCTGATATGAGTGCGTTTGAAGCGTCAGATGAAGAAGTGAAACGACAGCCTGCAAAAGAACCTCCACCGCCGGATTCGGCTTCTCTGGACAAAATGGAAAAGCTCTTCACTGAAGCTCGCAAGCCGGTTCTGGCATTAGGAATCACATCTATGCGTGCCGGCATTCGACCTCTGGTACTGAAGGTGGCGGAGAAATATCAGGTACCGGTTGTCCTGACGCCTATGGCCAAAGGTATGGTGCCCGAGGATCATCCCTCATATGCCGGGGTGTTGGCTCATGCCTTAGCGAATCAGGTGGGCCAAACCCACCAGCAGGCTGACTTGGTCGTGGGGATCGGGTACGACCCGATAGAAATCAACTATGAAGACTGGATACCTGACGTTCCACTGCTGAATATCAATACGGTGCCGGCAGATTTGGACAAAGAAAAATATACTCTCGCTTGTGATGTTGTGGGTGACTTGAAATATGCTTTGGAGCGGCTTGTAAACTTGGGAGAGGGTATGAAAAAGGACTGGGATATGGAAAGGCTGTCCCAACGCCGGAAGAAGATGTTTGAGGAGCTTCGTCCTGGTCCCGGAAGCTTCGGGCCGCGTACAGTGCTATCCTCTCTACGTCAGATACTTCCGGAAGATGGTATCATGACCTGCGATGTAGGATCACATTTACATCTCATAGGTCAGGCTTGGCGCACACCTGCTCCGGAGCTGCAGTTGATGACTAATGGCTGGTCGTCAATGGGATTCGGCATTCCTTCAGCGATTGCGGCCAAACTTTGCTTGCCTGACCGTTCCGTAGCCTGTGTCGTTGGAGACGGTGGCTTTTTAATGATGGTCGGTGAGATGGCTACGGCTATGCGGCTCGGGACCAAAGTCGTGTTTGTGGTTGTGACAGACAGAAATCTCTCGCTGATTCGTTTCAAGCAGCAGCGCAAGGGCTATCAGCGCTATGGAACACTGCTGCATGGTGATGGCTATGTTTCAGCCAACAGTTTCTTTGGTGTGCCCGTGTTAGAAGCGAAAACGGCAGATGAGTATAGGACGGCCCTTGAAGATGCCTTTGCGGCCAACAGCCCGGTCATTGTGGAGGCTTTTGTTGATACCAATGATTATGATGAACTAATTCTGAAAGGCAATAGATGATGGAGAGCACCAAAATTGTTTTGTGTGGACTTGGTGGTGTCGGCAAAGAGCTTGTGCAACTGCTGGCTGACCGCGGTGCTGAAATTGAGAAGAAATACGGACTTCATTTCGTCCTTACCGCAGTTGTGGATATAGGCGGTGCTGCTACAACAACTGACGAGAATGGCCTTCCGGCGGCAGAACTCCTTGACCACCTTCGTGGGGGAGGAGCCGTTGAAAACTTCGGTGAGTTTGGCCAGCCGGGCCTTACGGGCGCAGAGGCAATCCGGCAGGTATCTGCTGACGTACTGGTCGAGGCTACGCCTACGAATCTCATCGATGGTGAACCGGGCAAAACACACATCTTTACCGCTGTGGAAAAAGGTATGGATGTAGTCAGCGCCAACAAAGGACCTATCGTGCTGTTCTATAAGGAGCTTCATGAATTGACCCGAAAGAACAACTGCCGTTTGCATATAAGCGCGGCTACAGCAGCCGCACTTCCTACACTTGATGTAGCCAGGGTTTGTCTGGCTGGTACCCGTGTGCTTTCCGTGGAGGGCATCCTGAACGGGACGACAAATTATATTCTCTCGCAAATGAAAGAGCAGGGCTGTACCTATGATATGGCTTTGAAGTCGGCCCAGGAACTGGGAATTGCTGAAACTGATCCGAGCCATGACGTGGAGGGAAAGGACACAGCGATCAAAATGGTCTTGATTTCAAATCACGTCTTTGGCACATCTTTTGAGATCGGTGATGTGAAGGTCAGGGGGATTACTCAGATAACACCCCAGGATATTTCGAGGGCCGCAAGGGATGGCAAAGTAATCAAGCTGATCGGCTCTGCCGAGTTGGTCGATGGGGAAGTGCAACTCAGCGTGTCGCCGAAGTTGCTGGACAAAAACCATCCCCTCGCATCTGTAAATGGGTCTGAAAAGGCGATAAGTTATATGACCGACACGATGGACAGGATTACGGTGATGGGCGGAAAAAGTTCTCCAGTCGGTGCTGCCGCTGCGCTCCTGAAAGACCTGATTAATGCACACAGATATACGGAAAGCTCCTGACCGCTCATATTACACATTCGGTTGGCACAGATACGTCTGGCCTCTCCAAGCCAGAGTAAAACCGGATACAATGTTAACAAGAATATATACCCCCTATGGCATCCAAAGCCAATATTATTAGCCCGGCGCGTATTTCGGAATACTTCTTTATACTCAAATCTTGACAATGTGTTTTCGTTTAAATGCCGCTTTATCTTACTGATTACTTCCAAAGTGAGCACTGTTGTTATTAAACGTCTTTTCATCAATCATGCCGAAGCGGGAAGCAATGATAGTTGTGCCAACCAGGTCACCAGTAACATTACAGCATGTATTTCCGATATCAAGAACAGGCCATATAGATGCCAAAATCGGTATTATGATCTCGGTAGGCACGCCGATCGTTTGGAGAAGTATCGTTGAAATAATAATCCCTCCGCCTTTGACACCGGCCGTGCCTATGGAAAGAGCAAGCCCGAGGAACAAAAACTGAAATACAAGCCTCGGGGTGATAGGTATATCATACAAGTTACAAGAAAATACGGCGATACAACCGATACACGCTGCCATGCCGTTCATATTCACCGTAGCACCTAACGGCAGTGTGAAGCCCCAGACTTTTTCAGGCGCGCCTAAGCTCTTTTCCGCTACTTCCATGGAAACAGGCAGTGTAGCACCGCTGGAAGTTGTGCTGGCAGCTACAAGCATAGCTGGCGCGACATTGCGATAGAATCGAAGAGGATTGAGCCTGCCCAAATATCTAATTATTGTTGGGTAAAGAAAAACCAGAAGGAGAAACAGCGCCAGATATTGAGAGAGAATGAAACTACCTATTTCCCGAAGCATATCAAAACCCATTGAAGCAACCATATTGGCAACCAGCGCCAGTATGCCGTACGGGGCGACTTTTATAACAAACTCTGTAATCCTGATCATCAAGTCGGCGCCGTCACTGGCTAATAAAACTAATCTTTCACCCTTTTTCCCCATCGCCAGCAGCGTTATACCCACAATGATTGCGAACACGATAATCTGAAGCATGTTGGCTGTTGCCAAAGCTTCAATTGGATTCTTTGGTATCCACTGAACTAAATTATCGACGAAATTAAACTCTTCAACTTTTATGTCCATTGTCTTTGAGGAATCTATTGCGACACCCTTGCCGGGCTGGAATAGCAAGGCTATGCTCATTCCCAAAGCGCCCGCAACCAGTGACGAAAGAGCGTAATACAGCATCGTTAGTCCGCCGAGAGAACGTAAGGACTTTACGTCATCCAATTTTGTAATACCGCTTATCAGAGTCAGGAAAGTCAAGGGTACGATTAACATCATAAGCAACCGAATGAAAATGTCCCCGATCGGCTTGATAACAGTTACTTTCTCACCAAAAACAACCCCGAGAATAATTCCTACAACGATACATATCAAGATTTGTGTGTAAAGTTTTTGTCTAAACCACCATTTCATAGAACACCCTTTCTGTTATATTGATCTGTCCCGTTTTAATGGTCCGTCCATATACTTGGAAAGCCAATTAATAATTCAAGATTTTATGATTTTATAAGTATTTCTGTTTCAAATCAATCCATCAGGTTATTCCTTTTTACGTGAGTAAATTTCCTTTTAAAGGTATTGTTGAGTAATTGTGTTATCAGCTATGTAAGGGGTTGATGTCAATAGTTGATGAGTATTTTAATTTATAAGATTCAGCTTTGACTAACACAACCCGGACTTGTTCTACAGATTTTGCCAATAGACTTTTTCCTTTAATGTACTTTAAATCCTTGCCGCTCCAAAAATGTTGACCACCGCAGCAACCTGCGATACCAAAACGATAACGATTATGGCTCAATCCTGTTCCGCAGCTTGCCCTCGATTAGATACATCCGTGCAGTCTCTGCCGTCTTGTAGTGCAGCTCGTACCAGCCGGCTTCAGAGTAGTCAGCCACGTGCGGCGTTATCAGCAGCCGTCCCGATAGCCATTCTTCGTCATTACGCCAGGCATCAAGCAGAGGATGTTGCTTTGGCGGCTCATCCGGAAGAACATCCATCGCCGCCGAAGCCAATTGCCCGCTTCGAAGCGCCTCTTCTATACAATCCAAACCCGACAGTACAGCCCCTCTTGACGCATTCACCAGTGAAGAGCCGACCTTCATCTTACTGATAAATTCCGCGTCGACCATACCCCTTGTCTCGTCAGTCAAAGGACAGTGCAGACTGATAATATCAGCCTCGCTCTGCAACCGTCCTATTGTCTCTGCCATTTCACATCCATCAGGTTTCGTCTTCACATAAGGGTCATACACTAAAATGCGATAGCCAAACGCCATCATCCTCTTTACTACTGCCGAACCGATACGTCCTGCACCCACAACACCAAGCGTCTGCTGAGATGTCCGCTCAATCGGAGATAAAACACTCTGCCATTGGTCAACGCCGTAGTTTCGGCTGCGCCTGTCGTTTTCAACCAGTTTGCGCTGAAGGGACAATATCATCGCACAGGTAGTATCGGCTACTTCGGTCGTCCCACAGCCGGGCGTATTGCAAAACACTATCCCTCGCTCTGACAATGACCCCACATCCACAACATCATACCCCGCGCCGTAGCGAACGACTATTTTACAATTATCCAGTAATTCGGCTGTCTCTCTATCGACATTAAAGTGCCATACAAGCAGTGCTTCAACTTTGTGCCATTGTTCTTTGGCCTCCTCCGATTTTCTCCAATCCTTCAAAAACCAAATCTCCGCCTCCGGAAAGGCCTTCTGTTCGGCCTGGGCAGGGGGCTGAATAAAATCCGAAATCCCAACCAGCCTTCTTTTGGCATTCGCCATTAAAACTGTCTCCGCTTAATGCGATTGTGCTCGATAAGACTAATATCAAGTGCCTAAAACTGCAACAACTGTTTCAAAATTACATAAATAATAATTACTCTTATTTAAATATGAATACACAGGGATAAGATGCAAAATAGCGTTTGAGAGGGTCATGGTAGAGTCTATTTTTCAAGGCAGGCATTTGCAGTGTTTTCATTTTTTTGCTTATTATCTTCACTCGTTATATCAGGATTTTTCACGTTCACATCGAGCCAGGGTATCCATCTTGCCCACATATCGAGAATGGTCTGCTCTGCGATTGGGCCGTGATGTTCATAGGGGTAGATATAGAGTGCGGATTTTTTCCCAAGTGCGTTTAGTGCGTGGAACATTCGCTCGGATTGAATAGGGTTGACGCCGGGATTTTTATCGAGCGCGCCGTGATACATCAGTAAGGCTCCGTGGAGGCGGTCAGCCCATATAATCGATGAAACTTCTATGTAAGTATCCCGTGCGTCCCAAAGGTGCCTTCGTTCATGTTGCCAGCCGCAGGGATTAAGTATTCGGTTGAAATTAGCGTCACCGGCGATGCCGGCTTTAAAAAAGGGAGTGTGAATCATTGCGTGAGCGGTCGCGAAGCCGCCGAAGCTGTGCCCGCCGACTGCCAGGCGGTCGCGGTCGATGAGCGACATTTTGTCGAGGGTGTCGATCACGGCCCACAGATTGTTGCGAAGTTCCGAAGCAAAGTTTTTGTTATGCGTTTCCTCTTTGCCGACGCCGAAATAAGGGGTGTCAGGCCTGACATAGGCATAACCGAGTTTTGTTAAGATCTTCATCGAGCGGGCGCTGTCTATTCCCCGAAATTCGTTTTTGTTGAATTCTCTGACTTCTTCTTCGTTGTATTCTTTCTGACTTGTATAGTCACGAGGATAAATCTTGATCATAGCAGGCGGTTTGCTGCCTTCGACATAATCAACAGGCAGTGTTACAGTTACCCACATTTCGTATCCATCGAGGTTTTCAATTTTGATGCGTTTGTGAACAGCGTTGGTGATTTCGGGCGAATGATCAATGTTGGAAGTCATTTCTTGCAGATTTCCTGTTTTGAGATTTCGCAGGTATGAGTTCGGGACATCTCTTGCTGTCTGCCGGGTTGTCATTACCTGCTCAAAGCTGTCATCCAGCACATCTGTAATCTCTTCGAAGACATCCGGTTCGCTTTCAAAAACCCGCTCTTTATCATTGCAATCGCAGATTGCGACTCTATCGACAAAGGGTCGGGGAGCATTGACCTCAGGGTTTTTGAAATACTGAGTTCCTGACAGATAGACGCACTTTCTATCTGGTGATGACCGAACGACAGAACCGTAGGGAATATCTTTGGTCAATAAATTTCCTGGATCTTTGTAAAAATCGTCCGTTTTGTATTTGTAAATTTTGTGTTTGGTTTCAGGATGCTCCAAATTAACCGCAAAAAGATGTTCGGTTTCGCAGTCGTTCTCTTCGATCTCTTCGATAAGAAAGAGGATTTTGAAATCTTCGGAGAATTTGACGTAGTCATCAAGTTCGTTTTCCTGGGCGTAAATCAGCTCAACACTATTTTCGTCATAAGGCGGCAACCAGCGCACCAGACGGTCTTTACGGATTGGTTTTTCCTTTGCAGTGAAGGGGTCATTCGGTTCTTTATCATTGCTGTCAGGTTCTGTTTGTAAGAAAATCATACCATTGCTGTCTGGTGCCCAGTCGAGTAAGCGTTCTGCCTTTTTGTTCTCTTCTGGTTTCGGTTCATTGGGATATTTTAACTGGTTGCTTTTTGCGTTACCATCGATTGGATTCAAAGGTTTTTTCTCAAGTTCAGCGAGTACGTTGCCGTCGAGGTCCCAGAGCTGCTCTGTGGTTGGGAAATTATCCAGAGAGACATTATATGAGAATGGCTTTTGCAGGGTTTCAATTCGCAGATAATTCATATCCGGGGCGATATCGATGCTGAGATACATATTGGGTTCAGCGATATTGCGAACTTCGCCGGCTTCGATATTTATTAAAGCGAGCTGTCCTTTTGAGTAATATTCGAGCAAATCCTTGTCGTGCTGATTTTTTAGCAGAAAACGGCGCGTTCGAGTGGGAGTTTTTCCATCTGAGGTGATGTTTATTTTCGGCGAGTTTGGTATGGTCGATTTTGCAGGTTCGGGTCCTCTATCGTCGGGCAGCAGAATGGTGAGAATTTTTTGGCTGTCAGAGGTCCATTTGAACGTTTTTACGAGTGTGGCCAGAACAGGCGTTTTTGTCAGTTTTTTGGAATTTCCCGCCTTAATGTCGGCAGTATAGATGTGCGTTGCATCATCGAAGTGCGCGAAGTAAGCCAGTTTGCCGCCATCAGGTGACCAGCGTGCGTTGCTTAGTTTAGCATTTTTGGGGGTTTGAAGCTTCATTTTCTTTTGGTTTTTCCAGTTGTAGATTACATATTCATCAACCAGAGCCTTTATAGTAAAGTCACGATGACGGTTGGCTTTGTAGTCGACCTCGCCATCATCTGCATCAGTAAGGGCGTAAAAGGGTTTTGCCAGGTCTTCGATTTGAGGCATATGATGGGTTTTAGCAATAAGGTAGTGAATGTTGTCAGGGCTGAGGTTCGAGAGCGTTTTATTATTCCATCGCGGGGCCAATATTAGGTCTGCAATTTCTTTCGGCGGAGTCAGGTATGTTTCTTTGGTTAAGATGGAAGTATCGGCATAAACGGCACTGGTAAGGATGAACAGTACCGACAGCGATAGAAGCGAAGAAATAAATATCTCTTTTGTTTTTAATGACTTCATGAGAAAAACCATCCTTTCAAGTTTGGATGTTTGATATTTAGTCTGCCGCTTCGATAACGAACCTCACTTTATTCTCGGATTCCATCCGAAGCCATACAATCAAATCCTTATCCGTTACCA
>Ga0180437_10008422_pt1 | contig 13098 bp, 12 predicted proteins | sample SS_ome_4_FD_132410 | JGI IMG/M metagenome (GOLD analysis project Ga0180437, IMG submission 132410) | Hypersaline lake sediment archaeal communities from the Salton Sea, California, USA - SS_3_D_1 metaG | ecosystem: Environmental > Aquatic > Non-marine Saline and Alkaline > Hypersaline >...
CCCCTAATACCGTGAATGTGGCGCAAGAACACAAAGAATCCTCTGATAATCTAACTCTGAAAATGGAAGAACTCGACGACCTCTTTGGTAAAATACCTGAAGGCTATGATAGAGGATATGTCATTATTGGGACTGCGATCTATGGTATGGTTGTAAGTAAGAGTTCATTTCTTGGTACTGAAACAATTGATAAGAGTTTTCAGAAATTAAATGATGCTAAAGATGGACATTTCATTATCGAAGGCTACCTTCCGCGCGTTATAATAAAGGATAACAAAGTAAAAGCTATTGAACTCATTAAAAAACCTGAAACTCGCAGGGAAGGAGACGAAGTTGAAGATGTCAAAGCTTTAAAAGAAGAAGTCCTTGCTGAAAAGGATTTTATGAAAACTGATGATGATGAAACTCTTGTTGTTTATGTCAATCCGCTTTTCAGATAATATTTTTTGTTTCATTTTTTAATTCGATTATCGCCCACTTACTTTTTATTGTTTGACTCAAGCCAATTTTGTTTTGGAATAATATCAGTTTTAAGCAGTCACTTATGAATTGATCCAGTTGAGATACTATTTTACAGACTATAGTGAATTAACTGAAAATTATATTCGAACTAGGTAATAGTCTTCTAACTAATTCAATTTCATAACACCCGTTTTTTAAAGAAGTTATTGAATATACAAATTGAGGCTCTTCGAAAAATTCTTTGTAGTTTTAAGGAATTTGGAAAAATGAATACACACAAAAAATAAAATATAATATGATGCGAACAGAGGGAGAAAAAATGGAAAAAGATACCCAGCTTACAAGATCAAAGATCGTGGCGACCATAGGACCGGTTTCTGATTCTGAGGAGACACTTCTAGAGATGATTGAAGCGGGGATGGATGTTGCAAGACTAAATTTCTCGCATGGAACTCATCAAGATCACATCGAACGGTTTAATCTGATAAGAAGCATTTCTGATATCGCTATTATGTTTGATATTTCAGGACCTAAGATGAGAACAGGTGAAATGGAAAAAAGTAAAGAGTCAGTATATCTTAGTCAAGGAGATAAGTTTATTTTAACGACCCGTGATGTATTAGGAAATGAATCAATAACCTCAGTTTCTTACAAAGACCTTCAACATGATGTCAATATAGGGAACCTGATTTTTCTCAATGATGGAATTATTGGGCTTCGTGTTGTCTCGATCGATGGTACGGATGTTCATTGCCAGATAGAATCGGGAGGAGTTTTAAGCGCAAAGAAAGGTGTTAATATCCCAGATGTACATCTTGCGATTGATATTCCTACACCAAAAGACATAGAAGATATGCAAGTTGCAGCAAAACTTGTTTCAGATTACTTAGCAGTTTCTTTTGTGAGAACACCAGAAGAAATACTAAGAGTAAGGGAAGTTCTACAAGATAAGGGTGTAGATATTCCACTCATTGCAAAGATCGAACATTCAATAGGCCTAAAAAACTTTGATGCAATTTTGGAAGTAGCCGATGGAATAATGGTAGCTAGGGGTGATCTAGGAGTAGAAATACCTCCAGAACGTGTTCCTTTAGTTCAAAAGGATATCATCCACAAATGTAATCGATACGGGAAACCTGTAATTACAGCTACACAAATGCTAGAATCAATGACGTCAAATCCACGCCCTACAAGAGCAGAAGCGAGTGATGTTGCAAATGCAGTATTAGATGGAACTGATGCGGTAATGCTTTCTGGTGAAACAGCAGTAGGTAATTATCCGATTGAGGCTGTAAAGACTATGGAAAGAATAGCAAAAAATGCAGAAGGCTCAATGCCCTACAGAGATCCTGACTATTACGACCATGGTCACGAAGATGTGGCGGAAGTGATCGGACACGTAATTCATACAATTACCAAAGAAATGGACATAGCAGCAATAATAACAGTAACAACTGGAGGCTTTACTGCGCGTATGATTTCCAAATATCGCCCTAAAAAAAGTATAATCGCGATCACACAAGACGAACGCGTTATGAGACAACTCAAACTTCTTTGGGGAGTGTATCCATTAAAAAAAGAGATAAACACTGATGATGCGTCAAAGTTAATCTACAGTTCTTTAAAGGCTGTTTACGATGCAGGTTTAGTTTCTAAAGATGATACAGTAGTTATAGCTTGCGGTTCAGTCTTACTACCAGGAAAAACGAATTTAATCGGCATATACGAGCTCGGTGCAGTGATAAAAGATTAGAAAACTCTACTTTTTAAAATTAACTTCTAGCTGTATACATCGATCTACTCTAGTATACTACATACTGAAAGACACATAAGTACAACCTATAAACAAGATGTGATTTTTTTATATTAGTTAATTAAGTTATGTCTGATTTAGTTTCTCCATTGCCTTTATTATATCTTGAAATCTTTGTTTTGTATCCTTGTTCACGTAGATAACTACAACACCCTGATCCGGTTGTCCATAGAGGATAATTGACCCATTTGGCGCAAGTATGGTTGCAGGAATTGTGAGTAGATCTTCCTCGCCATCAATGTAAAGCCGTATCGGTATTTTCCCTTTTTGATAAAGATTAGTTAATAAAGGCCAAACCTCTTTCTTAATAATTCCCGCTGGATTTACTACAGAATAATCACATTTGACAACTTGTGATGGAGGTAAAGGTCTCCTTTTAGTTTTAAAATCTATTATAATAATATCTGGTACCACCCCAGCTTCAAGTAATGTTGAGGACACGACATCTCCTACCGTTACTATTTTGTTCTTTAGCAATCGTGCTTGATTGGCAATTTCAGTTATCTTTTCTATAAACCTTGAGTTTTCTGTACGAATTAATTGTCCCAAAGGACGTTGAAGAGTCTTACGTAAGTGTAACGGCACTTTTAAATCTGTTGATATGTAAAAAAGACACACCTCCAAATAGAAACTGCCAAGTGATGAATTGACAACGAACGTGTTTTACCTTATTACATTAGATTGAAGTGAATGATGTCACAGTTTCTTTGTCTGTTCTTTTTATCAATTCGATTAGCAAATTAATCATACGTTCAATATCTTCAATCGATGTCATACTTACATGCGAATGAATATGTCTAGTAGGAATACCAAGTACAATTGATGGAACTCCTACACGGCTTATATGGATCGCTCCAGCATCTGTTCCTCCCTGAGGCATTGCAGACAATTGATATTTTATATTAGCTTCTTCTGCGACGGTGATCACAAATTCCTTGAGTGGCTGGTTAGGAATCATGGATCCATCATGCGTGAGTATTGTGATTCCTTCTCCCATCTTCGATGGTGCCCTATGCTCTTCTACTCCAGGAACATCACTGCTAATATCTATTTCTAAGCAGAAAGCAACATCTGGATCTACTGAATAGGCGGTTGTTTTAGCTCCGCGAAGACCAACTTCTTCTTGGGTTGTAGCCGCTCCTACAACTGTGTTAGGATGGTCAATACCTTGTTCTTTTACTCTCTTAAGAGCAAGTATCGCTGCAAAGATTCCGAGCCTATCATCAAAAGCTTTTCCAACTACAATTTTTCCATCACGTATAACAGAAAAGGGACTAACGGGCACAACAGGGTCTCCGATTCTAATACCATCCTTTTCTGCATCTTCTTTGCTTGTGCAACCAACGTCTATAAACATCTTATCTTTTGTTACTAGGATTTTCCTCTCTTCAGGCGTCAATACATGCGGAGGAACACTTGTTATAACTCCTAGGCGATCCCCTTTTCGAGTAGTTCTAACCATCACTCTTTGTGCCAATAAAACTTGGTCAAACCATCCACCAAGAGTGTTGAAAGTTAAAAATCCGCTCTTATGTATACCTGATACTACAAATCCAATTTCATCTGAATGAGCTGGGATTAATATAACAGGTTTTTCTGCAGTTCCTTTTATTTTGAACATCACTGAACCTAATTTATCGATAGTGATTTCATCTGCGAAATCCTTGACATACTTTTTTACTATACTTGCAGTTTCCCGTTCAAAACCTGGTGGGCCGAATGATTCGGATAATTCTTTAAGGATTTTCAATTCATCCTGATCCATTAATACCACTTCACTTCAGAAATTTGTGCGATTAAGCATTCGTCATCTAGTCTTTTACTTAAAAGGTATGAAAATTTATAAGTTCATGTTTGTTGTATCGATTTAAATCATTAGAGACTTGCCTTCCTTTTTCAACAAATACATTATTGGTGGTCTTATATTGAAGCAAATATTGGACGATGATGCTGGAAAAAAGACTCTCTTAATGGGTAATGTGTCTATAGTGCGTGGAGCGATTGAGGCAGGTGTTAGTTTCGCCTCTACGTATCCTGGCACTCCGGCCTCAGAGATAGGTGATACTTTTGCTGCTCTGGTTGGTCGTTTTGGATGGCCTGGTTATTTCGAGTACAGTACAAATGAGGCAGTAGCCCTTGAAGCTGCGGCAGGTGCATCTTTTGCTGGGGTTCGTGCGATTTGTTCTATGAAACATGTTGGGATGAATGTGGCTGCAGATCCACTTTTTTCGTTAGCTTACACTGGTATTGATGGCGGCTTGGTAGTAGTTACTGCAGATGATCCCTCATGCTGGAGTTCTCAAAATGAACAGGATAACAGACATTATGCTGTTCATGCTGGATTACCCATGCTAGAACCGTCTTCATCTCAAGATGCTCTTGAAATGGCAAGAATTGCGTTTGAAATTTCTGAAAAAACAAAAGAACCAGTCCTATTAAGAACAACAACTCGTATTGCTCACACTTACGGCAATGTTGTTTTTGGTCCTATTCAAGACCGGAAAATCCCTAATTTTGAACGTCGAATTTCGAGAGTAATGGTTCCTTCTAATGCACGCCCTGCCCATCTAAGATTACTGGAGAATTTAGAACTCGCACAAGAACTCTCTGAGAACTCTGAATTCAATAAAACTTTAATGAAAGACTCAAAATTGGGCATTATTACTTCCGGGATTTCTTATGCATATACTCTTGATGCATTAAAATGGCTTGGTATTAATGCATCTATCCTTAAACTTGGAATGTCCTATCCTATCCCAAAAAAGATGATTGCGGAATTTATCGAAAATGTAGACAAGGTTCTTGTAGTGGAAGAATTAGATCCTTGGTTGGAAACTCAGGTTCGTGCAATTGCTCAAGTTAACTCCTTGAATACGCCAATCTTTGGAAAAGAACAGGAATTATTACCTCAAGCATTTGAACTATCCACTAAACAAATCGCTTTAGCACTCGCCAAAATCTCAGGAAAAACGCTTCCTATAGACTATACTGCAGCAAATGAGAAATTTGAGATTGCTAAAGAGTTGCTTGTATCCCGTCCACCGCAGTTGTGTGCTGGATGTCCTCATCGAGCGTCTTTTTATGCTATAAAGCAAGCAACCAAAGGTCAGGAGATTATTGTTGGCAACGATATTGGCTGTTATGCTCTAGGCATAGCCCCACCTTTCCATCTCGGGGATTGGCTGGTATGTATGGGTGCGAGCATAGGGATAGCTTGTGGAACCGCGCAGGTCATTAATGATCCAGTAATTGCAGTTATCGGAGATTCAACATTCTTTCATGCAGGGTTACCTGCGTTGATTAATGCAGTTCAAAATAAAGTAAAATTAACTTTGGTAATTTTAGATAACCTAACGACAGCAATGACAGGTCATCAGCCAAGTCCGGGAAGTAAACTTGGAGATATGCGTGAAACTGCAATTAAAATAGATGAACTTGTAAGAGGTTGCGGTGTAAAAAATATCTATAAAACAGATCCCTACAAACTTGAAGAAACGATCCAAATCTTCGAAGATGCAATAAAACAAGATGGTCCAACTGTAGTTATTGCACGACATGTTTGCGCATTATTCTTGGATAGAATGAAGAGGAAAAAGGGCATTAAAATTACCCCCTCAAGAGTTGATCCTGAGAAATGTGAAGGTTGTAGAACATGCATTGATGAGTTTAGTTGTGTAGCATTTGTGTGGGATACTGCCACAAATCAGATGAGAATTGAAGAAGTTCTTTGTGATGGATGTGGTGTATGTATCAGTGTTTGTCCATGTGGTGCAATCTACAAGGAGGAGGCAAAATAATGACTGAAGAATTTAATGTTCTTATCGCTGGCGTAGGCGGAACAGGAGTTTTGACAATTGCACATATTTTAGGGAGTTCTGCATTATCTGCCGGATTGCGAGTAGTTCAAAGTGAACTACATGGTATGTCACAACGAGGAGGGAGCGTTTCAACGCATTTACGAATGGGTACACACGTTTATAGTCCTACATTTCCTGAAGGTACAGGTGATCTTCTTATTGGAATGGAGCCTATAGAAGCCCTAAGAAATATTAAAAGTGTCCGCAGCACTGGTGCGGTGATCTTTAACAATTATAAAATCCTTCCTCTTTCCTTGTCTATTTTGAAAAAAGACTATCCATCCCTAGAATTGGTAGTTCAACAAATGAAACACTTCTGTCAAAATGTCTACTCTGTTGATGCGATTACACTTGCAAAAGAACTTGGTGCATCTATAGTGGCAAATATTGTGCTATTAGGGGCTGCTATGGCTAAAGGATCAATTCCGATCAAATCGGAGACAGTTATCGAAGAGATCAAGAATACAGTACCAGAACGTTTTATAGATCTCAATGTGCAAGCATTTCAGGCAGGTATTAAAGCGGTAAATAAACTCTAGAATATCGTCTGGAGAGGATGATTTTCAATGGAGAACTCTATGACTTCCATTCAGAAAATGTTAACAAAACTTCCAATCAAACTCTCCATCTATGATTTACTAGCACTCGTCATAACTTTATTTTCATTTGCATTACGCATTTTCTTTTTGCAATTCACTTTCGCTATTAATCCAGACGGTACTTACTATTGCTGGTCTGCACGACATTTACTAGAGGGAAAGGGCTATACCATCGGTTCTGGAGACATTCCTGCAATAAGAGCACCCATTTATCCCCTTTTTGTAGCCCTCTTTTTCCTAGTTTTTGGTGTTAATCATATTTCTGCAAAACTTGTGTCGATAGTTTTTGGAAGTCTTTCAGTATTTATGTTGTATGCGCTTGTGAAACTGAATTTTAAGAATGAAAGAACCGGATTATTTTCAGCGTTAATTTTTGCTATAAATCCTTTTTTCCTCGCTGGTACAGATTTTTATTTGGGAGGTGTTTACAGAGAGGGTTTTTCTACCTTTATTTTCCTTCTTGCTATTCTTTTTACAATAAAGGCAAAAAACGAGAGAAAATACACAAATTTTCTTGTAATGGGCTTATTATCCGGAATATTCTATCTAGTAAGACCTGAAGGACTGTATCTATTAATATTCCAAGTTTTTTATTTTGGTCTTCTGTTTGTAGATCAAAGACAACTGGGTTTGATTAAGAAGATTGGTATCACCATTTCTGTGACTATTTTTGCTATCCTGCCATGGCTTATTCGTGATTATCTCACCTTTGGTGTGTTTAATCGAGAGAGTTATTATCACGGGGCATTTTTCTTCCTTAGGGAATTCGGCACACAGATTCCTACAATGATGCTTAGTCCCCTTGACTATTTATTCTCTTATCATTCATTAACACAGATTGTTATTGGCTTATTTGTCGGGTTTTATAGGCTTTGGTTACAACTCTCTGCTGGTTTAACACCACTTGGCTTTTTTTTGTTTGCTTTTGGATTTATACTCACGATCAAGAGGAGATATCTGTTTTTTCATCTTCTTTTAATTTTCTATCTGCTTTCTTACAGCTGGCCGTCTTACGTCTGGCCTTCTATCGTACCAAGATATCTTACTATGCTCATCCCTATTTGTTTGCTCTTTGCAGGACGGGGTCTCTCAGAACTTGAACAACTATTAACAAGAGTATATCAGAAAACTATAGTAGTATTTCAAATCAGGCTGACAAGCAAACAATTTCAACAAATTATTATTTTGGGTGTTTTATTGATAATTACAGTCAATTCCCTTTTATTGGCTAAAGATATTATCATTGATGAACAGTATAAAGCCCAAATTGAAGCCTTTGAAAGAACTGGAGAATGGTTACAACAAAACACAGCATCAAATTCATTAATCTACACAAATTTCCCTACTTTAATTGAACGATATTCAGAACGAACTGCACTTGATCTTAAAAAAACAACTATTCAAGAAATTCTTAAGATGTCTAATGCAAACCCGGTTTATATTGTGGTTGATTCGTCCTGTGTACAGTCTGACGAACTCATCGAAATGTATCTCTATGCAACACAGCATTCTGTTGTGTGGTATGATTTGACTATTCCTGATAATGTAGACAATGTATTTACTCTAGGAAGCGGTAGTTGGCATCCCTACGATATCGCTGTATATAAAAAAGTTGTTTTTTACTAGATTTATTTTCTCAATGAAATCAAACCTAGAATAATTCCAATAATTCCTAAGCTCAGCCAAGCTGGGTAAATAAGCAGCAGGCCAAATCCAATAAGGATATTCTCCTGTATAGTGACTGCTGCAATTGACTGAATGAAATTGAATGTCCAATGGAAGAAGAGACTACCTTTTATTCCAAATTTTAAATAACTAAATGCGAGAAACAATCCGCCTATGGTCGCAATAGGCAAAAATCCGATGTCCCACATCCCTATAACGTGGAGAATGCCGAAATAAGCAGCAGAGGCTATTATTAAGAAGTATTCAAAACGATAAAACCCGTAGTGTCTACCTGATCGTTCTCTCGCACGAGCGGGGTTAACTAAGGCTGCTAGAAATACCTTTAGATAAGAATCTGGAACACTATGTTTCCTGATGAAATAGCAGTAACCTATTCCTAACCAGGGACCTATCAAGATCAGTCTAAACCAGAACTCTTCAAGTACTGCAGCTAACACCCCCTCAATGATAAAGACTAAATTAGTCGTTGTTGGCCCGCCTAAAGGAAGTCCCAAAAATGTTACAATAAGTACCGCAACAAAAATAAGAATATAGTTTATGCTGAGAAATAAAATTAGTGCAAGTAAACCGTTTTCTTCAAAAGGCTCTAAAGTTGTTTGTTTTATTAGTGCTTTTAACTTTGAAAAGAAATTAATGGTTGGCCTAAAGAAGAGAAGAATAAAAGAGATCAAGTAAATAATACAGCATAAGATAAAAAGAATACCAATTGAAATTGAACTCGCTTGAAACAGCCAGCCGATATCAAATACCAAAAACCCAACATAATAGAATACATAGAACAAGAAACCAGTGGGAACGACATTTACAATTGTTTGACCTTCTGACGTAAAGAAAAGAAGCCCAAAACTATAGACAAATCCCAATATAATTACTAAGAAAACAAAAAATATAAGACTGCTGATGATAAACCATGAAAACTTTCTTAGTATTCCGGGCACTGTTACCTCGTCCATTATCGTTTTGCACAAAAAGACGGTACTTTACTTTACAGATCCCCCTCAAGGAAGCCCCTGCCCTTTAGGGTGGGGAGGAATTGAGGGTGTTTTTTCACTTGTACTAGGGTCTCTCCTCTTTTAAATATATGTTCTGGGATAGAGGTAAGTGGTCTCAAGGCACACCTCTCGTAGAAGTGGAAACGGTTAATGACCTCAAGGAGGATGAGGAGTAACTAGTGTAGCCCAACTCTAGATGAGGATTACTGGGCTGGGGTCAGGTAAACGCCCCCATGATTTAGCGTATGATGAAGTTGAAACTTTATCCCGTATAGGTAGAGGACTGAGACCAAGTATAGCTAAAAGCCTCACTGCTTTAGCGTGAGGTAGTTTACAATAAACAAAAATATATTCTATAAAATCTATTGTGACACTAGTGTTTCTACTTCCTCTTCCTCTTCTTCTTCTTCTTCCTCAATATCTCCTTCATCCTCGTCTTCGTCTTCGCTGAACGACCAGGTCTCTAGATTAATTGCTAATTCTATATCTTGCGACCGTGGACATTGAATACGCATTGTAACATGATTTCTGTCCTTTTCGATTACTTCAGGATGTAAGCAATCTTCTTCTAATTTTTCGCAAAGAAATCTGATAAAACTCTCTGTAATCAAGTTTAGTGCGCCTTCAATTAAATTTTGCCCCATTTCGCCAACATAATATCGTATACGGCGCCCTTCTCTCATCACATCAATAAGTCCGGCCTTCCTTAATTTTGAAGCGTGCCAGCGAACTGTATCGTGATGGATACCAAGACTTTCAGCGATCTCTAGTTGATGGCAACCTTCGTTGTTAGTAATATACTCAAAAATTTTTCGTGCAGTTCCACTTTTCAAGGCAACATATGCAGTTTCAGCTTGTGCAGTTCTTAGGACTTTAGGATAATAAATACGTTTTCCTCCAAACTTCATAGTCTGGATTAAACCAGCCCTCCCCAACATCTTCAAGTGCCACGAGAGTGTCCCATGGGGCGCAGATAATTCGCTTGCTAACTCAAAAAAATATGCTCCAGGGGATTCGCAAATTAGCTTGTAAATGTTCCTTCTTAACGGATGCATAAGGAGACTCATTCGTTTTTCTTTAGCTGGGGCCACATCTTTCCCTCTTATGAGACACCTCTCACCCCGCTTTTAACTCAACAATATTAACGTTGTTGACGCCTTCTAGCTGGCTGATGTCCGTCTGTAATTGCCCCATATCAACGGAAATCTCTGCCTTGTCGATATAGCCTTCGTAGACGCACTTGTCTCTCGTAAAACACAGTCCCGTTGAATAAAGTGTCTTTATTTTGTTCCTTGCAAACACAGATCCCATATCCTTCAAGAAATCTGGGGTAAGTTCGCCAATTTCTATGGCTATCTTTACAACTTCATTGCCTGTTGTTGGAATAATCCTAATAATACGGGTAGAGGGAGCCAATATCATTACGGCAGACTTCGAATCTCTCGTTTGAAGCGCCTCTAGGAACAGTTTGGGAATTTCTATTGGCTGATCCGGCTCTAAGGTTACCATCTTTGCGATTGTCACTTCTTCGCTCATCTTACGACCTCATTACGATTTATAATCTATAGATTAACTCCATGATTGATTCGGTTCATTAATATGAAAATGATATTTCTCATATATAAACTCTCTTATCAGAGTTTTTTGATAGGTTATCAACTTCCTTTTAAATGATGTTAAATATAAGGAGTTTTTGCTATTTTTTAGCGAGAGATCTTCTTATTTGCCTTATATTTTGTTCTGCAAAATCCTGAAGGACTAAATAAACTGGATTTTTTCAAAGGACTTTTTTTTCAAGATATTTACAATTCTTTTGGAACTTATACTATGTAATTTTTGAATTATATATGAATGAATTTTAAAAAAGTATTAAATACGATGAACGAGTGGATAGCACAACGATATTCAAGGCGGTCTGAGGGGTAAATGAATATAATTAAACAACGAGAAATTCTCTATTTCACGTCTCCTCATTGTTTATTTTGTCATGTTGTAGAGCGCCATCTTAAAGAGATATTAGATGAAACAAAATTGGAGTTAGAGATCCGCGAAATAGATGTAACACAAGAACCCCATCTTGCTGAAGAACATCATATCCTTGCATGCCCAACACTAATATTCCCTGGGATTACTAGAGTTGTGGGTAATGTCGAAAAAGAGGAACTATTTTCGGTTATTTTTCAGTTCGCCACAAGTTTTAATGGATCTGAATTTGGCTAATTTCATTTTATCTAGTAAAAAAACGATTAAAAAATCATTTAATCATAGTGATTCAGATATTTGACGACGAGTTATAATTATAAATGTTAAAGTGTGAATCCCATTATAGAGAGCAACGAAAAACTTATTATATAAACGCTAATTACTTTTTATCATTCGAGAATAAACCTTATCATCATAAAAGTTGTTCTAAACAATTATATCACATTCCTCTGATAAATTGGTGGGTCTTCTTGCGCAAGAATTATAAACTTAACTAATTTTAGTGTATTCACAATCATCTAACGATTAAAACCGTTGGTACTCACTAATACTTATGGCAAGAAAAATCTTTTTTGGCTCTAGGAGGAACATTCGATTGAGTTTATTTGAGTCCAGACTTTCAAAACAGCAAGACGAACTAATAAGAACCTTAACCAAGACAGGAAGAGTTAAGTTTCCAGGTAAGAGAATTTTTCAAGAATTTGCTGAATATGGTATCTCTAAAAGTAAGATCAGACGTACAATACAAGAGGGACAGATTTATCCAGTGAATTACGAACTATCTTACCCAACTGGCGTTAGAAAACGTAGGGGTTATATAGCTGAACGTGAATTTGGCGAAGATTCAACACTATTAGTTAATTTTAGACTGCTTCCAAGTGGCGTTGTTGTGATTTTTAGCGCAGAATGGAAAGGAATGGTTGAAGAGATTCCAGAAGACGAGATGGTTGAAGCAGAGTTAGATTTAATTGAACCTTCAGATGAGTTTGATTTAGAAGCAGAATTAGATATGATTGGTGTAAAAGAAAAACCAAAGAAGAAACCTAAAGAAGTACCAGCAAAAACAGAGTTAGACTTAACGGACGAAGAATTAGAATTAGACCTCGAACTAGAACTTACTGACCTCCCAGGTGTTGGTCAAAAAACAGCGGATAGATTGATTGAGGTTGGTTGTCTATCTATAGAAGATTTAGTTAATGCGAACCTGGAGGAACTTTCACAGGAAACTGGCATCTCAATTGCGAAATTGCAAAAATGTGTCGAAGAGGCAAAAAAGATTTTGTAGGTCTTTATTCTTTTGCAAATTTATATTAAACTAAAACGTAATGCCCTCCTATGAAAAATCAGAAACAGGCATATACATATGCGCTCACAGCAGTTTTGCTATGGTCAACTGTAGCATCTGTTTTTAAAATTACATTAGGGCATTTGGATTTTCTCCAACTTTTATTTTATGCTTCAATTGTTTCAATTGTCGTCTTTTTTGCTGTTTTATTAATTCAAAATAAACTATTTCTATTGAAAACATATTCAAGAACCGATTATTTGCATTCAGCATTGCTCGGTTTTCTGAACCCTTTTCTTTACGAGTAACTAAGCAAGAAAGCACCACAGCTTCAGCCTGGTGATGAATGGCGGTAATTTGCGTTCATTTCATCACCTGCATCGAGGGGTCTCCCTCAATTTATATAGGTGGTATGATGAGG
>Ga0180437_10008424_pt1 | contig 13094 bp, 11 predicted proteins | sample SS_ome_4_FD_132410 | JGI IMG/M metagenome (GOLD analysis project Ga0180437, IMG submission 132410) | Hypersaline lake sediment archaeal communities from the Salton Sea, California, USA - SS_3_D_1 metaG | ecosystem: Environmental > Aquatic > Non-marine Saline and Alkaline > Hypersaline >...
CCGGTGATGCGTGACGGCCTGTTGGTAGGCATCATCACCGAGTCTGATATATTCAAGGTCTTCCTTGAGACCTTTGGCGCGCGGGAGAAGGGCGTGCGTATGACGCTACTGGCACCCAACGTCAAAGGTTCGCTGGCCCAGATCAGCTCCACCATCACGGAGCATGGGGGGTACATCGTGTCCCTTAACGTATCCCTGGGTGAAGATCCCACGAACTGGGTCTGCACGCTCAAGGTGTCCGACATCACCAAGGACGAACTGGTCAAAGTACTCGAACCGGCCGTCATCGAAATCGTCGACGTTCGCGAGATGTAGGGCAAAGATATCCACTCAAGACGGAGGACATGTATGGCGCATTAGGTGAATCCACCATCCCAATCAAGCGAAATGCTTGTTCTGAATCAGAATACAAATCAAAAGACTATGTGAACTAGGAGGTAAATCTGCAATGAGCGAAATCCTGGAACAAATCTCCACGGCAGTCATCGAGGGCGATCTAGACGAGATCATGGACCTGACCGAGGACGCCCTGGACGAAGACCTGAGCGCCCAAGAAATCCTGGACAACGGGCTAATGGCAGGCATGGACTACGTCGGCGTCGAGTTCAAGGCCGGCAATATGTTCGTGCCCGAGGTGCTGCGCTCCGCCAAGACCATGCAGATGTCGATGGACATCCTCAAGCCCTTGCTGGCTGATGCTGGCGCGAAGATGGTCGGCAAGGTGCTCTTGGGCACGGTCAAAGGCGACCTGCACGACATCGGCAAGAACCTGGTCGGTATGATGTGCGAGGGTGCGGGCTTCGAGGTCAAGGACATCGGCAAAGACGTCGATCCCGAGGGCTTCCTTGAGGCGGTCAAGGATTTCGAGCCCGATATCGTGGGCATGTCCGCGCTGCTGACAACGACGATGCGCACGATGGAAAGCACCATCAAGGCGCTGGAAGAAGCCGGCCTACGCGACAGGGTGAAGGTGATGGTCGGCGGCGCGCCGGTGACGCAGGCGTTCGCCGATCAGATTGGCGCCGATGGCTATGCCTCGAACGCTGCCTCGGCCGCCGATCTGGCCAAGCAGTTCGTCGCTACGGCCTAGAGACCTGTCTGCAATCACTAGAGAGAGAATAAGGAGGCCCTCTATGAATATGAAGAGGACAAACTACCGAGTCAATTCAGGCGTGCGCTTTCGCATGCTCTCCGACGACCAATTGCAGGAGCTCTTCGACGGCGTGCTTCACGTGTTGGAGTATACCGGCCTCGAAGTGCACCATGCGGAGTCGCGGGAAATTCTCAAGAAAGCCGGGGCCTGGGTGGACGGCAAGCGGGTGCGTATCCCCAGGTGGCTGGTGAAGAAATCGTTGGACATGGCGCCGCGCAGCTTCACCCTGTTCGCCCGCGACGGCAATCGCAAGCACGACATCCACATCGGCCCGGGCCGGGGGCACTTCGGCCCTGGCCCCACCTGCCCCAACTTCATCGACGTGGAGACACTGGAACGCCGGCCGTACGTCAAGAGCGACGTGCCCCTCGTGGCCAAGGTCGTGGACGCGCTGCCCAACATCGACTTCTGCGAGTCGCTGGGCACCGTAAACGACGTGCACCACGATCTGGGCGCGCTCTACGAGTTCGCCGGTATGTTCCCCAACACCAGCAAGCCCATCGTGGCCTGGTCCTACGACAAGTTCGATTCGGAGGCTATCCACAAGATCGCCATCACCGAGGCCGGAGGCCAGGAGGCGTTCGAGAGGCGGCCCAACTACGTCCACTACTGTGAGCCACTGTCCCCGTTGGTCAGCACCTTCGAGGCGCTGGATAAGCTGGTCTTCGCCGCCCGGCGCCGTATTCCGCTGGTCTTCACCCCCTGCCCCATCGCCGGTGGCACCGCGCCGGTGACTGCCGCTGGCATTATCACCCAGGGTGCGGCCGAGTCTTGGATGGGTCTGACCATCGCCCAGGCGATTCAGCCCGGTCTGCCCTTCATTATGGGTGGGGTGTTCTCAGTGATGGATATGAACTCGATGATCCTGGCCTACGGCGCGCCGGAGTTGCCGCTGATGATGGCCGGGCTCACTGAGTTGGCCCACTACGCCGGCCTGCCATTGTGGCAGACGGGCGGCTGCACCGACTCCAAGACGTTCGACGAGCAGGCGATCATCGAGGGCTCCATGTCGGTCTTCTTCTCCGCCCTCACCGCCGGCGACCTGTGCCACGACGTAGGATACACGGAGAGCGCCATGACCGGTTCCGTGTTCCAGTTGGCGGCTATGGACGAGGCCATCGGCTACTCGCGGCGCATCACGCGGGGCATCGAGGTCAACGATGACTCGCTGGCCGTGGACGTGATCCACGACGTAGGTCCCAACGGCCACTACCTGCGCGAGGCCCACACCCGCCGCTACTACAAGAACGAGTTCTGGTACCCGAACCTGTGCAACCGGCGCAACTACGAGGAGTGGGAGATGATGGGCAAGAAGACCTTCAAAGACCAAACCATCGCCCGCGTGCACGACATTCTAGCGACCCATCAGCCCTCATCGATCAAGCCGGAAACCCAGAAGGTTATCCAGGAAGTATTGGAGGAGGCGGAAGACCGCGTACTGTCGGACGAGTGGATCAATCGGACCCACGCCGACTGAGCGGGAAGCGCCCGCTACAGTCAGCGATGTCCGTCCCTTATAGAATGGAGCGGACGCAGACGTCCGTTTTCTAGAATTGTGTGGAGGAAGAATTACTATGAGTAGGCTTTACGAACGACTATCAACTGCCGTGTTGGAGGGAGATGCCGAAAAGGCCGCCAAGCTGACGCAGAAGGCCCTGGACCAGGAACTGCCGGCCCAGGAGATTCTGGACAACGGCTTGGTGCTGGGGATGAACGAGGTAGGTGTCCGCTTCAAGCGTGGTGATATGTTTGTACCTGAGGTTCTGATGTCTGCCGACACGATGGCGGCCGGGATGACGCACTTGCGCCCGGAACTGGCCGCCAGCGGTGCGAAAATGGCCGGCAAGATCCTGCTGGGCACGGTGAAGGGTGACCTGCACGACATCGGCAAGAACCTGGTCGGCATGATGTGCGAGGGGGGCGGCTTCGAGGTCATTGACATCGGCTTCGACGTTGAGCCAGAGAAATTCATCGCAGCCATCAAGGAGCACCAGCCCGACATCGTGGGTATGTCGGCGATGCTGACGACCACGATGCGCGCTATGGGGCACACGATCAAGGCCATCGAAGAGGCCGGTCTACGCGACCAGATCAAGGTTATTGTCGGCGGCGCGCCGGTGGATGCCGAGTTTGCCAAGCGCATTGGGGCTGACGGATATGGCTCCAATGCTCCGTCTGGCGCTGAGTTGGCCCAAGAGCTCGCTGGCATCGCCTAGCTGAGGGGAGGAGCCGCTTCGCTTCCCTTTTCACGGGGAGGAGCCGCTTCGCTTCCCTTTTCACGGGGAGGAGCCGCTTGGCTTCCCTTGTGTTGGAAAAAGGAGATCAGACCATGCAAGTAAGAAAAACGAACTACACAGTGAACGCCACGCCTACCTTCGAGGTGCTCACTGAAGAAGAGATCGAGGCCATCTACTACTCGGCGCTGACCGTGCTATATGAGACAGGCGTCCGGGTGTACGAACCGGAGGGCGTCGAGCTTGCCTACTCCGGTGGCGCGATCGTGGAGGACAAAGATGAGAAAAGCGCCCTGGTCAAGATGCCGCCGTGGATGGTGGACAAGGCCCGGGCGACGCTGCCTCGCAAGGTTGTCGTGACCGGCCCCGACCGTAAGCACAAGATGGAGCTCTACAAGAACCAGATTTACTTTGGCGCCGGCTCCGACACACCGTTCACCATCGATCCATATACCCGAGAGCGGCGACGGGCGACCTATCAGGACGTGAAGAACTTCGCCAAGGTAGCCCAGGCGCTGCCCAACATCGACTTCCACATGTCGCTGGGCATCGTGCAGGATACGGCTGTGGGGACCTACGACCGCTGGCAGTACCTGGCTATGCTCGAAGGGACGACCAAGCCCATCAACATCACCGCCGTCGATCTGGATGGCGTCCGCGACCAGCTCGAGATGGCCTACATCCGGGTGGGGGGCAAGGAGGAGTGGAAGAAAGGACCTATCTTCTCCCTGTACATTGAGCCGGTGTCGCCGTTGAGCCACTCGCAAGAGGTGGTGCAGAAGCTGCTCTTCGCCGCCGACAACGACATCCCCTTCGTGTACACGCCCTGTCCCCTGGCCGGCGCCACAGCCCCGTGCACGCTGGCCGGCACGGCCGTGCAGGCCCTCACCGAGAGCTTGTTCGGCATCGTGCTCAGCCAGTTGCGCAAGCCCGGTGCACCGCTCATCATCGGCGGCCTGATGTCCAACATGGATATGCGGACGACCGTGTACTGCTACGGCTCGCCGGAGATGGCGCTGCTCAGCGCCGCCTACACCCAGATCACCAAATGGCTGGAGGTGCCCGAGTACGAGACGTGTGGCTGCTCCGACGCCAAGCTCTTCGACGAGCAGGCTGCCATGGAGGCCACCATTAACACGACCACCGCTGCGCTCATTGGTGGCAACATGATCCACGACGTCGGCTATCTGGAGCAGGGGCTGAACAGCTCGATGGAGATGATGGTCGCCACCGATGAGATCATCGATCGGGTGCGACGCATCATGCGCGGCATCCCCGTCAATGACGAGACCCAGGCACTGGACGTGATGGAAGACGTCGGCCCCGGCGGGCATTACTTGGAGCACGACCACACCTACGAGCGCTTCAAGACGGAGATCTGGCGGCCGAAGCTGACGGATCGCCTGAACTGGGAGAACTGGAAGCGGGTCGGCAGCAAGCCCTACCGCGAACGCGTGCACGAGCGCGTGATCGAGATTCTCGAAACCGAGACCGAGCCACTCCTCGACGAAGCGATGTACAAGGAGTTACGCCGCATCTGCGAGCTGGCCGACGAACGCCACAAGGACGAAGAATTAGACGTAGAGATGTTCGTCTAGGTCAAGCCAACACATTGACTTACCTTGGCCCCTCTCCCATTGTGGGAGAGGGGCCGGTACGGGTTTTGGCGAGGTAATGCATTGGATACAGAAAACGACTCCCCACACACCCTGGTGCTGGGTATCGACACTGGCGGCACCTACACCGACGGAGTGCTACTCGAATACCACGCGCGCCGGGTCCTGGCTACCCACAAGAGCCTGACCACCAAGCGTGATTTCAGCATCGGCATCGAACGGGTCATTGAGCACATTCACATTGAGGATCCATCGGCCATCAAAATGGTGTCGATCTCAACAACGTTGGCCACCAACGCTATCGCCGAGGGCAAGGGCAAACGGGTGGCCCTGTTGCTCATCGGCTACGATCCAGATCTGATCACATCGTTCAAAATGGAGGGGCAGTTTGCTACCCCCCACTATTATTATTTCGCCGGCGGCCATAACTTGTACGGACAAGAGAAGGAGCCCCTGGACCTGCCAGCCATTTTGGCCAAGGTCAGCGAGATCAAGAGCCGGGTAGACGCTATCGCCGTCTCCAGCTATTTCAGTCCCCTCAATCCCGAGCACGAGAACCGCGTGTACAGGGCAGTCTCCAGCGTCTGCAATCTACCTATCGTACTGGGGCACCAGCTCTCGACGAAGCTGGGCTCCGTAGAACGGGCCACCACCGCGGCGCTCAACGCCTCACTGCTGGCCGTGTTGCGAGACTTCGTCATCGCCGTGAGGAGAGCCATGGAGCGCCGACAGATCGACGCGCCGCTCATGGTCGTGCGCGGAGATGGTACATTGATGAGCGACGAATTTGCAGCCCAAACACCTGTCGAGACAATTCATTCCGGCCCAGCGGCCAGTGCAATCGGAGGCCGGTTTCTCACGAAACTCGACGACACCCTGATTCTAGACGTCGGTGGCACCACCACCGATATCGCGCTCATTGAGAACGGGCAGGTGACGGTCAGCGAGGAGGGGGCCACCGTGGGCACCTACAAGACGTCCGTCCAGGCGGCCAACCTCCTGTCCATCGCCCTGGGCGGCGACAGCCACATCGCCCTGAATCGCGAGAAAGTGATCGCCATCGGCCCAGAGCGGGTGGTCCCGCTGTCCCATTTGTCCGTGCAACACCCAGAGGTGATGAAGCGCCTTAAGGCCCTTTCGCGAAGAGCCTGGGCACAGGCCACCCCGGACTGGCTGGAGTACTGGTTTCTGCTGCGTGAGCCCCAGGATGATACGATGCTCCAGACGGCGCAACAGAAGGACTTGGTCGAGTTCTTGCGTGATGGCCCAAAGCCAGTGCCGGAGATTGTCCAACACCTCAACGTCCTGCACGTGGCCCAGATCAACACCAAGGAACTGATGCGCCAGGAGATCATCGGCAAGGCCGGCCTCACGCCCACGGACCTGATGCACGTCGAGGGCAGATATGATCCCTGGGACACCGAAGCCGCATCGTTGGCGTTGCAGGTGTTTGCCCACTATCAGTTTCGACAGCCGGACGAACTTCGCCAGGAGGTGTGGCGCAGGATCACCGAGATGGTCGTCCACGCCATCGTTGTGTTTCTCACAGGTAAGTGTCTAGACCTATCCGAGGGACGTGCCTCAAAGGATGACACGTCGAAAAACGGCGATGACATCGGGCGCTGGTTCTTCTATAACAGCCTATAAGACACACATCCGCCATTAGAGACCCGTTTCCAACTACGCCAGCCGAACGCCGGTATCGGTGCACCCGCACGTTTTTTCCTGCAACAAGTCGCCGAAGCGTTCCATACCGACCTGATATTGCCCGAGCACCATCAGGTCGCCAATGCGCTGGGCGCCATCGCCGGCAGCATCGTGGTGATCGAGGAGATATTGATCTACCCTATGCTATCAAGCTCCGGCCTGGAGGTGCTCGGCTACTACGTTCAGACCAACGACGAGCGACGGGAGTTTGAGGAACTGGAGGACGCCCTCGCCGAGGCCCGTTCGCTGAGCAAAGAACGTGCATTAGGGGCAGCGCTACGCTCCGGGGCTGACAATCCCCAGGTGGTCGTGCAAGAGCTGACCGATGGGTTGGACACCTATCGTATTCGGACCAAGGCGATGGGCAATCCTCGTCTGGCATAGGTGCATAGGAGACCCCGTCTTCGGACCGCGGGCATCCTGCCCGCCAGCCCCCAAGACGGAGGCGCTGAGAGCATAGGGAACGGTTAACAACGGTTGCTCTAAACACACATGGAGTCCCGATCCTAGTGGAGGTAAACTGAATGGGAATGGAACTGGAGCTGGAGCGCGTAGATACCCAACGCGCGTACGAATTGATCTGGGAGAAGATCACCACGCTGGAGATGGCCCCCGGCGCGCCCATCAACGAACAACAACTGGCGCTGGAACTGGATATGGGCGAGGTACCGGTGCGCGAGGCACTCCGGCTGCTGGCCCACGAGAACCTGGTCCGGGTCACCCCCCGCCACGGCCTGTACGTGGCCGACGTGCAAGTGTCGGAACTGGAGCGGATCAGCGAGATCCGTCTCTCGTTGGAGACCCTATGTGCCCGCCTGGCGGCTCAACGGGCCACACCCGACGACCTGATCGTCCTGGAGGCACTGCGCCAGGAACAAGCCAACGTGCCCGCCGAGGACACGCAGCGACTTTTCGACCTGGATCACAAGTTTCACCAGGCGCTGGCCCAGGCAGCTCAAAACAAGTACCTGGCCCAGACCCTGGAGCGTCTGTTCGGCCTGTCGCGGCGACTGTGGTACCTGGTTCTTCCACGTCTGGGCTACCTTCCCGCCTCCGTCGAGGAACACCTGGACCTGGTGGAGGCCATACGAGCCGGCGACGCCGATCGCGCAGGCCAGATTATGCACCATCACGTGGAAGAATTCTACGCCAAGGTCCGCGAGACCCTGACGAGCAACGAAATGGATATGACATAGGGCCCTGCCCAGCTACTGAAGACCATACAAGGAGGTACCATGGATACCAATCAGATACTCTATCTCTCCCAGGCGGACGTGGAGACCGTGGGGCTGACGATGGCCGATGTCATCAAGGCACTGGAACAGATGTTCCACGAGAAGGGCGCGGGACGCGTGGAAATGCCGCCCAAGCCCGGGATCCACACCCGGCCCGATGCCTTCATCCACGCTATGCCCGCCTACATCCCTGCCCTCGAATCCGCCGGGATGAAGTGGGTCAGCGGTTATCCGGAGAACCAGAAACGCGGGCTGCCCTACATCACCGGACTGCTCATCCTCAACGACCCGGAGACCGGTATCCCACTGGCGGTCATGGACTGTGTCTGGATCACGGCCAAGCGCACCGGCGCGGCGAGCGCTGTCGCCGCCAAGTACCTGGCCCGTCCCGACTCTGAGATCGTCGGCATCCTGGGCTGCGGAGTGCAAGGACGAAGCAACCTAGAAGCACTGAACGTCCTCTTCCCACTTAAGAAGGTGATGGCCTACGACCTCGATCCCCAGGTCCAACGGCGCTACGCCGAGGAGATGGGTGCGCAACTCGGACTGGAGATCGTGCCGGTGAAAAAGCCAAAGAAGGCAGTGACTGGCTGCGATATGGTGGTCACAGCAGGCCCCATCCTCCGGGAGCCACACGCCACGATCAGGCCGGGTTGGTTCGAGGCGGGAGCATTTGCCTCACTGGTCGACTTCGACTCCTACTGGCACCCCGACGCGATGAAGGAGGCCGACAAGTTCTGCACCGACGACGTGCCCCAACTGGAGCACTACAGGGAGGTCGGCTACTTCCAGGACATCCCGCCCATCCACGCCGACCTGGGCGAACTGGTCACCGGGAAGAAGCCGGGCCGAGAGACGCCCACGGAGCGGACTATGGCCTGCAACCTCGGCCTGGCGCTGGATGATATGGCCACCGCGCCGCTGATCTACCGCAGAGCAAAGGAACAGGGCATCGGCACGTGGCTGCCGCTGTAGGGAGGCGTAACCCACCATGTTTTCTTCCGACTTGCGCTTCAAGCCGAGAGCGACGGTCCTCAACGAGGAACAGATCCAGCAGATCCACATGGCCACGCTGGAGGTGCTCGAGCGCACGGGCATCCAAATCACCCACCCCCGGGCGCTGGAACTGTTGGACGGCGCTGGTGCGCGCGTGGAGGGCAAGCGGGCCCGCATCCCCGCCTGGATGGTCGAGGACGCGATCCGCACCGCCCCCTCCCGCGTGGTCCTGGGCCGGCGCAACGGCGAACGATCGGTCTTCCTGGAGGGAGACAAAGTCTGGTTCGGGCCCAGCGTTGACTGCATCGACTACCTGGACCCGATCACCGACGAGCGCCATCGGTTCACCAGCGACGATTGCCGCGTCACCTCGACGGTCGCCGACGCCCTGCCCAATTTCACATGGGTGATGACGATCGGCATGGCTGCTGATGCACCGGCGGATATCGCCGACCGGGTGATCGCCCGGCAGGTGCTGACCTACTGTGAGAAGCCTCTGGTCTTCTGTTGCAAGGACGTCAACAGCACGCGCGACATATACGAGATGTACCTGTTGGCTGCCGGCAGCGAGGAACGCTTTCGGCAGGCGCCGACCTGCGTCCACTATTCTGAACCCATCTCGCCGCTCTTGTACTACGACCCCGCTGTAGAGAAGATTCTCTTCTGCGCCGAAAAAGGAATCCCGTTGATCAACTACCCGGCGCCCCAGGCCGGCAGCACAGCTCCGGCAACCTTCGCCGGCACGGTCGTGCAGGCCAGCGCTGAGTCGCTCAGCGGCCTGGTGATGGCCCAGCTTGTCCGGCCGGGGACACCCTTCATATACGGTGCCTTTGCCACCGTGATGGATATGTCCACCACGATCTTCTCCTACGGCGCGCCGGAGATGAACGTGATGGTCGCTGCCCTGGCCCAGATGGCGCAGCATTACAGGCTGCCGTACTTCGGCACCGCCGGTTGCTCCGACGCCAAGTTCCCGGACGCTCAGGCCGCCGCCGAGGCCACGTTTTCTTGCCTCAGCTCGGCGCTCACCGGCGCCAACCTGGTGCACGATTCGGGCTGGCTGGACCACGGATCGATCGCGTCGCCGGCCTACATGGTGCTGGTCAACGAGATCCTGGATATGGTGAACCAGTACGTGAAGGGGATGCCGGTGGACGATGAAACACTAGCGCTGGATCTGATCGATCGAATTGGACCAGGAGGGCACTACCTGCAGGAGGAACACACTCTGAAGCACTTCCGCGAGGTTTGGTATTCGAATCTGTTCGACCGCACCATCCACGCCCAGTGGCTCGAAAAGGGCGCCAAGCGGTTCGAGGAGCGGTTGCGTGAGAAGACGAAGAGGGTCATGGAGCACAAACCCTCGCCGCTGCCCCCAGAGGTCATCAAAGAGCTGGACGAGATGGAGAGACACTGGACGTAGGAGAGGGAGCAGGAAGCAGGGAGTAGGGAGTAGGGGGTAGGTTGGGAAACGACGAGGAGCCAGAGGTGCAACGGCTGCACCTCTGGCAAGATTGAGGTATAATAGCGGACATGGGGCAACTAGAGACATTCATCACATCCTTTGTGCAACGAGAAGTACGCCAAGCAGAAACGACCACCCGCTATCGGGATCCGCTGGTTGGCTTTGCCCTCGCAACAGACCCCCGCTTCCTCGAACTGCGGGATAGCGTTGAGCCGACCCACCTGCTGCCGGAAGATCTGCTGCCGGGAGCCCAATCCGTCATATCCTTCTTCCTGCCCTTTGCCGAGGAGGTCGTCAAAGCCAATCGGGCCGATCGCAACCAGATAGCCCGCGAATGGGCGGTGGCCTACATCGAGACCAACGCCCTCATCAACCGCATCACGCAAGAACTCATCGCGGTGCTGGCCGAGCGCGACGTGCAGGCCGCAACCCAGCCCGCCACACACAACTGGGACCCGGTCACCCTCATCAGCCCCTGGTCACACAAGAGCGCGGCGGCTATCGCAGGCCTGGGCAGTTTCGGGCTACACCATATGCTGATCACCGACGCCGGGTGCGCCGGTCGCTTCGGCAGCCTGGTGGTGGATGTACCATTGGAGCCCACGTCGTCGCCAGAAACACCCGTTGTCCAGCGGTGCAGCTTCTTCATAGATGGTAGCTGCAAGGCATGCATACACCGCTGTCCATCGGGGGCGTTGACAGAAAGCGGGATCGACAAGCAGCGCTGTTATCGCTGGCTGCTGCAAGTGGTTGACCGATTTCGAGAGATGGGACTGGCAGACGTGTGTGGCAAGTGTGCCATGGGCCCCTGCGCTCTTGGATCGGCGGTGTGAATAGGGAGTAAGGAGTAGGAAGTAAGGAGGCGCTTCGCTTCCCTTTGGTATTGGTAAGGAGTTTTTGTTTTAGTATGAGGAAAAATGCTGGTCAAGGATCAAATGACATCCGACCCCATATGTGGGCATCCTGAAATGCCGGTCACCGAGGCACAGACGCTGATGCAACAGAATCGCATTCGGCATTTGCCGATTCTGGACGCCGATGGGAAACTGGTAGGCCTGATCACGCAACGCTCGTTGATGCAGGCCCTTCCTTCAGACTTGAGCGAGTTCGGCCCGTTCGTCGTCAACTACGTCCTGGCTAAGCTCCAGGCGCAGAACATCATGGTCAGGGAAGTGATCACCATCGACCCAGACACCACCATCGAGGAAGCTGCCTGTATTATGGCGGACAAGAAAATCGGCTGCTTGCCGGTTATGCAGGATGGGGATTTGGTGGGGATCATCAGCGACAGCGACCTGTTCAGCGCTATGATCGAGCTGCTGGGCGCCCGGCGGGCTGGGCTGCGTATCACCGTCCGACAGCCAGACCGGGCCGGGGAGGTTGCGCGTTTAACCAACGCGCTTGCCGAACAGGGAGGCTATCTCTCGGTCTGCGTGACCTATCCGACTTCGGATCCCAACACGTGGGCCTCTGTCGTGAAGGTCACCAACGTCCCCGAGAATGTGATCGTCGAGACAGTCGGCAAACTACCTGATGCCGAAATCCAGGATGTGCGAGAGGTCACCTACCACCCGTGTCCAGAGGGAGAGTAGGAAATAGGGTGGTATGAACTCAACAAAAACATCACGTCTGCCGAACGCTACCCACGTTGCGGACCGCGGGCATCCTGCCCGCCCTTCGGACCGCGGGGACCTGATCGGTTATTTTTCTGTGCTCCTCGCCACCGCCTGCTGGGGCACTTCGGGGATTTTCGTCAACTTCATCATGACCGGTGCCGACGTCACAGCACTGTCGCTCGCTTTCTGGCGTGACCTGTTCACATTTCTGGTGCTGCTGACGGGAGTGACGTTGTTTCGTCCGAAGTGGCTGCGCGTACAGCGCCGCGACCTGCCGTGGCTTGCGGGCCTGGGGGGGAGTTTTGGCACCTTCCACGTTTTCTGGAACCTTGCCGTGCTCCTCAATGGAGCCGCTGTCGCGACAGTGCAGCAGGCAGCGATGCCCGCCATCGTCGCTGTGGTTGCCTGGATGATCTGGCGTGAGCAGCTCACCTGGAAGAAAGTGTTGGCTATCGTGCTGACGTTCACCGGCACGGTCCTTGTCTCTGGTCTGGATGTGCTGGGGCAGGCAGAACTCAGCCTGGCCGGGCTGCTGGTTGGGTTGGGAGTCCCCTTTTCCTATGCCAGTTGGAATCTGTTCGGCAAGAAAGTCAGAGAAAACTACAATCCATTTGTCATGCTGACCTACGGCTTTGGCTTTGGCGCGCTGGTGCTTTTGCCCTTTCAGTTTTTTACGCCCCAGCCCTGGCCCGTGCCCGGTTCGACCTGGCTTTGGTTTGCCGGCTTGATATTCATCTCCACCATCGTCGCGTTCTCCACCTACACCTTCGGCCTGGGCCGGCTGCCCGCCAGCGTGGCCAGCATCCTGGCTATGGCCGAGATTCCCATCGTCGCATTCTACACGTACACGTTCCTGGACCAACGCATGACGGCCGATCAAACCTTGGGCGCGCTGCTGGTCATCATCGGCGTTCTTCTGCTCTCTCAGAAGCGCCAACCATCCTCCCAACCTGGGCCAGCGGTCACGGAACCCCCTACTTCGTAGGGGGCTTGTCCGGCAGAGAAGGTTGGGGTGGGGTCTCCAGCGTGAGGGCGGCCCACAAGCCAGGGCTAGCCATCACGGGACCCCCTA
>Ga0180437_10008425_pt1 | contig 13093 bp, 11 predicted proteins | sample SS_ome_4_FD_132410 | JGI IMG/M metagenome (GOLD analysis project Ga0180437, IMG submission 132410) | Hypersaline lake sediment archaeal communities from the Salton Sea, California, USA - SS_3_D_1 metaG | ecosystem: Environmental > Aquatic > Non-marine Saline and Alkaline > Hypersaline >...
ACCGACGCCACCGCCTGCGCGAACGCATTCCTCGCCTCGCGAAAGCAGACCTTCCGGGATGGCGCCGTCGGCATCCTGAACGTGGGGGGGCAATACACGAACCTCGCGCTGCTGGGAAGCGACGGAACGCTTCTCATGCGCGACGTGCCCTGGGCCGGCGGCCAGTTGACGAAGCGTATCGGCGACTTGATGAACGTGCCATCCGAGATGGCCGAGCGGATGAAGCGGCTGCACTGGGAGAAAGGCGCCAAGGGCGCGCCGGACCTGGACGTCCACATGGCCGGTCTCCTGCGGGATGCGGTGCGGGAACTCGTGGACCGGTTGCGCGATACGATTCATTATTGGGTCAGCGAACGGCTGGTGCCCAGCCTGCGCATGGTGTATGTGACGGGCGGCGGCTCGCAGGTCCGCGGGTTGCCCGAGTTGCTCAGCGACGCGCTTTCGGTTCCCGTGGAACGCTGGTCCCCGGTGGAGGACCTGCATCGGGACACGCGAGAAGGCCGGGAAACCTGGGACTATCGCCTGACCGTCGCGTACGGGCTGGCCCTTCGTAGATTCGATAGGAGCGCTTGATGAACCGACCGGAAGACGCAGGCGGGCCGGTTCTCCCGCTTTTCGAGATCAACCTGATTGGCGAGTACGCCGACCGACTGCGCCGTCGGCGGCGCATGGCGCGCGTGGGAGAGGCGGCGACCATCGTCCTCTTCGTCATTTCGGGTCTTTTGCTGCTTCTCGCGTTGCACAACGTTAATGAAGCGCGAAAACGCCGCATTCGCATAAAAACCATCCAGAATAAACTCGAGGCGGCTATCCGCGTGGTGGAAGATATCGAGGAACAGCAAGAGAAACTCGTCTTGAGACTGGAGCCCTTCATGCCTCTGATGGTGATCCGGGACCGGCGGGTCGCTTGGGCGCCGAAGCTGGCGGCTCTCGGCGAGGCGCTGCCCGCCGGGATGAGCGTGCACAAGATAGACGGCGCGACATACGGCGTTTTCGGAAGCGAGAAGAAAGCCTCCTCGCGGCGTCGCGGCAAGACCGAAGAGGGCGAACGGCGACTGGATTATTCGTTGCTCTACCTACAGTCGGACGGCGAAACCGAAGACCCGATCGGCTTGCTGCTGGGCCGATTGCGCCAATCCGACCGCTTCATGAGCGGCATGGATATGACCCAACTCGAGGCGTCCGAAAAGGGCACCTGGGACAAGCGATCGGTTGTTTTCTACCGCGGTCTTCTGCGGGGAGCTTTCGAGGAGCCGACGCCATGAGACGAGTGGTAACGATGATCATTGCCGTCGGCATCCTGTTCGCCTGCGTGGGCGCGGTTTGGTGGACGCATCACAAAGCGAACGATCTCGCCCAGGAGCGAAATGAGCTGGCGAGAAAACTGAACGCAGCGACCATCCAGGAGGAGATGGCGGGAAAGACGCGCGCCCGCATCGAAGAACTCGAGGAAACGTTCGACAGGATAGACGCGCGGGTCGAATGGGAGCCCGACCCCACGAATGTGCTTCGTTGGTTCGCCGAAGCGGCCGAGACGGTCGGCGTGCGTTTGACGCACAGCCAGGTTCTGACACTTCGAAGCGGCGAAGACCTGGTTGGCGACAACAAGCTTCGGCGCACCCGTTACACAGTCAGCGTCCAGGGTTCTTACTCGGGACTGGTGCGCTACCTGGACCGCGTCGAGAGGTCCCCGTACCTGACGGTGGTGGAAGAATTCTCAATGTCGGCGCGACGCAACGCCCAGGATGAAGGCGAACTGCTGCTGACCGTGTCGGCGCTCCGCCCGGCTGTCCTGACCGGCCGACACCCGGGGCAAACCGGGGAGAAGACCGGAGGAGAAAACGATGAGTGATCGCGCCAAATTGGTGACGCTGGCGGTCTTGGTTGCCGTGTTGGTTGTCTTGGTCTACTTGTTCTACATCCGCCAAAGACCCATGACCGTCAGGGCCCCGAGCGGCTCCGCCGTCGCCGAAGAGGGCAAGATGAAGGTCAAGATCGAACTGCCCGACAAGGGCGAGCTGAGCGAGTTGAATGCCTGGTTCAACGCGCCGCCCGTCGAGGAGGCGTCGCACGGGGTCAAGGGGCAATTCGGCGTGAGACCCGCCGAGGAACCGTCCGACGGCCGGACGCCTCTTGTCAGGCTGACCGCACCGGACGGCGCGCCGCTCGCTCCCGTTCCTGCGCTCGGTGGAATCATGACGGTCGGAGGCGAACTCAAAGCGATCGTCGGCGGGCGAACCTACGCCCGCGGCGAGGTCGTGCCCGGCTCCGGCTATCATATCGTGGATATTACGCCTGCAACGGTAACGTTCGAGGACGGCCAGGGCCGTAAGGCAAAGGCAAGGATCCTTCAGTGAAAGGGATGCCATGAGATGCAGTGAAAGAATGAGGATTGTCGCATGCGTCGTCGCGCTTTGCGGGTTCTCGGCGGCGTTCGCTCAGCCCGCCGAGGCTCCGGAACCCGCCGCGGAGGCCCCGGCCGAGACGGTAACGCGCACGTCCGAGCAGCGCGGCTTGGACACCTTAATCAGCCTGACGATTCCTCGGATGGATCTGACGCAAGCGCTTCAACTGGTGGCTCAAGAGGCGGGCGTCAACGTGGCCATGGGCGAGAACGTCAAGGGAACGGTGTCATGCAATCTCAACAACGTCACCGCCCGAAGCGTGATCCAGTCGTTCCTGTCGGCCAACGGGTTCGCCTTTATCGAACAGGAAGGCATCCTGGTCGTCGTTCGGGCCGAAAAGCCCGGCAAGGAGAAAGATAAGCCACCCCCGCCCCCTCCCCCGAAAATGGTCCGGAAGCTTTTCAAGATTCCCTACACGGGCAAGGAAGCCGACATCGCGCCCAGCAGCGGCGGTATCGCACAGGCGGCGACAGGAAGTTACGCCTCAGCCAGCGGTGAGCGCGGGACCGTGGAAGTCGCCGGCGTCATTCGGAACATGCTTTCGGACAACGGCACGATGGCCTATTACGAACGCCAGCATATGATTCTGGTGCGGGACACGGAGGAAGTCGTCGCGCTCGTGGAAGAATTCGTCAAGGCCCTTTGGGCCATGCCGATCCAGGTGTTCATAGACTCCAAGCTGGTGGAGATCACCCTCCAGAGCGGTGAGGCCATGGGCATCAACTGGACGCTGTTTCAGAAGGTGGGCGAGTCCGGCCCGGGCGTGAACCTGGGCGTCGGCAGCAGCGGTACGGCGCATCCGGGCACGTCGGTCGTCTCGACGGGAACGGATAACGCCGCCTTGCCGAACGTGAACCCCTTCACCTTCGGGGTGGTCAATGCACACATCGAAGCGGTCGCCCGCGCCTTGAAGAGCCGCGAGCGTGTGGACCTGCAAAGCAATCCGCGTCTGCTGGTCATGAACCACCGCAAGGCCACGATCATCGTGGGCCAGGAAATCCCCTACCTGAGCAGCACGGAAAGCGGAACGGCGAATCCGGTCAACACCTACGAGTTCAAGGAAGTCGCCATCCGCATGGAGGTGACCCCGCACGTGTCCGACGACGGACGGATCTTCATGGATGTTCATCCCCAGGTTAAGAACCTCATCGGCTATCAAGGCGCCCCCCCACAACCGGTCCTCAGCACGCGCGAGGCCGTGACCTATGTGGCCGTGGGCGACAACGAGACACTGCTGATCGGCGGACTCGTTCAGCGCGGAATCAACAAGACCCGCTGGCAGGTCCCCTGGATCGCGCGGATTCCGCTCATCGGGGTGCTCTTCCGCCAGAAGCAGGATACCGACTCGAAGACCGATCTCGTGTTTCTGCTGAATCCGCGTCTCGTGAAGCCGAGCCTGATGGAAAGCGAGATGAAGGCGAAAGAGAGGCTGCTCCGCGAACCGCTGAGACATGAAGGCGAGTTGGAGCTCGATTATCCGAAGCAGCCGATTCTTCCGGTGAGGTAACATGGCCACGTTTACGTTCGTCGCGACGGACCAGGACGGCAACCAAGTCACGGGCGCGCGGGTGGGCGTCTCCAGACAGGAGGTCATCGCCCGCCTGCGGAGCGAGCGGCTGGTCGTCACGTCGGTTCGGGAAGAGCGCCCTGTCGGCACGGCCGCCGCCCCCGGCAAGGTCGGTTTCTTCGACACGTTCGTTCACGGCCGCGTGAACGTGGTGGACCTGATGACCAGCACCCGGCAGTTGGCCACCATGCTGGGAGCCGGCATTTCGCTCACCGACGCCTTGCATACGGTGGCGCACGGTTTGCCGGAGAGCCGTCTCCGGAAAGCGCTGCTCGGCGTCCGGAGCGAGGTCCAGCGCGGCATGACGTTCGCCGACGCGTTGCGCCGCCATCCCGAGGCCTTCGACAACCTCTACATCAGTCTCGTGCATGCCGGCGAGGCGAGCGGCAGTCTTGGCGAAAGCGTCGGACGGCTCGCCGATTACATCGAGCGCAAGGAACAGTTCCGTCAGAAAATGAAGTCGGCGACGGCCTACCCGAAGTTCATCATGCTGTTTTTCGCGGTTATCACGCTGGTGATCTTCTTCCTTCTGATCCCCAGATTCGAGGAAGTGTTCGAGGGCTTCGGCGGGAAACTCCCGCTGCCATGGTTCACGCGGGCGTATATGGGCGTGAGCCACTTCTTCCAAGACTATTACCTGATCCTGATTCCTTCGGCCGTGGGCTTGTTCCTGCTCTACAAATACTTCCTCTTCACGGAAACGGGGTCTCGCCTTTTCGACCGAGTCGTTCTCAAAACGCCGCATTTCGGTTCCCTGATGTTGAAGGCATCCATGGAGCGGCTCTCGGTGACCATGGGCACGCTTTTGGCCAACGGCATCGCCTTGACCGACGCCCTGCAAATCGCCGCGGCGACGTTGAACAATTCGGTGTTGGAGGCCGAGTTGCGCAACGCGCGCACGGAAGTGATGAAAGGACACGGCCTGGCCGAGAGCCTTGCGCACATGCCCAGCATGCCCCGGCTTCTGGCCCGGATGGTACATGTCGGCGAGGAATCGGGCACGTTGAGCGAGATGTTCGAAGAGGTCGCCGCCTACTTCTACCAGGAGGTGGACCGGGCTTTGAGCCGCATGGCGGCCATCGTCGAACCCGTGCTCATCTGCGGCATGGGCGTCATTGTTCTGTCCACCTTATTCGCGCTCTATCTGCCGCTGTTCCAGCGTGCACGTCTCGCGCACTGACACGGCCGCATCGCCGCGAGGCTGGAGGGAAGGGATCGTTGTGAATGCCGGTGCGCAAACCCCGTCCGCCCCAAAACGGATCGGCGATATTCTCGTGGAACTCGGATACGCCACGGAGGAGCAGATCGAGCGCGGCGTGAAACGCTCGATCGATCAGCGCCGTCTCCTTGGAAAACTGCTGGTCGAGGACGGCATCATTGACGAGGTCCAGCTTTCCGAAGCGCTGAGCGTTCGGCTCGGGGTCGGCTTTACGACGCTGAGCCAGGTTTCGGACATTGATCCGGAAGCGGTGGCCAAAGCGCCGGAGCGACTCGCCCGCCGGTACACGCTCATCCCGACGAAGATCGAGGGGGGCGCCCTCTGCGTGGCGATGAGCAACCCGAGCAACGTGTTCGCCATCGACGCGGTACGCTCGGCCACCGGGTATCCGGTGAAGGTGTTCGCCGCTCCCGAAAGCGCCGTCCTGCGCGCTCTCGATCGCCATCACGGCTTCGACATGGGCTTCGAGACCGAGGAGAGCGCTGAGGGAGAAGTAGAGGTCGCCCAGGCCGAAGCGTCCGAGGGACCGAGCGTCGAGGAGGCCCTGAGCGTCGCCGGCGACGCTCCCGTCGTGAAGTACGTGGATTCGCTGATCAGCCGCGCGATTCACGACCGCGCGTCGGACATTCACATCGAGCCGGCGCGCCAGAGACTCGACGTGCGGTTGCGAATAGACGGCAAACTGCGGCCCACGACCGCACCGCCCAAGTCCGTCCAGAACGCCGTCATCTCGCGGATCAAGATTCTGGCCAACCTCGACATCGCCGAAAAACGCCTTCCCCTCGACGGACGCCTGCACGTCAAGTACCAGGGCCGCGAAGTGGACTTGCGCGTCTCCACCTTGCCGAGCATTCACGGCGAGAAAGTGGTTTTGCGCGTTCTGGACAGGACGGCGCTGAAGCTGGACCTGGACAGCCTCGGCGCCGACGACGCCTTCGTCGGACGCCTGAGATCCGTGCTGGGCTGTCCGAACGGGATCATTCTGGTGACCGGACCCACCGGCAGCGGAAAATCCACGACGCTTTACGCCTGCCTCAACCGTCTGCGCGACGTCACCCGGAACATCGTTACCGTCGAAGACCCCGTGGAATACGAGATCGAGGGCATCACGCAAGTCGCGGCTCGGCCGGACATCGGCCTGGACTTCGCGCGGGCCCTCCGGTCCATTCTCCGCCAGGATCCCGACGTCGTCATGGTCGGGGAAATCCGCGATCTCGAGACCCTGCAGATCGCCATCCGCGCCTCGTTGACCGGCCATCTGGTTCTCAGCACCCTGCACACCAATGACGCGGTCTCTTCGGTCACGCGCCTCGTGAACATGGGCGCCGAGCCGTACCTGATCGCGGCGACGCTGCTCTCGGCGATCGCCCAGCGACTGGTCCGCGTCATCTGCGAGGAGTGCAAGGAGGAATACGCCGTTGCCGACAGCGTTCGTTCCGATATCCGGCGGCGCACGGGAACGGAGCTTCCCAAGCGCTTGTGGCGCGGCGCCGGCTGCGCGATATGCGGCGGCAGCGGCTATTTCGGCCGCTCGGCTGTGTTCGAGGACTTCGAAATGGACGAGCCGGGCCGGGAAATGATTGCGCGCGGGACCAGCGAGAGCGAGTTGCGTTACCATCAGCGCGAACGGTCCACCCCCACGCTGCTCGACAACGCGCTTGCCAATGCCCTTGCCGGCGTCACGACACTCGAAGAAGCATTGCAGTTCCAGCGGCACGGATGACCTGCCGGTTCGCCGGCGGGGGGCACACGGAAAGGAAACGGAGTCGCGACATGTCATCACCGGAATCCGGCGAAGTTCCCGATGTGAGCGTGGAAGCGCTAATGGAACACGCGGCCAGCCAGGGTGCCTCGGACATCCACGTGACCGTGGGCTTGCCGCCCATGGTCCGCGTCCACGGCAAACTCTTGCCGGTGCCGGGCCGCGAGTCGCTGAACCCCGCCGCGACGGAGTCTGTCGCACGGGCGATGACGACCGAAGCGCAGTGGGCGGAGTTCGCCCGGACGCGCGAGCTGGATTTTTCCGTCGGGTATTCCAAGGTCGCTCGCTTTCGGGTGAACCTTTTCTGGCAGCGCGGATCGGTGGGCATCGCCATGCGCGCCATTCCACACAGCATCCCCAGCTTGCAGCAACTCGGCCTGCCGTCGGTTCTCGAAAAATTCGCCATGACCGATACAGGGCTCTTCCTGGTTACCGGCCCGACGGGCAGCGGAAAATCCACCTCGCTTGCCGCCATGGTGGACTACATCAACCGGAATCGAAACTGTCACATTGTGACGATCGAAGACCCCATCGAATATCTCCACAGCCACCGGAATTCCATCGTGAACCAGCGTGAGATGTATCACGATACGGACTCCTTCGCCGAAGCGTTGAAGCACGTTTTGCGCCAGGACCCGGATGTGATTCTAATCGGAGAAATGCGAGACCTGGAAACCATCCAGACCGCGTTGACGCTCGCCGAAACCGGCCATCTCGTTCTGGCGACGCTGCACACGGCCGACACAACGCAGGCGATCAGCCGCATCATAGACGTCTATCCGCCGCACCAGCAGCCGCAGGCGCGGACGCAACTGTCGCTGGTGCTTGTCGGCATCATGGCGCAGATGCTTCTGCCCACTCGGGACGGCAGCGGCCGTGTCGCGGCCTTCGAGGTGCTTTCGGCCACCCCCGCCATTCGCCACATGATCCGTTCGAACGAACTCGCGCAAGTCTACTCCTCCGTTCAAACCGGAACGGCCGACGGCATGTGTACCCTCAACAGTTGCCTGTTGAAGCTGTACCGGCAAGGCGTCATCACGCGCGACATGGCCTTGCATAAATCGCCGCGCGTGAAGGAGCTTCTCGAACATCTCGACGGAGAGGCCGGCGGCAACGCCTTCAGGACAATCCGACGCTAATGCCTCGGTGCCTTGACGTGGCCGCAAGCACCCAGCATAATGTTAGTGGTAGGTTAGTTTCCGCCCCCTTGGAATGGTCGATTCTCGATGAACCTGACCCCGAAACAACTGCGCATACTCAAGTTCGTTCGCGACTTCCGCGATAAGTGCGGTTACTCGCCCACTCTCGAAGAGATCGCGTCGGCGTTCGGGGTGTCCAAGATTACCGTGCTTCAGCATCTTCGCGCTCTCGAGAGACGCGGGGCCATACGCCGGCGGCGCTATCAGGCGCGCTCGATCGAACTTCGCGAGCCGAGCGGCCGGCTGCGCGCCGTACAGGAACTGCCCATGGTCGGTCGCATCGCAGCGGGTGAACCGATCGAGGCGATCGAGGATCGCGACGTCATGGATCTGGCCGATCTCGTTGCGGGGCGCGCGGAGCCTTTTCTCCTCCGCGTCCGCGGCGATTCCATGATCGACGAGCAGATTCGCGACGGCGACTACGTCATCTGCGAACGTCGCACGACGGCCCGTAACGGCGAAACGGTCGTCGCCATTCTCGACGACGAATGCGCGACGCTCAAGAAGTTCTACCGCGAAAAAGACGGACGGATTCGACTGCAACCCGCGAATGAAAAGCTCAAGGCGCTCTACCCGAAAGATGTCGAGATCCGGGGCATTGTGATCGGCGTGCTGCGGAAGTGTTGAATGTGGGGGCTGTTGAGAAAGCGCGGAGCGCGGGCAACCCGCCGTGAGCAAGCCGAAAAGTCTTGCCCGTGAATTCCCACCTGGGCAATTGCGCCGGAAGGCTGACACGTCCTGCGATCGCGCAACGTCCGCCCTGAAGCCCCCCTTCTCAACCGCCTGTTCGATGCCTTGCTTGACATATTTTCCGGGGGCTGCAAGAATCGTGGAGAGGGCGGTTCGCGTGCGCCGCCTTCCTTGCTTGATTCGCGAGCGCTTCATCCGAGAACCTCCGCCCATCCGGCGGTTATGGAGATTTCATTGGGCGGCGAGATGCTTCGGTTCGACAATCTTGGGCAATACCTTCTCCTGAAGAACGGCAACTTCCTCTACAAGGTCCCTTACCGCGGCAAATGGGCGGTGTTGAAGGTGTACTTCGGCTCGCGGGGCTGGTGGGGGTGCGTGAGGAAGTCCTTGAACAATTGGATTCAGGATCAGAGTTCCTTCATGCCGCGCAAGCGGCGCGCGAACGAATTGCGCGCGATGCGCGTCTGGCGCGAGGCCGGCCTTCGCGTGTTCGACACGTATGAGGACGTGACGGTGGCCGGCCTGCCCGAGGGCGGATACGCGCTGTTCGAGTACGCGGAGGGCACGAAGTTCTCGGCCTACTTCGCCGACCCGAGTGTGTCGCTCGACGCGAAGCGGGCTATGTGGCAGCGTTACCTGGACGAGGCCGGCCGCCGGCATGCGCTTTGCATCGAGAAACGCGAGCCGGCGCTGATCCACGAGAACGGCGATCTCAAACACGTCCTGATCCTGGACAGCGACGACCTGCTCTATTTCGACTTCGAGGTGACATATCGCTCGCCGGGCAAGGTGCGGCGGCATATCGCGCGGGAGCTGTTGGCGTTCCTGCGGTCGCTCGGCCGGTACGCGGGGAAGGATGTGTTCGATCCGCTTCTGGAAGACACGCGCAAGCACTACCCGCACCCTGATCTCTTGCGCGAATGCTATCGTATCCTGTATCGCCACCCGAACCCGCTGCACCGCCTCGGGCGTATCCTGGAGCGGGCCGTCAAGCCGCGCGCGAGGAAGCCGTACTCCATTCACAATGTCGCGCTCTTGTTCCGGGAGGATTCTTCCGGCACATGACAGCGCTCGAAACCCGCTTACTGGCCGAAGGCGCGGAACTGGAGTTGCCCGGCGGCTTCCGGAGCGTGCTCCTCACGCGTTCCCGCGACCGAAAGGGCCTGCAGGGAATCCACCTCGTCAAGCACCGCGGAATCCATTACATTTACAAGGTTTACGGATGCCGCCGCCATGCGACGAAGGCCGTCCTTGACCGCATCGCGGCGCGAATCGAAGGGCGAAGCACTCCCGACCCGGCGGGCCGGCTGGCCATCGAACGCCGGTGTCTCCGGGTGTGGCGCGAGAACGGTTTCGACGTGTTCCGCGAAATCGAATCGGCGCCGGCGATTTCTTTCGGCGCACCGGCGCTCTGTCTGGAGTACGTGCCCGGCCAATCCGCGATGCGCTATTTCGCCGATACGGCCGTCGGCAGGAAAGAGCGGTTGGACGCTCTGAGCCGGCTTGCCGACGCGTGGGGGCGCCGGCATGAACTGGCGCGGCGCCTGAACGAGCCGCTGCTGATTCACGAGCATCCGTCGCTGACGCACATCTGGCATGGCGAGGACGGACGGTTCTACCACTTCGATTTCGAGGTCGTCTACACGGGAGGGCGCCTTTCGGAGCGTATCGCCCGCGAGGCGTTGCGCCTCGTCCGCGCCCTGTTGCGATACGCGCCCGCGGCCGACCGCGAGGAATACCTGGACGTCTTTCTGAAACACTACCGCCCGCACGGTTTCCTGCGCATCGCCTATCAGGACCTCTGGCGAAGCCCCAACCCCTTCGTGCGCCTCTATCGCCTCTTCGAGCGCCTCGGCCCCAGAGCGCGCCTTCCGTTCTCGCAGTTCGACGTGGCGAGGATGGTCATGGAAAGACTCTCTGCGAGAGATGCGGGGGTGACGTGAAGTCGCAGTCCGTGTGAACCTCGTCCAACCCACACTCTTCCACGCCCGTCAGAGGTCCAGCTCGATTCTGAAGGTATAGGTGGAATCCCGGTTCGTGCCGCCGAATTTGGCCAGCTCGTGATCCGCGATGGTGCGAACGAAGCCGAATCCGAGCCGCAACTTCTCCTCGGACCGGTTCGCGAAGGGCGCCCAGGACAGGAACGTGCTGAAGGTGCGCACCTCCTGCGTGGACATGACGTAGTTCGTGAAACCGTAGTTGAACAGGTCGCGGTCTACGTCGGCGTTCGCGTAGCGGACGGATGCCTCCAGGCGGCCGGGAATCCAGTCGGCGGGAAGGAGCGCGAAGCCGTTTCGCGGGCCGCCCTCCCACCGCCCGCGCCGCAGGACCTGTTCCTGGCCGGTCAGGTTCCACGCGAACGCGGCCTGCCAGGAGGTCAACTGGTCCATGTCTTCTCTTCCGGTCGGGATAGGCACATCCGCGGCCGTCACATGCGCCAACTCCCAGCTTGCGCGCCACGGTCCGCCGTGAAGGCCCGCTTCCATGTGGCGAAGACTCCCGGCCCGGCCGGCCAAGTCGGGCGTCATGAACACGACGTGCCGGTCCGGCGTGGCGAGGATGACCGGGTCGTCGAAATCTTCCATCCGCCCCTCGGCGAACCCGGCGTACAGACCGCGGAGGAACGTCCGGCCGGCCGACCCCGTATCCTCCAGCCAACCCAGCGGGTGGACGAGCAAGCGCAGAGCGTAGAGCGGACTCCGGCGCCGATGTCCTTCCAGGCCGAAGCCGTCTCCCGTCGTCGCCGTGGCTTCGTAGAAAAGCGCCGGCCCGAATAATTCGCCGTCGAGCCGGGCGCCGAGGTCGTAACGACCGTCGAGGTATGAAGGGAAGGCAAGGCCGTGGAATGGCAGGTTCGCCGGGTCGGTGGCGAACTCCGTGCCGAAAGCAACGCGCAACTGGCCGGCCGTCAGCCGCAGCGCACGGAAAAACTCATAGGACGCCCACGCTTCGTACAGGTGGTGCGGCGTACGCAGGCCTACCGCGTCGCCCTCCACAAGCCACGTCAGTCCCTCCATGCGGCCGGAGAGCCGGGGCCGGATTTCCGTAAAATCCACGCCGCTCCGGCTGGGATTCGCGTAACTGTACTTCGACGCGTCGAGAACAAAACGCCCGCCGAGGCGGGTTTCCATCGGGCCCAGATCGTACGTCAGCCATGGGCCCGGGTCGAAGAAGAGCCATGGATCGCTTAGATTGCCGAGATTGCCCATCTGCGCGCGCGCGGTTCCCGCCGTCAGTGACGCCGCGGCGACCGCCAGCGCCATGACCCATCCGGCACGGGGAAAGCGTTGTCCGAAAGCGTTGCCTCGCGCGTTCACACTTCTCCTTTCGCTCATGCGTCTCTCGTCCAGTATGACATTCCGGATGTTGTTGTCAACGTTTTTGCGGACGCGCCGGGTGCAATACAGGCGCAATATGCTATAATGTGACGATATAAGAGGGTTCTTGCTTGGAGACATGACCGAACCCGTTGGAATTGAAACGCACCAAACTTGCCGTCGCTCGCGAACGCGCGATACTCGTGGGGGCAACGACCGGCGATTCCTTACTCGCGAAGGAATCTCTTGAAGAACTCCGACGCCTTGCCGAGACGGCGGGCGCGCGCGTCGTGGGCGAGTGCCTGCAGCGTCGCCGGACCCCCCATCCGGCCACGTTCATTGGAGCGGGCAAGGTGCGGGAACTCGCCGCGGCCTGCCGGGACGCCGACGCGGACGTGGTCATCATGGATGTGGACCTGACCGGGGCGCAAGTGCGCAACCTTGAGAAGGCGACCGACCGAAAAGTGATAGACCGCACCGAGCTCATACTGGACATCTTCGCGCGCGGGGCGCGAACCTCCATGGCGTGCGACCAGGTCGAGCTGGCGCAATTGGAGTACACCCTGCCGAGGCTGCGGCACATGTGGACCCATCTCGAGCGCGTCGAGGGCGGTATCGGCATGCGCGGCCCCGGCGAGCGACAAATCGAGACTGATCGCCGCATCGTGCGCAAGCGTCTTCGGGAACTCCGCCGGCGCATCGAGCGCGGGGTTCGCCGAAAGGGTCGGGAAGTCCGGGCGAGGCGGGACCAGCCCACGGCGTGCCTCGTCGGATACACGAATGCCGGCAAATCCACGCTCATGAACGCCCTGACCGGAGCCGGGGTCTTTGCGGGGGACCGGCTCTTCGCCACCCTGGACACCCGCACGCGATCATGTTCCCTGGGCGAAGGACGCGCGTTTCTGCTCAGCGACACGGTCGGCTTCATCCGCAA
>Ga0180437_10008427_pt1 | contig 13092 bp, 11 predicted proteins | sample SS_ome_4_FD_132410 | JGI IMG/M metagenome (GOLD analysis project Ga0180437, IMG submission 132410) | Hypersaline lake sediment archaeal communities from the Salton Sea, California, USA - SS_3_D_1 metaG | ecosystem: Environmental > Aquatic > Non-marine Saline and Alkaline > Hypersaline >...
AGAAAGACTTCGGAAGTTTCCAAAGACATCTTTGCAGGCATAGTTGCCGGTATTATTCAGCCAATTTGACGGCAAATTCATCTTCTTAAACTTCCGAAATCTGGCAAAATCACTCTCTCCGACAGACTGCTAGCGCCGATTGCGCTGAACGGTACGTCGTACGGCTTCAATCACGTCATCCGCGTCGCGGTCTGTCATGCGCGTATATAGGGGCAAGGAGACCAGGCGTTCATAGGCGGCATCCGCTACTGGAAAATCTGATGGCTTCAAGCCAAAACGATCACGATAATACGGCTGTCGATGCAAAGGAATGAAATGAACCGACGTGCCAATTCCCTCCCGCCTGAGTTGCTCAATGAATGTGGCGCGATTGATGGTTAGCTTGCTTAAGCGCAATCGAATTGCGTATAGATGCCAGGCGTGGCGAATCTCTGATCGACACATCGGTAACTCGATTTCTGATAGATCCCTGAACCCATTGTTATAACGTTTCTTAAGCTCCACTCGCCTTTGATGCATCGTTTCCAAACGAGCCAACTGATGCAATCCTAGCGCCGACTGCAAATCTGTCAGGTTGTACTTGAATCCAGGGGCCACTACTTCGTAGTACCAGGTGCCTTCGGCCGAGTAACGTTTCCAGGCGTCGCGGCTGATGCCGTGAAGCGTCCAGACACGCATCTTCTCAGCATATTCGTCGTCGTCGGTAGTAATCATGCCACCCTCTGCCGTAGTTAGATTCTTAGTGGCATAAAAGCTAAACGTTGTGGCCGGGCTGAGTGTCCCCACGTGCTGGCCGTGCCATTCAGCTTCCAGGGCGTGAGCTGCGTCCTCAACCACCAGCAGGCGATGTGCGGCGGCGATCTCATTGATGAGGCCCATATCACATGGATGTCCATACAGATGCACCGGCATCACTGCTTTGGTCCGAGGAGTAATGGCAGCTTCCAGGCGTTGTGGATCAATATTGAGCGTGTCCGGCTCCACATCCACTATCACGGGGATGGCACCCAGGTGAACCACGACATTGGCCGTCGCGCAAAAGGTCATTGTGGGTACAATGACTTCGTCTCCCGGACCAATATCTGCCGCAGCCAATGCTACGTGTAACCCCCCTGTGCACGAATTCACAGCAACGGCATGGCGAGCACCGATGTACTTGGCAAAACGCAGCTCGAACTCTTTTGTTTTGGGGCCTGTGGTAATCCAGCCAGATTGTAACGTATCCACTACTTCATCAATCTCAGCGTGATCGATGTCAGGCTGGTTAAAAGGTAGGAATGTCTCACGTACTGGTATTTCGGTTGACTCTACGAGAGCTTGCATCGTCATTGCAGGTGTCCTTTGTGCTATGTACAAGATAGATAATGCTCGCCTGAGATCCCCAGTATTTCGTGGCCTAAATAGCTGACAAGTTGGACAAGGATATTCTGCACTAGTCCGAATGAGCCATAATCAATGGAAGGTAACTGGAATAGGTGCATCCCTCCGCAATGATTGGCCATAATTGTGGCGCGTCTTTAAGGGTCGAGTCATAACTATCATAAACCCACGGGTAATACATCATTGGCTGCCAGAGAGCACATATGTGATCGCGCACAATTGTCAGCTCCTCTGGAGTTGGCAGGCGGAATGGCACACGGTAATCCTCGTATGCATATGTGTTAATTAAAAACACGATTTGTGAGTTCGGCATTAGCCGCTGTTGGGTATCCAAGTCATCGTCTATCCGGCTTAGTGATTCCGCTATGCATTGCTCTGAAGTCCAATCACTACGAAAGTGCGTCGGAAAAGTACAGCAGTAATCACAAATTCCATCGGACAGATCTACCCCACGATCCTCCCAGACTTTTAGCCCCCCTATATCGGTGAAAACAGGCAGGCCGTCGGTGTACTCTTTCAAAAGCTGGTACAGTTCTCGTTGCTGCTCGGTCGAAACGTAGCCATCCCCTTCATCAAGGGGCTCGTGCAGTGCATAGATGGCAAAGAGGGCTGGATGATGGGAGATGCCTTGCAGAGTCTCAATCGTGGACTCTGGAAACACCCACTCGCTCCCATCCCAATCCCAGGGCCGCCGGGTACTGGTTGTGCGTGTGTATATATTCAAGACAACCTGATAGCCTGAAGCTTCAGCTTGATCCAACATGGTGTTGATTTCATCTGCAGTCTGTAGCCCAACCACCAATTCGATCACAGTTCCACCTAGATTGTCAGCCACCATCGATAGATCTTCTGTTGGTATGTGTCGTACACCATACCACAGAGAAAACGTTGCCGGCTCGACCTGCGACGAGACATTGCTATAAGCGCGATCGGTGACACTTGCGGCTCCCAAAGCGGGCCTGTGCAGAAGGTTCCAAAGGCCTGCATCCGCGCAACTGATGAGGCCAATCAATACCAAGGCTACAACTACCAGCACAGCTCGGCGTGTTAACAATTTATACCGGCTCATCTTCCCTTATAATTTTCCATTTGTCTTGAAAGACATCATCTGAAGCTCTTAAATCTATCGATCATCCGTCCAGAAATGTAGAGAAAGATCCACCGCCGCAGGCTTGAACCCAACCCTGATCCATACCCTCTGCGGAGGGATGTTGTTGCCCTGTGTGCCCACCAGGCAGAAGTCCGCCTGACGCTGTTCAAGCCACTCCAGATGGTGAATTACCACGTCCGTCACGAGCCTGCCATTACGCGATTTAGGCGCCATAGCTCCCAAACCCAGGCGAGCTATTCGGGCGTTGCAAAGCCCATCGTGATCACCAAAGTATTTCATCGTAGAATATCCCACTGCCACGCCATCCGTTTCGGCAACGGCGATGTGGTCCGCCATCTGGCCGGAACATGAATTGCGCATCCATTCGGCATAAAGCTCGTCACTAGCTCGCGTCGATAGGTGTGTATCCATGTGAAATCGGTCAGGGATTGGCGCATAGGCAGTACGGGCCAACTCAATCAGTGCTTCCGTATCATTGGGTCTGAAGTCTCGAATGAGATCGGGATGCTGCTTGGCAGGGATGGGCGATTTAGCAAAGTCGAAAATCCACGTCGTCAGGATTTCGATGATCCGGAAACCAACGCTTTCCAAGGCATGGATTGCTGCCAAGTTGTCCATAGGTATTCTGGCTTGGATGTTTCGGACGCCCCGTTTCCTTGCAGCTAGCACTATTGCCTGCGCCAGCTCTTCAACGACGGCCCGGCGCCCGGAGTCACCGTTCCACGTTCCAAGATGATCCAATCGCCAAATCTCCACGCCAAAGTGGTTGGTGTCCCATTCCAGCCAATGCATCTGAGCAAATCCCAGCAGACCACCTGCATTGGAGGTATACCCCACGACGTACGTATTATCACTTGTCAGGGCTTCCTCCAATTCGCGCCTCATTAGGGCCCTATGGCTTTCAGGCGTAACACCACGGATCCACCAATACGGCGCAAAAGGGTAGTGGTCTGTGATGGATTCTTCCCAGTTAGCTATTGGAGAAGTTCTCAGGTCAACGACTTCCATCTGTTCTCCATTCATGCTTCAGCGACTGCAACAAAAAACGTGCACAGGGCTTACGGGGTCTTTCACCATGGTGCAGGCAGGGACAGGGTCTCCCTCGTGGTTTATGCAGCTTCATCGGGCCTGTTTCTCAAAGGCAATCTGTGCCTGGTTGTTGCCACCCCCTACCTGTCCCGCAAGACCGACCTCTCCCCCCAGTCGGCGATTACGAAGAGGGGGTACAAACTCAGCCAGTGTATAGATAAGGATCTTACTATCCAGCCACAGGGATGGGCGCTCTACGTACTCAAGATCGTAACCTAGCCGTTGTTGCCAGGGGATGTCAGTACGACCGGTGACCTGAGCCAGACCCGTTATGCCGGGACGAACCGAAAGCCGCAGCCGCTCTTCTTCGCCATAATGAGCATATGCCTCGGGTGGGTCGGGACGAGGACCGATCAAGCTCATATCACCCTTGAATACGTTGAATAGCTGGGGTAGTTCGTCGAGCCCCACCCGTAGAATCCGTCCGACACGCGTTACTCGAGGATCACCCTTTTCCACACGCAAAGACCCATCAGAATTGCGGATTATCGGACTGTTGACATACATCGTACGGAATTTATATATGGTGAACGGTTTACCATACCGCCCCATACGCTGGCTCAGGTGAAACACCGGGCCGCGACTGTCCAGCTTGATGAGAGCGGCAGCAACAATCATCACAGGGCTCAAGAGAATGATGCTAATCAGTGACACCCCAATGTCTATTGCTCGCTTCACAACTGCCATCCCCAGTGTCATTTTCGGCCTCCCATTCTAATCCGCGATTGCTGGTATTTAGCGCTCCGCGCATGATGGGCGCGGAAGCCTTGAGACCCAACACGCGCACTCAGGCATTGAAACCGTCAGTTATCTGGCTGAAGAAGGAAGAGTCTTCAAACCCGGCTTGATCCAACAGCAGTTCTATTTCATCCATATAAAGCTTGTTTTCACTCTGTAGTCTGTGCAGTGCTTCGTCTCGTGTCATAAGACCCTCTCTCACCATCTTGGCATAGAAGTCATCTTTATCCGTCATCTTTAACGTTTTTACATACATGAAGTCCACCAGGTGTTTGACTCTACAATCGAAGCGCCAGTTCGACTCTAGATGGGGAGGACTGTCCCAATTAAGTTCTGTCTTTATCCTGGGAACGATTTCCCTTTCGTCCCATTCGATATAGCTGAACATCTCTACCCAAGTCATATTGCGCTCATACAATCTCAAGCCAATGGAGTACGGATTTCCGAATAGATAGCTTTTCATCAGCGTTTGAAGGCAGATGGGGCTGAAATAGGCTGAATTCTCAAGCATTTCTCGTAAGCTATAGACATATTTGAAAAAAGCTCGCTCGGGAGTCTCATCCCTCGATATTCCAACCAACTCCTTCTTGAAGGAGATCGCTTCAAATGGGTTTCCACCGCTAGCAATACAACGCACTCCGTGTTGCTTGGCAATCCGATAGATTTCGAACCATGCCGGTTTACATCCAATACATACGATAGGTATCAAGGCCGGTGATGGATTCTTGAACCACGCCGTCGCAGTTTTCTTAAAGACTCTTTTATGCCTGTCGTTCTTATCTCCGAAACGGACGATGTCAACGTTCAATGTCTTGATTGCGTTTTCGATGTTGGCTCTTGCCTGAGGCACTGTGAACGGGTTTTCGTAATTGATCGCCAGTACCCTCATCCCGTAATCTTTGACGAGCTTCAGCAAGAGATACGTGCTGTCTCTACCGCCGCTCACGCCAACGGCGACGTCGTACTTATGACCCGTGTTTCGGAACGAATCCAGCGTCCTTATTAGCTCGGCCTCCCCTTTATAGCCGAACTTCTGATACGTGTGGCAGTAATTGCAGACACCTTCTTCATCAAAGGCGATATTTGGAGTTTGATCGGGTAACACACATGTAGTGCATCTCATTATTCGCCTCCCCAGCTAAGGATTGGGAATTAAACAATTTCCTCAAATGCAAGCGAAATACCAGTCTGATTCAGTCAGAAAATGAGCAAGTCATTCAATCGTTAGCCCTAAACCTAACTCTGACCACACAGCGTTAAATGGTCAATCCTTGGGCCTCCAAGGGCAATTCTTTAAGGCCTTGAAGACGGTCCTCCGACAGCTTGGCCTCAATCAGGCGGCGGTATGCCCGGTCAGTGCGCCAGAAGTAGAACCGCTCGTCGAAATGGGACTCGGCCCGTTGACGGGCGGCCCGCCCCATCTCCTGTGCTCGATCCGGCTCCACCAACAACTGAGAGACTGCATCAGCTAGAGCATTCGCGTCGCGTGGTGGTACCAGATACCCGGTCTCCCCATCCACGATCACCTCACGTGTGCCCCGCACATCGGTGCCCACGGCTGGCTTGCCCATAGCAGCAGCTTCTACCAACACACGCGGGATGCCCTCGGCATACGACGCCAACACCACAGCGTCCATTGCTGCCATTAGCTCGGGAATGTCATTGCGCATCCCCAAGAACTGCATAGAATCCTGCAACTCGTATTGAGCGATCAGCTCTGGTGGTGAGATGGCCGTGGCATTGTCTTGCGCCGCCCCGATCGCTAGAAACTTGATCCCTTCTCCACGCTCGTGCAAGAGTCGAGCCGCCTGCATATACTCGTAGTATCCCTTTAAGCGCACCATGCGGCCGATCATCCCAACCAGCTTCTCATCCGGCGCTATCCCCAGCTCACGGCGTTTGGCGACCACTTGATCTGAGCTCACAGTATCTGGCCTGAAACGGGCGATGTCGATACCGTTGCCCAGGAAACGTATCTTATCTGGCACGCAGATGCCTTCGCGGACAGCGAAGTCAATGTCCTCGTGGTTCTGTGACAAGAGCAAATCGCAAAACCGGGCCGCAAACCGTTCTATCCAGATGAAGAAGCGATTCTCCAAATCACTCATATCGTCCCAGTAGTGAAAGCCGTGCACGGTGTGTATCACGATCGGCGTACCGACCAGCCGGGCTGCAACCCGGCCCATCAAGCCCGGTTTGACACCGTGCGTGTGCACGATGTCATATCTTCGCCGACGAAGATGACGTATGAGTTGTACCTGCGCTTTGAGATCATTGAATGGTGTGTAGCGGGATGGGAATGAGATCGCTTTGACCGCGATGCCTTCTTCTGTGACCATATCCCCCTTGACAAACTCTCCGGGTGAACACACCACTTCAACCTCGTACCCCCGACCCTGCAGGTAAGTGAAGTAGTTATGGCCGTGAATACGTAGTCCTATATCGCTGTTTATGATGTGAGCTACTCTGACACTCATTGCTTATTAGCGCCCTTTTCAAAATTTCCTTACACTAGTGGAATCATCTTTCACTTATCCAGCGAAATCACTGCCAGCCTTTGCAGGAAATCATCCCGCTTCAGGTCCCACCACAAGTTTGGGTGAGCGATTACGTGTGCCTCCAGACGCTTAATACTCATTTGTAGATCACGCTGTAATTCGGCCGGTGTGAGACCCGATGTAGCAAACTCGAACGGCTCAACTGCCAGCCGCAATTGTCTTTTCTCATCCTGGGTTGAAAGTATTGTGACAACGTTGGCTTTTAGCCGCTTCGCCAGTCGCAAGCCCCCTGTTTGCAGCCACGCCTGTCGTTGCAGCAAGTCAACAGGGGCCACAAAAGCTGAGGCGGGGTCTATCTCGTCCAGCGGGACCATATAGTCTGGTGTGATATAAAGGCACTCCTTGCTTTGCAGCACGTCGAGCATTTTGCGCTGCAGCCCCTCCCGAGGGTCGATCACGGGGAACTGGGCACCAATGCCCTCCAGGCGTTTCAGGTAATGCCGTTGGAAGGCAGTTGCTCCGGCGGGCATCTGTCGCACGTGCGTGATAGCGTGGATCGGATAGCCTCGCGCATGCAATATGGCGGCCACAATCAAAGGGTGAACGCCAAAATGATAGGCCCATACCAACACTGGGCGGTTTTCAGTTAGATATTCGTCCAGGCATGACAAGTTATCGACTGGCACCAAGTCTGCAATCTGTTCTCGGCCGAGCACAGGCATTGTGTGCATAATCGACGAGTTCCACACCGTTATCGCTAGAAGCTGGCGAACATCGCGTTCGATTACATCTGGAGGGCGATCCTGGCCCAAAACAGCCTTTATTAGGTTCCGGCGAATTGTCTGCGTGGAGTGAGCGTTGGCGGTATGGAGCAACCCGGCCAAAAACGTGCTGGCCTTATCGATTATCTGGATACGCCTTGATGCAGGGAGCAACTGCATCACACCCAGAAACAGCGATGCCAATACAAATGTGATATCACCGGCAGAAATCAACTGCGAGTGATCTGTTTGATCAGGGGACTGGCTTTGCCAGCCTACTTGTTCGTTCTTAGCTGAGGTCATATGCGCCGCTTATCCTATCCTGTCCAGCCGATTGCTGTTGGGAGGACGCGCCTCCTGAAGTGACAACAGTGCGTAACTCAAAGCAAACAACAACACCATCAACAACCATACCTGACGCATGTGAGAAATCTCGTGTGTGAATGCGTTTATGGCGCAAGCCAAAACAGCGGCACCCAAAGCCAGCACCTGCCAACTTTGAAAACGATCGATGAGTTTGTTGGCGGTTCGTAATGACATCACCAACATCGCACCGATCATCCACACCCACCCGATGAGGCCTAGTGGGCCACGTTCAAAGAGAAAGGCTGCGTAATCGTTATGCAAGCTTCCTTCAATCGTGGAAAAGCTGTTAGGTCCTATGCCCAGTGGATTATGGCTGTAAATGTTCCAGGCCCATCTTGCGATGGATAGCCGGCTCTCCAGTGAATGAGAGAATCGTCCCGCAGTGTGAAAAAACAAATCCCCACTTACATCGAAACCGAAGTTGGAAAGGAGCGAGGGTGAGACCCCAAGTAAGAGCAAAACTGAAGCTACGCTACCCAGGCCTATACTGACCAAAGCGCCCCAAAGTAGGATTCCACGATGGCTCTTCATACTTGAGTGCACAATCGCCAAGGCCATAAGTCCGACTAGAGTCGATATCAACGCGCCGTTAGAGCCAGTACCAAACATGCCAGCGTAAATCCAAATTCCGAGAATTGATCGCAGCCAAAGAGGCCACGACGTCGCCAGCAACACAAAGAAGCTGACGGAAAGGTACACAGCAGCGGCGTTAGAGTTGGCGTAAGTGCCTACTCCTCGGACAAAATCTGTAGCGACCCGAACCTCGTCGTAGGTCGGCTTTGTGTAAAACATGCTGGGTCCGATACGCATCATGCCCATCAACGTTGTGGCAGCTTCCAGGCATGCGACCAGGCTCCAGATTTTCATCAGCCAATCCAGATCGTATAATGGAAATGTTTTCAGAAGATTCACCAAGACGATGAACCATATGAACAGATAAATCTCCTGAACAACCACTACGACGTTCTCGAAATGCGCGAACCCCGCCAGTGTCGCGATCAGGCTGGAGATGAGTATCAACCAAAAGGGCACTAGCAGGGGGAAAACCAGTCGCTGACGCACCCGCAACGCTTTCAAAAGGCCATACACCGTCAACAACACCAAAGTGAGATCAGCCGGCTTCAGATTTAAGGGGATCAGCATCCGCTCAATTGGCAATAGGCACACCAGCAAAACCGAAAGCCAGAAGCCTATCTTGTCCCTGCTGTCAGCTGCTTGATGTGCGTGGTATGGTGCTGTTATGGCCGGTAACGCTCGAGCCACAATCGACTCCTATTAAGACATCCCTGGGATAGAGACTAGATCACGCTGCGGTCGGTTCTCTATTGGTTGGACTGCGCGGCTGGTGAACCTCCTGTCCTATGGTCTTCAGCCACACTTCCGTTTTGTCCTGCACAAACCGATAAAGCTCAATCCACCGCTTACGGAGCACTTCTTCTCTGTATCCTTTGGCTTTCTCCAAGTTGCGGGCTGACATGTGGGCCATACGCTCGGGATTGGTCGCTACGTCGCGGATCTTATGTGCCAGGGCATCCACATCGTTACAGGGAACCATATCTTCAGGTGGCAGCAGTTCAGGCGTGCCCCCAACCGTGGAGCAAATACAAGGCAGCGCTCGGGCCATTGCCTCAATCGTCGCCCGCGACAAGCCTTCCTGACGAGATGGCAGCACAAAAAGGTCCGCCTGATCCAATTCAGCATGCACTCCCTCACCGGCAGTTACCCAGCCCCTAAACCGGACGCGTCCACCTATTCCTAAAGCCTCAGCCTGAGCTTCCAGTTGATCTCGGTAATTGCCTCCTCCCACCAAAATTAACTGGAGGTCCAGTCCTTCTTGCACGCAGGTTCCGACAGCGTCGATCACTGTGTCCGGTCCCTTAGAAAGATTGTCCAATGTGCCCACGATGATTAAGGTAGTAGCGCGTTGCTCAGGACGTGGGGAGCGGGGGGCAGACGCAAAGGCCGTTTCAGGTAACACAATGCTTGAATAATGTGTCGAGAAAGCACCAGGTGCAGTCGGATACCGCCTCTGCAAGGTATGTTCTGTGACGTAGGCAGCCGCACATGCACCGGCACACTGACGTCGCATTCGGCGCGGGAACCACCACCGGAAGAAGCGACGCAGGGGGTGGCTGATGTAACCGGGCGCCCAGGCATCGTAGGGGTCACCCACAACCTCGACGCCATAGGGATGACCCGTCTGGCGTAGCATTGGCTCCACACACGAGGAGATCTGACCGCTGACGCGCATGATCACGGCGTCAGTAACGCCGATGGCATTCCTGGCCGCCCGTTGTACCTGCCCTATGTGCCGAAGATACTGCCACGGGCCGATATAGTAGGGTACACTTACAAATGAGACTCCCTCGCCGTCCGCCCGGGATCGATTTGAGGCAACGGAAGGGACATCCCGTACGCGCGCCACCACGCGCACATGGTCGAAAACATCCAGGTAACGCTTCCAGAACGCATATTGAAAAGACGTCATTGACCAAACTGCCCCATCGGGCGTGCGGTCAAAGCGATGATCAATTGTGACAGCAACTCTCACTCTTCAGGCTCCTCCGTACACTTCAATTGATCGTTCTGAATTCTGAACTGAACGACACGGTTAGAAACACAACGCTACACACTCATTCCTGATAATACGACGTATGCTCTACTATGCGCTTGCGCAGTGCACGCAATGCATACAAGACGATAGCCAGACTGCCAGTTGCTCGGACGACCGAGGAGATGAGCACAGCCATGGCAGCCCCTCGCAACCCATGGACGGGGACTAGCCAAAGGCAAGCTAAGACCGTGACAGCCGTGACGAGGGCAAACAGGGGCAACTGAGCCCGGAAGTATCTGGCTGCCGTCATTCCATAATCGAGAAACGTCGCGACATAGGCAATCCCTGCTGCTACCATCAACATCACAAACACATCCTGGTATTCGGCATACTCGGGCCGGTAAAGAATGGTCAGGATCTCACGGCCAAAAACGACGGCCACCAGCACACCCGCTCCGCCCAACAACACGCCGACGCCCACCAGCTTGAGTAACAACCCACGATAGGCCTTAACCTTTCCCTCTGCATAGTACTTCGCCAGCCGAGGACTGGCCGATAACCCTAGCGCAATGGCTACGATATTCCCGGCCCTTTTCACGTAAGCCATAGGGGCAAAGATGCCCAGCGCATACTCTCCTTGATGTTCTGCGATGAAGTAGCGCGGGATGCTGGTTACGAGCGACTCCAGCGCTAACACCATTCCCAGCGGTAGCGAAAGCCACGCCAGGCTGACTAGAGTCCTCATTTCCCAATTCGGACGAACCACGGACCTCTGGTCACCCTCGTCAGAGACCATATCGTCCGGTTCTGGTAGCATTAACGCAACGCTACGCACGTCATATAGAACCAGCACCAGGGCTGAGGCGCTTGCCAGACCCACCACTCCCCCAATAGCGCTGCCGGTGAGGTAAGTCCCGATCCCCAGAGCAGCTAGCGACAAGGGACCCCTGATCATCATGGATTTGGCAATGCGATCCATCCGTTCGCGTTGCTGGAGCAGCCCGTAAAACACGTCGCTGATTGATTCAAAGGCTTTGGCGACCCCCACGGCCAAGATGACCAACCTTGTTTCAATTTGGTAGTCTGTTAAGAGTGCAATCCCGGCGATTATCAGAAGCGCCAGCGAGGTGGTGATCAGCCGTAAGCCAAAATAATCTGCAAATTCGTATTCACGCTTGGCGTCAGTCGCCTGGACGAGCCGCGTCTTTAGAGTGGCGAACGACATGATCGGCACTGTGATCGCAAGGCCCAAAGCAAACTGACCAACCATCTCCGGTGAGCCGAGCTTGGTCAGCACAACCAGCATTCCCCACTGACTTGCGGCAAAGATCACGTTGCCAACAAAAGTCCACGAGAAATTGGCACGCAAGGACAACGGGGAAAGGACTCTGCGGGCAGATGTGCTCAAATGATCAATCCTCTTTTGTAGTCTGGTTTGTTGCTTACCAAGCCATAAAGCCCAATCAAAAACAGTTGTTGTAGCTGTTTATCCAAGGGCCGATCCCTGACTCTCAGATACCCCCATGCGGGGAAGTAGATCGGCACGTCGCAGATCACGCCACCATGCAGGGTCGTCTAATAAATGTCGTTCAAGACGACTCAAATAGACTTGTAAGTCCTGGGCAATGTCTGCTGTTTCTGTCCCATCGCTGGCCCATTCCATAGGCTCAATAAGAACACGCTGACCGGAGCCGTCCTTAACAGGAATGGCCGTAAGCGGTTGGGCTCCCATTTGTTTGGCCACTTGAACGCCACTGACGTCCAGGTAAACGGTATGATCTAAGAAACGCAGTGGCACCAGGTGTGCAGGGGGTTGTTCGCCAGGCGACCGGGTGAAATATTGATCTGCTAGCAGGTGAACGATTTCATCATGTTGTTCCAGGACGTCGCGCAATTCGGGCTGCGATTGACTGCCGGGATTGACGGTGATGACCTTAATTTTCTGAACAAGGCGCTGTACCCGGGGCCAGTAAAGCTCGTGGTAGAGACGGCTGGTTCCCGGTCGCGGGGAGTGGCTATCACCGTAGGCCACCAAACGAGTCGGATAGCCTTTTGCAGCCAATGTAGTGGCCACTGCAAAGCCATAGGCCCCGTAGTGAAACCCCAGCAATAAGACAGTCTTGTCACGCCGCCGGATCTCATCAATATGGTCCAGGCCGTCGATGTGCAACAAGTTGGACAAATCGTCATCGCGTATTGAGGGCAGCAGATTGATAACCAGTGCATTCCAACTCGCCAAAACAAGCTGGCTGCGCACCAGTGGCTCCAGCCTTATGTCAGCTTCATCGTAATTGAATAAGACTTGGAGATGGTGCCGCACACGGCGTACAGCTCCCCGGTTTGACCTATACCAAAGCGCGCTGACTGCTCTGCTCAATTGATAGATGACGCCAGATCGAATTGCGGATGGAAGAACGTTCAGCCCTGTCGCCAGGATAAGGACTGCCATATATTCCACGTCCCCTGGGGCTATCAAAGGACGGCGCGAGTCATCATCCCTGCGTGTTCCACTATTTTTGGTTAAGTCCTTGGGTTTTGCGAACATGGCCTCTATGCTCATCCATATTTAGTAGTTCGGCTGGATGCCTGTTTGAA
>Ga0180437_10008428_pt1 | contig 13092 bp, 10 predicted proteins | sample SS_ome_4_FD_132410 | JGI IMG/M metagenome (GOLD analysis project Ga0180437, IMG submission 132410) | Hypersaline lake sediment archaeal communities from the Salton Sea, California, USA - SS_3_D_1 metaG | ecosystem: Environmental > Aquatic > Non-marine Saline and Alkaline > Hypersaline >...
GCGAATCAAAGATTTTTTCGTCGAGTCTCGTGAACGAAGGATTAGCTCAGGCGATTTTTGCAGTGAAGCGGACATTGGAATGGTCGAAAAAAGATTTTTGAGCGGCGAAGAGCGAGTTTTTGCGAAACCTCGTAACGCTTCACGAACACGAGCACGAATCACGGACACAAGACTAACGGACACGAACCACGAGCACGAACACGAAAAACGGACACGAGAGAGAATGACAAAGTTCAAAGTAGGGAATCCGTGGAAAACCGGAAAGACGAACTCTGGGTGAAGGGGAATTTGTGCAACAGCCAATTGAGTGGCGAGGAGCGACTTTTCCGGAGATCTCGGGGCATTTCGAGAACGTTTGTTGCCCGGGTTCCCCCTCGCTTATGGTCCCACGGGGCTCTCCACTTTTTTGTTGAAAAGGAGGACAAGGAATGCTACTGTAAAATGAACCCATTTAATCTTTCGGAGGGAAACATGGCTGGTGTCAACAAGGTAATCCTTATTGGGAACCTGGGGGCAGATCCAGAGGTGAGGTATCTCAATACGGGAACAGCGGTAGCAAACTTCAGAATGGCCACTACCGAGAGCATCAAGAATAAGGAAGGCGAGAGGGAAGCCCGGACGGAATGGCACCGAGTAGTCGCCTTTGGGCGTCTTGCCGAAATCTGCGGGGAATATCTGAATAAGGGGAAACAAGTCTATGTCGAGGGGAGACTGCGAACTCGTTCATGGGATGACCGAGATGGAAACAAACGATGGACAACGGAGATCATCGCGACAAGAATGCAGATGCTTGGGAGTCCGGGCGATCAAGGGGCTATAGAACCCCGGATAACGGATTTCGAAGGACCACCCGATTCCGGCGGGGATCAAGAAGACGACATTCCCTTCTAGGGGGTGACGATTTACCTTCTCCTTTCCGCTTGAACCTCCTTAAATACCCTCATAATCTTCGGAGATGTATAGGTTGGATCTAGTTTAAGGCTTGGGCGGATAGCCAGTGCTTTTTCGAAAGCCTTCTTGCCCAAGTCCTTCTCTCCCAATGTAATATGACAATAGGCAAGGAAGCGGTAGGTTTTACAAATATCATCTTCCCGCTTCAATCCCCTGTTCAATGCCTCCGTCAGATTTTCCGTAGCCGCTCCGTATTCCCCGGCAAGGTATAAATGGACTCCCTTTTCCAACCAGGGGAATCCCAATTGTTCTTCGGGAAGCAGGAGGACCTTCGGCGATTGGCCCGATGGAGTGGGTTTTGCCCTGATCTCGAGGTCTACAATGGGAATGAGGATCTCGGTTCCCGGTTTTATTGCCCGAGGATCCGTCATGAAGTTATACGATGCGATGAGGGTGAATCGATCTGGGTCTCCGTAATACCGATGGGCGATGGTTGTCAGGGATTCCCCACTTTTGACGGTATGTGGTATGTCAAAGGGGATTGTTAGCGTGCTTCCTATGGTAAGCGCCTGGGGTGAATCGAGATGGTTAACCGAGGCCAGGACTTGGTATCGTCGTTGATCACCCAAGAATCGATGGGATATTTTGGCCAGGGTGTCACCTTCGTTCACGGTATATCGAACGACTTGGGGGATCGCAATCTTAGTCCCGGGGAGGATCTTCTTCGGATCGGAAAGTCGATTATACTGTAGCAGAATGATTGCCTTATCCCGGTCTCCGTAATAAGCATTGGCAACTTCGGCCACCGTTTCACCGGGTCTTAAGGCATGGTAGGTCGTCGGCCAACCATCGGAGGCCACGAGGTGAAACAGGGAGACGAACAGGACGAGTTTCTTGTACACCTTCTTCCTCCGAAATCCCAACGGGATCCTTAGGATCCCAATTTGACCGAAATGAACCGGGTTTCTCCCGGCTTAAGGACGATCTTGAGTGTTTTGGGTTTGAACGTGCTATGCGAAAAGGAGAGGGTATGTTCCCCCGGTTTCAGCCGTATGGGGTCAGCTATAGGAGTTGTGTCAACATATTTTCCATTTATGGAAACCTTTGCCCAGGGATAGACGACGATTTTTACAAAGCTATTCCCCTGCCCCTTATGGGTATAGTATTGTATTTTTTCTATGAGGCCGCGGGGGTGCAGTGACGAGAAGTCAACTTTTTCATGGTAGAAATACATAAGGGAGGCGGAGGCTAGGGCGATGAGAACTATGAGGGCATAGCCCAAGGATATTCTCCTTTTCCGCTGAAACTGAGCCGGGCTTGGTCCATCCTCGTCCCCATTGGGAAAGATTGCCTCCAAGAATGACGAAAAAGCGCGCGTCCGGTCCTCGCTCTTCTTGGGGAGAAATCGTTCCAGTGCGATCTTTAGGTCCTCCATGGTCTGGAAGCGCCTTTCGGGCCTCTTCTGCAAACACTTCATGGTTAACCAATGAAGTCTCCATGGGACTTCCCTGTTCAGCTTCCTCGGGCTTTTCGGTTTCTTACCGAGCACGCTGGCAACAACATCTTCGTCTCCATCGTCACCAAAGGGCCTTCTCCCCCCAAGCATTTCGTACAGGACGACCCCGAGCGAGAAGATATCGGACCGTGGGTCTGTCTTCTCCCCCCGGATCTGTTCGGGCGACATATATTCGGGTGTCCCAATGGTAATTCCAGGTTGTGTTAAGGGACTTTTCCCCGGAACATAGGCAATGCCGAAGTCGGTTATTTTTACCTCTCCTTTATGGGTAATGAAGATATTTCCCGATTTGACATCTCGGTGGATAATGCCCCTCTGATGCGCATAGTGCAAAGCATCGGCAGCTTTGGACGCTATCGTCACCGTCGTTTCAACAGGAATTGGTCCCATAGAGTCTATTACTTCCCCTAAGTCCTTGCCCTCGAGGTACTCCATGGCCAGATAGTAAGATCCTTTTTCAACCCAGAAGTCGAAGATGTTAACAATTCCCTCGTGGGCCATTGAAGCGGATGCCTTTGCTTCCCTTTTAAACCGTTCCACCATCTCGGTATCAGTTTTAAGGGAGGGGAGCAACTCCTTGATTGCAACCTGCCTATCCAGGGATTTCTGAATAGCCAAATAGATGGTGGACATCCCCCCTTTTCCAAGTTCCTTGAGGATTTGGTAGTTGCCGACGCTTTTCTTCATGAGATTTTGGTTATCTCTGGTTGGGTTTCCAGGTCCTCATGCTCAGGCGAAAAATCGTGAAGCAATCGGGCCGTATCACGTTTTTTCAGGAGGACGAAATTGACTTCTCAATCCCCTGGTGATAGTTTATGTACAATGTTATTTCACTCCTAAGACTCATTAATTATGACGGCAAAGTCAAAAAAAGGCAAGCTCACCAAGAGAATTCCGGTTGAGGGTGATAAGGAATTCCCTTTCCGAAGCGGGAAAATGGTGGTTATTTCAGGAGTGGACCTCCAAAAAACCTTCGCCATAGGGGGAAAGGAGGTGACCATTGGCTCTCAGCAGGATAACTATTGTGTCCTCAACGATCCCACGGTATCCCGCCATCATGCCGTTATCGAGGAAGCCGGAAAAGGATATGTCCTGAGGGATGTAGGCAGCACAAATGGAACATACCTCAACGAAATTCGCATCAAGGAAGCTTACCTCGAGTATGGATCAGTCATAGGGTTGGGAAACACCCGGCTTCAGTTCGTTCCCCTTGAGGAAAGGGTGGAGATTCCCCCGTCAGAGGAGGATTATTTCGGAGATGTTTTTGGACGCAGCCTTGAGATGAGACGCATTTTCACCATGTTGAAGAAAATCTCTCCCTCTGATATCACCGTTACCATAGAGGGTGAGACGGGAACCGGCAAGGAGTTAGTGGCCCGAGGGATTCATTTCTCTAGCCAGAGAGCCAGGGGCCCTTTTGTGGTCATCGATTGTGGTTCCATATCGAAGAACCTCATGGAAAGCGAGCTCTTCGGACACGAAAAGGGGGCTTTCACCGGAGCAACCCAAACCCACAGGGGGGCTTTTGAGGTGGCCCATGGGGGAACGATCTTCATCGACGAAATAGGTGAGCTGGGCCTGGAAATGCAGCCAAAATTGCTCAGGGTGCTGGAACAGCGAGAGGTGAGAAGGGTGGGCGGCAACGAGGTATTTAAGGTTGACGTGAGGGTTATCGCGGCCACCAATAAAGACTTGATTTCTGAGGTCCAAAAGGGTCGGTTTAGGGAGGATCTCTTCTATCGGATTTCGGTGGTGAGGATTCATCTCCCTTCCCTAAGGGAAAGGGGGGAGGATATACCGTTGCTCGCCCAGCAATTCGCAAGGGAACTCAGCGGTCCGTATGGGGGCGGAGGAGATATGGCAGTTTCCGCGGAGGCCCTTGAGATCTTGCGCCATTACCATTGGCCGGGGAACGTGAGGGAGCTGAAGAACATCATCACGAGGGCTATGGCCATGGGCGATGGGAAGGTTCTTAGACTCCGCGATTTCATCACGCCTCTCTCCTCCGAGCAAAGAACTCAGGCTCCATCCCTTGATTCCTTGGTCGGGAAGACATTGGAGGAGATCGAGAAGGCGGCCATCGCGAAGACCCTGGATGTCCATGGGGGAAATAAGAGTGCCGCCGCTCGAGTTTTGGGCATCGCGTATTCCACCCTTTACGAAAAAATCAAGAAATATGGGCTCTCCTGAAACCGAATAGCACTATTCGATTTTCCTATAATCCTTCCTTGGTACATCCTATCCCATCAGGAAATCTAGTTAAGAAAAACACGTAAAATCAGTAGCTTATATATTCAGTCGCCTTTTCAATATTTTCGTATCGGTGGTACGGAGATTGCTTAACAAGGGGATAAAGCTTGTTGAGCTGCCGATGAAGGGGACTCATTGGAGAGAGGGGGATAATCGAAATGATAGGGGAATTGAGGAGAGTTGCAGACCATTTCGGCGGGGCCATCTGGAGGAGAAAGGAAGTCGGCCGCGCGGCCCAGAGAAGCTCAGGACCGAAGCCGCTCAGGGGTGGTACGGTCCTGAGAAACAGGTACAAAGTGGAGACATTTCTCTTTTGGGATGGGAGGTATAACCATTACGCTGCCACGACCATGGGGGGCAATGAGATCTATGAGCTCGTGGAGTTTCCAGATCATCGCGGGATTGAAGGGGAAATGGAGATTGTGGCAAAACAGGTGTGTCACAGGGGGATTCTTCGTAGATATGACCTCTTTATCGAGGATAACAGGAGCTATGTAGTCCTGGAATACCAGGTGGTACCTGATCTCGAAAATAGTCGAAGGGTATTTTCAGCCCCCGATATTCTTCGGATCGCCTTCAACTTGGCGGATACATTGGACTACCTTCATCGCCATGGAATAGCCCAGGTCGATCTATCACGCGGGAACATCAAGGATACGGGGGAAGTCCAGAAGATCATGGACCTCAGCGGATGTCTCATGTTCGGGAACCCTTCGCTTGAAGGATTCATGGAGGCAAGGAGGAGGGATTTCTTAAGACTGGTCGATTTGCTCGAGGGATTAATCCTCAAGGCGATGGAGGAATCGGAGGACTTATCCCTGCTACAGCTTATCAGTGGATTGGAGGAGATGGTGGACAAGCCACCTCTTTCGGCAAAGGATTTTACGGAGAGGTTCTTTCAATACAGCGTCACGCAGGCAAAAGGGGAGGATGAGCGGGTAATGTCTGAGGGTATGCCCCGGGATGAGGGGGTTCGAGCCGCGCTGCCTTCCTGTGCCCTTTAGAAGATATATCGGCGCATGCTGATATTCAGCAACAGTCCCACCCCCGCCATCATCGCTAAGATGGACGAACCTCCATAGCTCATGAAAGGAAGCGGAATTCCCACAACTGGCATTATGCCCAGGGCCATGCCGATGTTAATGATCACATGCCAGAAAATCAGGGAGGCGACGCCAAAGGCTGCAATGGCTCCAAACCGATCCTTCGAAAGGTTGCTAATATTCAATCCCCACGCTATGAGGAAGAGAAAGAGCCCCAGGAGGACGAGTCCGCCTACGAGTCCCCACTCTTCAGCCAAGACTGAGAAGACGAAATCGGTGTGTTGGGCAGGCAGGAAGTGAAGTTTGCATTGCGTACCATTGAGAAAACCCTTTCCCAACAGCCCTCCCGAGCCGACGGCGATCTTGGACTGGATAATGTGATATCCAGCCCCGAGGGGATCGAGCTCAGGCCTGAAGAAGGTGAGGATCCTTTTTTTCTGATAAGGCATGAGGAAATTCCACATAAAGGGAAGGATCGACATGCCCCCGATGATCATGATTAACAGGGATTTCCACTTGATCTTGACAAAGAGGATAATGGAGAAGCCGATAAGCAGGAGGCTGATCGCCGTGCCCAAATCGGGTTGTCTCGCTACCATCAGGGACGGGGCCAATAAGATGATAAAGGGTATGATGAGATCCCTCAATTGATACCCATCCCTTTTGGAGAACTGATCGAAATATTTTGCCAGGGAGAGGATGATGGTAATCTTTGTGAGCTCAGCGGGCTGGAAGAAGAACGGACCTATCTTTATCCATCGAGAGATTTCCGGATTTATGGTACGGTAAGCGAGCACGGCCGTAAGGAGGACCAAGGAAATTACGTAGAAGACATAGGCCAAATCCCGGTAAAATCGATAGTCAAATACGGTGATGAAGAGAGCCAGTGCAAGGCCGATCCCTATCCAGAGGATTTGTTTGGCGTACAGACTGGAGTCAACTTCACCAAAAGTTGCACTGTATAGGTTGACGACTCCGATAAATGAGATAATAAGAACGAGTGTTAACAAAGGCCAATCGAAGTGGGTGAGCAATCTTCTGTCTATCATGTTCACAAAGCCCTCAGCTCCATCAGCGAATGGAATCCCCCGAGTCGATGGAATGCAACTCCTTTCTCCAAGCCATGAAAGAGGCGGCCTTTTCCTCCTCCTTGATGATAGTGACGTATTTTCTCATGACCTCCCGAGCGATGGGAGCGGCTGCGGAAGCGCCGTGCCCTCCGTGTTCCACGAGAACCACAACTGAAATGACGGGGTTGTCCGTGGGAGCATAGGCCACAAACCAAGCGTGGTCACGGTATTCATAGGGAAGATCCTCTTCCTGAACATCCTCTCTCAGACTAATGACTTGAGATGTTCCCGTCTTTCCCGATACGATGGTGCCCTTGAATCGAGCAATGCGGCCGGTTCCACGGGCTTCGTTCACCACCCCATAGAGGGCTTCTCGGATGATCGTCAGATTTTTGGGGGAGAGGGGAATCTCGCCCATTGCAGCGGGTGAATACGATTTCAGCAGCTTCCCATTGGCCGTTTCGACCCGTTCCACTATTTGGGGAAGGTAGAGGGTTCCCCCGTTTGCGACGGAGGAGATGACGTTCAGCAGTTGGAGTGGAGTGACCAAGATAAAGCCCTGGCCGATGGCACAAGAAAGGGTTTCTCCCTCATACCAGGGCTCGTCATAGATCTGCTTCTTCCATTGTGAGGTTGGGATGAGTCCAGGCTTTTCATCGCTGAGGGAGATTCCGGTCGGTTTGCCCAGCCCAAAACCTTTGGCGTACTTGGCCAGGGTATCAATTCCCAACCGTTGGCCTACTTGATAAAAGAAGACATCACAGGATTCCACAACAGCACGATGGAGCTTCACTTTGCCATGCCCACCTTTTCTCCAGCACCGATAGGTACGATTTCCAAACCGGTAGCTCCCCGTACAGAAAAGGACTTCCTGGGGAGAGATAACTCCTTCCTCCAAACCAGCCGTTGCGGTTATCAACTTAAAGACCGATCCTGGGGCATATTGACCCTGTATGGCCCTATTCTGCAAAGGATAAAAGGGATTACGGACGAGGCTTTCCCAATCCTCGTGATTTATCCCGCCCGCAAAGAGGGAGGGGTTGAAGGAGGGATGACTCACCATGGCGAGGATTTTGCCATTTTGTGGATTCATGGCCACAATGGCCCCTTCTTTTCCCTGGAGCAGGGTTTCACAGGTCATTTGGAGGTCCAGATCAATGGTAAGATAGACGTTGTTCCCAGGGTGAGGCTCGACCCTTTGCAGTACCTTTAATTCCCTCCCCATGGCATCTACTTCGATTTGTCGGCCTCCATCTATTCCCTTGAGGAAGGGTTCCCACTTTTTTTCGACACCGTATTTACCGATGAAATCGCCCATCTGATATTCCCTGAACCGACTCTCCTTGAGTTCGTGGCGATCGATTTCCGCAAGGTAGCCCAACAGATGAGAAGCCATATTTCCGCAGGTATAGCCCCGCCTGGGAGCTACATCGACGACTAAACCGGGAAGATCTAATTTATGGGTTTCCAACAAGGCCAGATGTAATCTGCTAACATCCGATTGGATTCGGACTGGCCTAAACGGGGACCTGTGCTTGTTGGCCTTTAACCTTTTTTCCACCCTTTCGGGAGGAATCGTTAACATACGATGCAGGAATTCAGTGATGTTCTCCATATCCACGATATCTTCTGGAATCAGAAGCACCTCGAAGCTTGGCCGATTATCTACGACAATTCTCCCCTTTCGATCGAGAATCATCCCTCGGCTTGCTGGTATTTCACGGATTCTTATCCGGTTATGTTTTGAGAGCCTGGAAAACTCCTCCCCTTTGATGATCTGCAGGTGCCAGGCCCTAAAGCCGAGAACCAGAAAACCGATGAAAGTGATCATCAAGAATGGCTTATACCTGCGTTGTAAATCCTCTGCGCCCTGGGAGCTCAACCGCATTGTATTTCACCTAAGGAAATCGTGATTATTTAGTCGTTTCCCCTTCCGGAAGGAGGGAGACGTATCTGATCAGAGGTATGAAGAAGGGCCCTACCAATCCCGTAATGAGCGATTTGGGAATAATAAACGTAAAAAAGGACGGGATAAAATTTCCAATAGGGCTAACCAAACCCAGGATCGAGATGATGATAAATCCCTCGATGATGCTGAAGGAGAAGACGATGCCCCCCTGGAATAGAGGGCTTCTTATATAAAATCGATCCCTTATGATAATGGTTAAGAAGAAGATGGCGGTTTTGGAGAAGGCCTGGATGCCGAAGATACTTCCGGAAAAGATATCCATCAGGTAGCCGGACATGAAGGCAAGTGCCGCTCCGGCGAGGGGACTTAAAAAGAGCCCAAAGTAGACGGCTAATATGAGCAGGAGATCAGGCTTGGCCAGCTGGTGGGGAAGCTGGGCGAAGACCGTTGTTTGGGCCACGAGGCTCAAGAAGATGAAACCCATCAAGCACAAATTCTTCTTCATGGGTATGCCTTCGTCATCGGGTGAAAAAGCACCATATCTCGAGGGTTACGACTGCCCTAAGGGTGTCATGGTGGGAATTCCATAGGATGAGTTTCGGTAATGACGAACACCTCTTCCAGCTTTGTAAAATTGACGCTCGGTATAATTTCGGCTTGCTGGAAGAGGCCGTATCTCCTTTTGTTGATCTTGCTGATTGTGCCAATCATAAGACCCTTCGGGTACCGACCGCCCAGCCCAGACGTTACAATCCTATCCCCCAGTTGAATATCATGTGTCCGCGGTGCATGCTTAAGACGGCAGAGGGTCTCCCCATTTCCCTCGACGAGGCCCCTGGCTCTACTTCTCTGAATAATGGCATCTACTGAGCTATTAAAGTCGGTGATGAGGAGAACCTTCGCACAGTGATGCGATGATTGCAGGACATGTCCCACAATCCCCTCTGGGGAAACGACAGGCATTCCCCGTTTGACCCCGTGTTTGGTTCCCTTGTCGATGACGATCGTCCTGAACCAACTTGAAGGGTCGATTCCAATGACTTGAACGGGTAGCATAGGCCCCGTAATCTTCTTGCTGAACCGGAGGAGATTCTGCATTCTTTCGCTGGCAATGGCTTTTTCCCTGAGGAGATTATTTTCTTCCTGAAGTCTGGCCACCATTTTCTTAAGGGCTCTATTCTCCTTTTTTAGGTGAACCAGAAGGACGTAAGAATCGATGAGGTCGCCAAGCGCCTCGGTCGAGAATGTGACCGCCTTTTGGAAGGGGAACGTAATTTCCAGGAAGATCCAATCGATAAATGCAAGCCTTTCTACGTTATTGATTCTGGAGGAGATGCTGAGCAGGGCGGTGGTGAGAAAGATGACGGCAAAAAATGGAATACGGTATCTCCTGAATATCGATAGTTCCTTTTCCACCATGGACGCGAAAAATGGGGTTAAAAATGGACCGTGGTCAATTTGAGCAAGTCGAGATCATCCAGTACCTTACCCGCACCCAAAACCACAGCTGAAAGCGGATCATCGACAATGGTGATAGGAAGACCCGTTATCTCCCGCAAGAGAACGTCGAGATTTCTCAAAAGAGCACCACCTCCCACCAGCACGATCCCCTTATCTACGATGTCCGCTGCCAGCTCCGGTGGGGTGTTCTCAAGGGTGATCCTCACGGTCTCCACGATAGTATTTATAGGCTCGGATAAGGCCTCTCGAATTTCTTCGCCATTGATCTCCAACGTTTTTGGAATGCCACTTACCAAATCCCTTCCCTTTACCTCCATCGTTTTCGGGTTTTCTTCTGGATATGCGGTGCCAACCTCCATTTTGATGAGCTCTGCAGACCGTTCCCCGATTAAGAGGTTGTATTTTCTCTTAACGAACTGGAGGATGGCTTCATCCATCTTGTCGCCGGCTACGCGGATGGATTGACTAACCACGATCCCCGAAAGCGAAATGACGGCTACTTCCGTTGTGCCTCCGCCGATGTCCACAATCATATTTCCGGATGCGTCGGTAATAGGAAGCCCAGCACCAATGGCTGCAGCCATTGGCTCTTCGATGAGGTAGATCTCCCGTGCCCCGGCAGACTCCGCGGATTCCCTCACGGCCCTTCTCTCGACGGGGGTAATCCCGGAGGGAATGCAGATGATAACTCTTGGCCGAACCAAGGTTTTTCGGTTATGGACCTTGGTGATGAAGTACCTCAGCATCTCCTCGGTGATCTCGAAATCGGCAATGACACCGTCTTTCATCGGACGGATGGCAAAAATGGTCCCGGGGGTCCGTCCCAGCATATCCTTTGCCATTTTCCCCACGGCGAGAACCTTCAATTCACCCTTGTTGTCCTTTTGCACGGCGACGACCGATGGTTCGGACGCTACGATTCCCCTTCCCTTGAGATAGACAAGGGTGTTAGCCGTCCCCAAATCGATGGCGAGATCGTTGGAGAAAACTCCCCACAAACTGTCCAGTACCATAGTCCCCCCCGCTAATTCGGGCTTGCTTCTGTTGACAAGCAGGTCGCGATATGGTTTTCTACTTCGAGATTGATGATCTCGTAAAAAGTCTTAATTCGATGGCACAGTAAAAAGCTCCAAATTCAAGGCGCGCAAATCCTGAGGAATGAGGCGTACTTACGGTACGCTGCAGTGACGAAGGATGCAGCGCAACGCAGAAGTTGGATTTTTTACGAAGCCATCAAGATTCAAATACATAATTATTACCAGATAAAGGCCGGGGGTCAAGTAAATAAATGTGAATAGGGGAATTTCTTGATCCCTGGGAAAGGCAGGAGGCGTTCAATGCTCAAGTATATGCGGACCCATGCGACTTCGTGGATCATTAAGGTGGGCCTCTCTTTCATAATCGTCGTTTTCGCCCTCTACTTCGGGTTCGGGCGTATGAGGGGAAAACGTGAAGCCATGGTGGCAGAGGTCAATGGACAGATTATCACGGTGAAGGACTTTAACCAATCGTACCAAAATTTGCTTGCGTTATACAGGAATAGATACAAAAACCAGCTTTCCAACGAGATGATTAGGGCACTCGGGTTAAAACAGCAGGCCTTGAACGAGCTCATCGATAACATTCTCCTCTATCAAGAGGGACGTCGAATGAACTTCCATGTCAGCCCCGAGGAGCTCAGGAGGAGCATTCAATCCTTCCCCCTCTTCCAGGTCGATGGGAAATTCAACAAGGGGATGTATCTGAGGTTGCTCAGGCTCAATCGGATGGAACCAGAGGATTTCGAGCAGATGCAGGAACAACATCTCCTCATCGACAAGGTGAGAAATTTGATCCTGCAAAATACCGGTACGATCTCCGAGGAAGAAGCCCGAGAGGCATATCTCATCGAGAATGAGAGGGTAAACCTCGAGTTCATCAGGGTAAAAAAAGAGGATTTTTTGGAGAAATCACAGGCCACCCGCGCCGAAGTTGATGAGTATTTCTTACGTCATCGCGAGAGCTTCCGGATTCCTGAGAGAGTGAACGCGCACTATATGGTCTTTCGCCCGAAGGATTTCAGGGATAAGGTGGAGGACATATCCCAAGAGGAGATCAAGATCTATTACGAGATGAACATCGAGGACTTCGTTGATCAAGAGCAGGTGAAGGCGAGACATATTCTCATCGGAGTATCCCCCGATGCGGACCCCGGGAAAATTGAGCAAGCCCGTAAGAAGGCAGAGGAAATTCTGGCCAAGGCAAAGCAGGGGGAGGATTTTGCCTCGTTGGCCGAAAAGCATTCCGAAGGCCCTTCGGCTAAGAAGGGTGGGGATTTGGGGTATTTTCCCCGGGGGAGAATGGTACGGGAATTCGAGGATGCGGCTTTCTCCTTAGGGGCAGGAGAAATCAGTTCCCTTGTCAGGACCCGGTTTGGATTCCACATCATCAAGGTCGAGGATGTTCGCAAGGAGAGGACGCGGGGCCTGGATGAGGTACGTGCGTCCATTGAGTCCACATTAAGGGATCAGAAAGCGCGCGATCTGGCCGAGAGAAATGCGGAGGAGGCCCTCTATACCCTCTACAAAGACGAAGAAATAAAGGAAGTTGCCGAGGAATACCATGTTTCGGTAAAGGAAACGGGTTTTTTTAGCCGGGGTGAAAAGCTCAAGGAAATCCCCTCAAACGATGATATGACATCCGTCGTGTTTTCCCTAAAGGTGGGGGATGTTTCGCCGGTGATCGAGATTTCCAAGGATTTGTACATTTTTCAGCTCTTCGAAAAGCAGGAGCCGCGCCTGCCCGAGCTGGAGGAGGTAAGGGACAAGGTCGAGAAGGAATTGAGGGAGAAGAAGGCGGGAGAGCAAGCCGAGTCGGCAGCCGAGAAGTTATTGGCCGAATTGAAGGGCGGCAAGCCGATGAAAGAGGTGGCTAGCGATAAGGGGTTCAAGGTGGAGGAGACGGGGCTCTTTA
>Ga0180437_10008429_pt1 | contig 13089 bp, 9 predicted proteins | sample SS_ome_4_FD_132410 | JGI IMG/M metagenome (GOLD analysis project Ga0180437, IMG submission 132410) | Hypersaline lake sediment archaeal communities from the Salton Sea, California, USA - SS_3_D_1 metaG | ecosystem: Environmental > Aquatic > Non-marine Saline and Alkaline > Hypersaline > Sediment...
AAGGGTTCGCTACCGGGGGCTTGCCCGGCTTCGCTACGCTAGGCCGTGGCAGGCGCCCCCGGCTATTTCCTGCCGACCCTTCGGGTGTCCGGAGGCGGGCGCGGGGGGCGCCGCTGAACAGGACGCGGCATCCAGGGCGTGGTTCAAGTGCTCATCGCCTTGGGTCACAGGTCGAGGGCCGTCAGGCCCGTTCACGGGCCTTTTCCCGCCGAAGGCGGGTGTAGACCAGGGCCTCTGGCCTTGGGGTGCAGGCCGCGAGTTGCCCCCAGCGTGCTTCAGCACGCTTGAGCTGCTGAGGCTTCAGCCAATAAGAAGTAAGCCCGATGAATCAGGCTGACAGGACGGGGGCGTGCGTCCGACCCGGCCTGGAAGGCCGGGCCTACACGCCCCGCAACGCTCGGCGGAAAGGCCCGTCGAACGGGCCTGCAAGACCGCGGGACTCGACCAGCGAGTCTCAGCCGACGCCGGGAGTGTTACCCTCGGTTGAGCCAGGGCGCGTCCAGCATTGGGTTGCGGGCAAAGCCCGCGCTGCGAAGCGGCGTTTCGCTGCGAAGCACGAGTCGCTGCGAAGCACGAACCGCCGCGGAACTCGCCCCGCCTGTGTGGTTCGAAGACTCGCCCGCATTGCGCGTCTAGTGCTCTGTCGCCGGCGAATCGATGGGTGCCGTGGCTTGCGAAGCGAAGCGGCCCCTGTCGGGACTGCGCAAACCACGGCACGCGATCCATCGGAGGATCCGCGACAGAGCACCAGGCATGGGTCTTTGCCTGCCGCGGTTCGCCCCGGCTGCCACGGGGTGCGATGGGGCTCGATGCGACAGACCTGCCTGCCGGCAGACAGGCGGCGAGCGGAGCGAGTTCTCTGCCGTATCAGTAGTGCGGCGGGGGGTCGCTGCCGTGGGGGCGGTCGTCATCGATGGGGCTGGTGGCGCGGCGGAGGTCGGACAGTTCGCGGCTCAGCGCGAGCAGTTGGCGGTTGACCTCCTGGACGATCTGCTCCGAGCGGGCGACGGCCTCCTCGAGGAAGGCGACCTTCTCCTCCAATCGGACGATCCGTTCGTTCATCGCGGTTTCCTTCCGTCGCTGGCGCGCGGGGGCGGGCGGGCCCGGCGGATTGTACCACGCCGGACCGACGCGGCGAAGGGGGCGGGGCTACTGCTTGACGCGGCGGGGGCGGTTGGTAAGCTGGAGGCACGCGACACGGATGCGCGTGCAGCAGAGGAGCACGTCGGGCAGATGTCTCCGCGGCAAGGACGAACCGTCGATAGCGCCGGCCCACCCCGCCCGTCCGCGCCGGCCGATCCCACCGGCCGGGGCGATTCCTTGCGCGAGCTGCTTGCCGAGCATTGCCGCCAGGTCGGCGCCGTCGGCGGCGCGGTTGTGCGTGTCGGGACGGACGGGCGCGTTTCGGTCGTGTCGTCCTGGCCGGCGGGAGAGGACGAGTCTCGGCCGGCGTGGCTGGCGAAGGCGGCGGCGGCGGCCGGGGAGGTCGCCGAGGACGCCGCGCTGACCGTCCGCCCGCTGCACGAGGAGGAGGCGATGTACGGCCAGCCGGCGGCGCGGCGGCTGGTGCTCGTGCCCCTTCCCGCCGAATCCGTCGGCGGGACGGCCGCGGGGTCTGTCGGCGGGGTGGCGGCGTTTGTCATCGACGCGGGCGGGCCGAGCACGCCGGAGGCGATCGAGCAGTCGGTCGTGTCGGTCGGCGCGGTTCGTCTGTATTCGCTTGAGCTGTCCGCGGCCGACCGGAGCGGGCCGGGCGAGTTGGCCGACGCGATGGCCGTCCTGGCGGCCGTCAACGAGCACGACCGCTTCGCGCCGGGGGCGATGGCGTTGTGCAACGAGCTCGCCTCGCGTCACCGGTGCGACCGTGTCAGCCTGGGCTGGCAGGTCGGCGGAGAGGTCCGCCTGGCGGCGATGAGCCACACCGAGCGTTTCAGCCGCAAGACGCGCGCCGTCCGGCTCGTGGAGGACGCGTGCGCCGAGTGCCTCGACCAGGACGTGGAGGTCACCAGCCCTGCCGGCGGGGAGGCGGCCTTCGTCAACCGCTGCGCCCGGGAGCTGTCGGCCGGCGCGGGCGCCGCGGCGGTAGCGAGCCTGCCGCTGCGCCGCGGCGGCGAGCCCGTGGCGGCCGTGGTGCTCGAGCGGGCGGGCGACGAGCCGCTGACGCCGACGGAGATCGAGACGGTCCGGCTGACCTGCGAGTTGTGCACGCCGCGGCTGGTGGACCTTCGTCGTGGTGACCGCTGGCTCGGCGCGAAGGCGGCCGGCGCGGCGCGGCGCGGGCTGGCGGCGATTGTGGGGCCGCGATACACGGTCGCCAAGCTGCTGGCCGTGCTCGTCGCGGCGGCGGGGGTCTACATGTCGCTGGCCACCGGAGAGTATCGGATCGACGCGCCGTTCGTGCTGGCGGCCTCGCGTCGTCAGGTCGCGTGCGCGGCGTTCGACGGGGAGATCGACGAGGCGTTCGTCCGCGTGGGCGACGAGGTGAAACGTGGCCAGCCGCTGGCGAAGCTGCGGACGCTGCCGCTTCAGCGGAAGCTCCACGCGGCGCGGGCGGACCTGTTCGAGTCGGACAAGCGGGCCGACGCGGCGCGGGCGGACAAGAAGTGGGCGGAGGCCCAGATCGCCGCGGCGCGGGGGCGCAAGCTGGCCGAGCAGGTTCGGCTGCTGGGCGAGCGGATCGAGCAGGCGGAGCTTCGCGCGCGGATCGACGGGACGGTGGTCCGGGGCGATCTGAAGCGGCTGGTCGGCGCGTCGGTGCGGAAGGGCAAGGAGCTGCTGGAGATCGCCCCGTTGTGGGCCTTGCGGGCGGAGCTGGCGGTCGGGGAGGACCAGGTCGGCGACCTGCTGGCGGCGATGCGTCGCGGCGAGGTGGGCGGCGTTCTGGCGGCGGCGTCCTATCCCGGGCGAGAGGTCGAGTTCGTCGTCGAGCGCGTCGAGCCGATGGGCAAGGCCGAGGGCGGGGAGGTGACCTTCACCGTGCGCGCGGCCCTCCGCGGCACGCACGGCTGGATGCGCCCGGGCATGGCGGGCGTGGCGCACGTCCGCCTGGAGCGCCGCCGGCTGGCGTGGATCTGGACGCGGGAGCTGGTCAACTGGCTGCGGCTGCGGTTGTGGATGTAGGGAGGCGACGGGAACGGAACGTTGGCGACGGGCGAGGGCACATTCAGCGAGTCCTGGTATCGGGTATCGGGTTTGCGGCCGCGGCTGCGGGCGACGGTTCAGGTTCGGCGGCAGCGGTTCCGCGGGCGGGTATGGCACGTCGTACAGGACCCGGCGAACAACGAGTTTTTCCGCCTTCACGAGGCGGGGTATCGGTTCGTGGGCCTGCTGGACGGGCGGCGGACGGTCTCGGAGGCCTGGCGGGCGTCGCTGTCGGCGATCGGCGACGAGGCGGTCACGCAGACCGAGGCGATCGGGCTGCTCGGGCAGTTGTTCGCCGCCAACCTCCTCCAGGCCGACCTGCCCCCCGACGCCGAGATCCTCTTCCGCCGCCACCGCAAGCGCAAGCGCCGCCGCCTCGCCGCCGCCGCGTCGGGCTTCCTCGCGGCTCGGATTGCCCTGCTCGATCCGGACGCGATGCTCGGCGCGCTGGCCGGCGTGTTCGGCTGGCTGTTCTCGCCGGTCGGGCTGGTCCTCTGGCTGGTGCTGCTGGCGGCGGGGGGATACTGCGCGGCGGCAGGTTGGCGCGAGCTGGCCGCCGAGACGCGCTCCCTGCTGGGCGCCGGGCGGCTGGCGAGCAGCGTCGGCTGGGCGTACGCGGCCTTCGTGGGGGCGAAGATCGTCCACGAGCTGGCCCACGGCATCGCGTGCAAGAGGTTCGGGCGGCTGTCGGGCGGCGGGGAGGTCCACGCGATGGGCGTGATGCTGCTGGTGCTCGTGCCCATGCCGTACGTCGACGCCTCCAGCGCGTGGGCGCTGCGGAGCAAGCTGCACCGCGCGATCGTCGGCGCGGCGGGGATGCTGGCCGAGCTGGGCCTCGCGGCGGGCGCGGCGATCGTGTGGCTGGCGACGTCGGGCTCGGCCGACCCGTGGGCCGTCGGCGCGCACGCGGCGGCGCTGCGGCTGATGCTCATCGCTTCGGTCGCGACGGTCGTGTTCAACGGCAACCCCCTGCTGCGGTTCGACGGCTACTATATCCTGTCGGACGTGCTGGAGATCCCGAACCTCGCCGCCCGCAGCCGGGGCTATCTGGCGTGGCTGGTCAAGCGGTTCGCGTGGGGCCTCCGCACGACAGCCGACCCGGCCGGCTCGCGGTCCGAGGCAGCGTGGCTGGCCGGCTACGGCATCGCGGCGGGGCTCTTCCGCGTGGCGATCTGCGTCAAGATCGTCCTGGTGCTGATCGATCGGTTCTTCCTGGCGGGCGTGGCGCTGGCCGTCGCAGCGATGGTGGTGTGGCTGCTGATGCCTCTGGGGCGGCTGGTGCACTACCTGCTGGCCGGCGCGGAACTCCAGCGGGCCCGCGGCCGCGCCCTGGCGACGACCGCGGTGCTGCTGATCGCCGCCTTCGTCGCCCTGGGAGCGATTGACGCGCCGGATCGCCGCATCGTCTCCGGAACGGTCGCGGCGGCCCGGCTGGCCCACGTCCATGCCGGCGCCGACGGGTTCATCCGCACGGTTAGCCCCTCGGGCCGGCGGGTGGCCGGCGGCGAGACCGGCGCGGAGGCGACGATCCTGCTGGAGGCGGTCAACCGCGACCTGGCGGCCGAAGCGCGGGGACTGCTCTGCGACCGCGAGGCCCTCGCCGTCCGCCTGCGGACCGCCCGCCTGGCCGCCGCCAGCGACGGCCGATACCTCTCGCTCGTGCAGATCCTCGCTGCCGACGAGGCCGACCTGGCCCGCCAGCAGGCGCTGCTGCGGCAGGAGCTGGACGCCCTGTCCGTGCGGGCTCCGCTGGCGGGCACGTGGGTCTGTGACGACGCCGACCGCCTGATCGGCACGTACGTCCGCCGAGGCCAACGGATCGGCACGGTGCTCAGCCTCGACGAACTCGTCATCCGCGCCGAGACGCCGCAGCAGTTGGTCGGCGAGCTGATCGCCGAGGCCGCCCCGGCCGCCCAGCTCCGCCCCGCCGGCCGACCCGACGCGGTCGGCGAGGGCACGTGGCGCCTGCTGCCTGCAACGGGCGACGAGGCCGACACCGACGCCCGCCGCAGCTTCACCGTGGAGGTCACGCCCACCCGCCTGCCCACCGGGCCCCTGCTGCCGGGCCAGCGCGTCCTGATCCGCTTCGCCCTGCCGCCCAAGCCCCTGGCCGCCCAATGGTGGCGATCGATCCGCCAACTCGCCCAGCGAACGGTGGGCCTGTAGGCCCGCCTTCCCCCTTCCAGCCCCTATGCCGCTCGGAGACTTGCCCGAATCCCGCGGTTACGGATCGGGCTTTCCCTCGCGTGCGGCCGGAAAGGGGACATCCATAAGCAAGTCGGTGTCAAGCCGGTAGCAGGCGGTTTCTGCGGGCTCTTCCAAACATCCATTCGACGTTGCCCCAAGGACACGCCATGAATCGGTGTACGCCCCGGCCCCAATCAGCCCAACGAGGTCGCTGACGCCTCCGTCCCCATTACCGGGGTCCGGCTCCTCTCGCCCGCTACCGCTTCGTCATCGGCTTGCTGATGGATGTCCTCGTATCTCTCGTATTTCCGCAGGCCCATACGGCTTTCGGAGATCGCTTGATTGAGGACTATCGCAGACCCTGCAGGCTGAACACGTTTGCTGTTCCGACCTTGTCCGATGGGACGAGCAGGTGCCTTGGCCCGATGGGACGGTATAGGCGGCCGCGGTAGCGTCCTCTGCCGGTGCCCTTGCCCGTCTTCCTGTTGTAGAACATCACGATGTGATAGCCCCCCCCAAAATAGGCGAACATTATGCCATCGCCGTCGGCCATGAATCGCGCCATGCAGTAGTTTCCTTTGCCCCCGATCGGCAGTGGGTGCTCCTTGCCCGTGCGCACATTGTATAGAACGGCAAGACGAGTCCTGTTCTGCTTCGTCCCCCCCTCTCCCAGGTATAGGAGGGTGCTGCTGTCGGGCGAGAACTCTCCGGGATAAGCCGCCGGCAGGCGACTCTCCCACAGCTTCTTACAGGTCTGCCCGTCGTACATGATCGGCCCCGCGGGCTGCTTGAACAGGAGGTACTTGCTGTCGGGCGAGAACTCCGCACGGACATCGCCAAACCCGAACTTCAGCAGTTCCGTTCCCGAGCGGCCGTCCCAGAGCACGAGCCCATCCCTCGTGTTCGTGATGAACAACCCGCCGTCGGGGCGAAGCGCGACGTACTTGCCGGCCACGTTCCATATGTCCTTGGCCCGTCCGTAGCTCCATCGCCGGCCCTCGAGGATGATGATCGACTCGCCGTCCGCGTGGAACCCCTCGCAGCGCCCCTCGCCCTTGGCCCCCGGCAAGTCCGGCACGTTGCACGTCGCAACGTCGTAGATCCGCCAGACGTCCTTCTTGTTGTCCTTGCCGGCGACCAGCAGTTTCGTTCCGTCGGGCGAGAACCAGACACTGTAGGGCTCGCCGCTGTCGGACCACTTCAGGCGCTTGATCTGCCTGGCCGTTGCCATCTCCCAGAACCGAATCGTCCCGTCCTTGCTGGTCGAGGCCACAAGCGAGCTGTCCGGCGAGACGGCCAGATCGGTCAGGCCGCTGGTGTGACCCTTAAACACGAGCGATTCCCCGGCCTTCCTCGGCAGTTTGAGCTTCAGCGGGGGCGTCTTCGGAGTGGAAGCCTCGTCTGCCGCCGCCGATTCGGCCCGCAGCCTCAGCAGTCCCGTGACGGCCTTCTCGCGGGCGGCGTCGTGGACCTTGTGCTTGCCGAGGCAGGCTTCGTGCCAGGCGACGGCACGACGGAGAGCCAAGGCCTTGGCATCGACTGACCGGCGTCGATCACGTGCCAGGTCGGCATACCACTGACCCAACCGAAGGCACTGTGCTTCATCGGCCTCATCAGCGGGCTTGGCTGACAGCTTCACCTTCTGCTGGAAATCCTTGTCCACGGCGTCGGTCAGCAGCTTGGCCGCTTTGGCGGGGCTGTCGTGCGAGACAAGGTACAGCTTGACCAGGTCGGTTCTGGCCCTAGCGTTATCCGGATCCGTCTCGAGGGCCTGATGCAGCTTCTGCCGACGACGGTCTGCGGCAGAAACCGCTCTGGAGGTTTGCAGCCTTGCCAGGACCTCCGCCCGCAAGGCGCCGCCGATTCGGTGCTTCAGTGTGTCGTCCATCGCCTGGCGGTAGGACCGTTTGGCTTCGGTTGCTTTGCCTGCCCTCACAAAGGCATCGCCGGTGGCGAGGAGTTGCTCGACGTCCTTGACCCTGGCCGCTGCTCGCCCCAGCAGATCGGCTCCTTTCGCCCCGGCAGGGCCCCCCGGCCCCCTTTGGCCTTCCGGCCGCGGCTCACGAGGGGAGGCCCGCAGCACTTCGCCGGCCAGACTCGGGCATGACAAGGCGATGAGTGAACACGTGACGAGGCGAAAGGCTCGGCTGGACATGTCGCACACCTCCGTCCTGACAGTTCGCAGGTGAATTCGCGTCCCCGGGGATCGCGGGCCTTCTCGGTGATTCTAGCACGTTGCGGCAGATCCGCCAGCCCTTTCCGAACGGCGGGAAGTACGCATCTGCCCACCGTTCGTGGGGAGGCCCATCCAGCGGCCCGATTGTGCCCGGCCCCGCGGGGCCCGGCGGACCGGCCCGCGCGGGAGTCCCGGATGAGCCGTCTACTCCAGCGCGCGGGGGATCTTCCCGGTTCGGCCGGTCAGGGCGACGAAGCTGGGGAGCATCAGGGGGCGGACGATGAACGTGTCGATCAGCATGCCGAGGGCCAGCGCGAAGCCCAACTGGACCAGCAGCTTCAGCTCGCCGGCCATCAGGCTGCCGAGCGTGGCGGCCATGATCAGCCCGCAGGAGGAGATGACCGGCCCGGTGCTGACGATCGCCCGGCGGGTGGCCTCTCGGACGGATACGGTGCGGGCCTCCTGGCTGAGTCGGGCGGCGAGGAAGATGCTGTAGTCGACGCCCACGGCGACCATGACGACGAAGAGGAAGACCTCGACCTTCCAGTCGAGCCCCCCCCCGCCGACGGCGGCGAAGGCCCATGAGGCCAGCCCGAGCGTGGCGAGGTAGCTGACGGCCGTCGCGGCGACCATGAAGGCCGACAGGGCCACGTCGCGGAGCAGGGCGAGGATCATCACGAAGATCACGCCCAGCACGAGGGCGGCGACGCGATAGAAGTCGCGCTGGGTGATCCGGCGGACGTCGGTCATCTGGGCGGTGGCCCCGGCGAGGTGGATCGACGGCTGGATGCCCGCCTGGCGCGCGGCCTGGGCGGCGGCGTCGCGAATCGCCGCGACGGTCGCCATCGCCTCCAGCGTCAGCGCCGGTCGGTCCAGCACGGCCAGCAGGCGCATCGCCGGCGGGTCGGCGGAGACGTACTCGCGTCGCGTCTGGGCCCGCCGGGCGGCCAGCAGGGCCTTGGAGACGAGGTCCGCCTTCGCCCCGAGCGGCTGGGTGAGGCTGCGGACGTCCTCGACGCCGTCGACGGCGGCGATCGCGGCGGTGAGCTTCTTCGCGAGGGGCGTCCACTGGTCGGGTGTCATCGGCGCGGGGCTCTGGAGCAGGACGGTGGCGGGGGCGACCTGCCCGACGGGCCAGTGCCGCTTGGCCGCCTCCATGCCGGCGGCGGCGTTGCCCACCCCGCCGGGCCGGGCCGGGCGGACCTCCGCCAGCGCGTCGTAGACCCACGTCAGCCCGGCCCCCCGCACGGCGGGGACGGCCAGCAGCACCAGCGCCGCCGCCAGCGTCCATCCGGGCCGGGCCGTGACGGCCTTCGCGGTCGCCGGCCAGAAACGCCCCCCGCCGCCCGCGGCGCCCCGCCGGCCGGGCCAGAGCAACGCCCTGCCCAGCAGGCCCACCATCGCGGGGACGAGCGTGACGGCCGCCAGCATCGCCACGACCAGCGCCACCGCGACGGCCGGCCCGGCCGAGCGGAACGCGCCGTAGTCGGCGAAGCAGAGCATCAGCAGCCCGACGGTGTCGGTTCCGGCGGAGGCGAGCACGGCCGACAGGGTCGCTCCGAGCCCGTCGGCGGCGGCCTGGCCGGTGGGCTTGCCGTCGGCGAGCATCTCGCGGAAGCGGCTGATGAACAGCAGAGAGTAATCCGTGCCGGCCCCGTAGATCAGGACGATGACGAAGATCTGCTCTCCGGTGCCCACGTGGAGCCCGAGGTGCTGGAAGATGCCGAGGACCTTCATCGCGACGAAGGCGGCGGTGCTGATGGCCAGAAGCGGCACGAGGGCGGCCAGCGGGGCGCGGTAGACCAGCAGGAGGATGCAGATGACGGCGGCCAGCGTGACGTAGAGCGTTCGGCGGTGGCTTCGCTTGGCGGCGTCGGCGTAGTCGCGCCCGAACCCGCTCGACCCGGTCACCGAGGCGGCCAGGCCGGCCGGCAGGTCCGCCTCGGCGCACGCGCGGCGGATGTGGTCGACGATGCGGGCCGACCGGATGGTGACGAAGTCGGCCGGGACGTTGGCGACGATCAGCGCCGCCCGCCCGTCGGGGCTCTTCATCGGGTTCGTCGGCAGGGGGATCGAGGCGGGCGTGCGGACGGTCATCCCGGCGAGGTCCGCGGCGCTGATCTTCGGCGGGCGGGGTGTGCGGATGGCGGCGGCGATCGCCTCGACGGCCGACAGGTCCGCACGCGTCAGCGGGCCGTCCGATCGCTCCAGCACGACCACCGCCTCGCTGAGCCCGCTCGAGTCGGGGAAGCACTCTCGAAGGGCCCTGACGGCGCGGGCGTGGTCGGACCAGTCCGGCAGCATGTCGGCCGGCTCGTTGGCCGCCGGGTCCAGCGGGGCGGCCACCCACGCGAGAACCGCCGCCGCCGCGAGCCAGCCGGCCAGCACCAGCCACCGAAGACGATAGACGATCGGTCCGATCTTCATCGCGCGGACGCTACTTCGCCATCTTCAGAGGGATCCCGTTGGCCTGCCAGTGCTCCACCGTCCGGCGCAACTGCCCCATCAGCTTCGTGAGCTGGTCGGTGGCCTCGAGGAGATTGTTGTAGAGCTTCGGGTCGTTCAGCAGCTTGCCCGCCGTGCCCTTCCCCGCCTCGATCTTCGTCACCGTCCGGTTCAGCGTCGCCAGCAGCCCCGCCAGCTTGTCGGCGCCCTCGATCAGCCGCGTGGCGGCGCGCTCGACCTGGCGGTCGAGCGCGTCGGCCGAGCCGGAGAACCGCTTGGCCGTCTTGCCGATCTGAGCGACGGCCCCGCGGGCCTCGGCGATCGTCTGCCGGGCCTCCCCGGAGGTCTTCGACACGTCGGCGGCGAGGCTCTTCAGCGACGCCATCGCCTCGCCCGCTTCCTGCGTTGCCTTCGCCAATCCGGCCAGCGACTTCTTCAGGTTCGCCTGGTTCTCCTTGTCGCCGAGGACGGCGTCGAGCCCGTCCAGCACGCGAGTGAGCTTCGTCAGCGACTCCCGCAGCGACGCCCCGATCGAGGGCGCCGGCTGGGTCGCGCCCGGCTGCGTGGCGGCCGGGGCGGTGCTCGGGGCGACCAGCTCGTTGAGGTTGTTGGCCAGCGTCGCCAGCCCGCTCAGCGCGTCAGACATCTCTTCGGGGAACAGGCCGGAGCCCTTGAGCTTGCCGACCAGCGGCTCGCCCCAGTCTTCCGGCAGGAACTCGAGCGGCTGCCCCGTGGCCGGGTCGGTCCGGGGCGTCCGGCCGGGGACCAGCTCGATGTAGGCCCCGCCGATGAACCCCCGCGTGAAGATCGTCGGCTGGACGTCGCCCGGGACCCTCACGCCATGGTCGATCCGCGCGGTCAGCTCGACGCCCTTCCGCGGGTCGCCGTCGGCGAACCCGATCGCGACGACCTTGCCCACCTGCATCCCGGCGAGGTGGACCGGGTCGTTCTCGTGCGCGTCGGCCGTCGCGGGGAAGTGCATCCGCACGACCCACCCGCCCTGGAGCAGCGACGGCAGGCCGGCGAACAGCAGGATCATCCCGCCGAGCATCAGCAGTGCGACGAGCACGGTCAGGCCCACCAGGACGTTGCGGGTATGCTCTCTCATGGCCGATCCTCCGTGTCGGCGGCTCGGGCGTGCCGGAACATCTCCCGCCCGGCCTCGATGCGCTCCAACTCGTCCCGCCCGGCGTGCCCGTGGACGAAGCCGGTCACTACGGGATCGCCCAGCTCGTCCAGCCGGTCGGGCGTCGTGTCGGCGATGAAACGGCCCCCATGCAGCATGACGATCCGGTCGCCGACCTTCCGCGCCGAGGCCATGTCGTGCGTCACCACCACCGCCGTCGTGCCCAGCGCGTCCTGGAGCTTCAGGATCAGCTCGTTGATCAGGTCGGCGCGGATCGGGTCCAGCCCGGTCGTCGGCTCGTCGTAGAGGATCACCTCCGGGTCCAGCACGATCGCCCGGGCCAGCGCGACCCGCTTCTGCTGCCCGCCGGACAATTCGGCGGGGAACCGCCCCTGCAACCCGTCCAGCCCGACCAGCGAGAGGACCTCGCGGCACCGCCGCCTCCGCTCGCCCGCCGTGCCCACGCCGTGCTCGGCCATGGGGAAGCAGATGTTCTGCTCGACGGTCATCGAGTCGAACAGCGCCCCGGCCTGGAAGAGCAGACCCATCCGCCGCCGCACGGCCACGAGCTGCCGCTCGCCCATCGACGAGATCAGCCGGCCGTGAAAGTGCACCTCGCCCCGATCCGGACGCATCAGGACGACGATGTGCTTCAGCAGCACGCTCTTGCCGCACCCGCTCGGGCCGATCACCACCGTCGTCTGACCCGGCAGGACGTCCAGGCTGACCCCGTCCAGCACGACCTGCCCGTCGAGGGACTTGTGCACGTTCCGCAGTCGGATGATGGGGTCATCACTGTTCATGTCTGGCGGCTCGGCCTGGCGCGGGCCATCCTCCCACAATCGGCGGGCGAAAGAAAGGGGAGGCTCTTCGTCATCTTCGCGGATCGAGCCGTTCCGTTCCGACCTGTCTGACGCAGAGGTCCCACGGACAAGGCGCACCAGACATGGGGGCAGCGCCCCCGGTTTTCGACGCCTTGGGCGGGGGCTACAGCGCCCGCGCCATGGCAATCTCGTCGCAGGCGTCGAACCTGGGGCAGGCGATGCATTCCCGCCAGACCTTCTCCGGCAGCGTGTCTCGGTCGATCACCGCGAAGCCGAACCGCTCGAAGAAGCCCTGCTGGTAGGTCAGCGCGAACAGCTTCGTCACGCCGAGGCGCCGCGCGTCGGCCAGCGCGGCGGCCATCAACTGCGAGCCGAGCCCCTCCCCGTGCCGCTCCGGCGCCACCGCCAGCGACTTGATCTCCGCCAGGTCCGCCCAGAACAGGTCCACCGCCACGCAGCCGACCACCCGCCCGTCCTGCTCGACGGCCACGTGAAACTCCCGAAGGCAGTCGTAGGCGCTCTCCAGGCTCCGGTGGAGCATTGCCTCCCGCTCGGCGTAGCGATTGATCAGCTCGCAGATGCCCGCGGCGTCGGGGACGATGGCCGGTCGGATCGTCATCGGCGCATTTTACCCAATCGCCCTCGCCGCGCCGCAGCACAAAAACCGCCGCCCCGCCGGCCCCCGCCGACCAACGCGCGCTTGGGCAAGGAGGCGGCGGATCGGTATAATGCCCGACGGCGCGGCCGCTGGTGTGCCGGCGAAAGGACTGCTCGTGAGCGACAGAATCGAGTCGATCCGTAAGATGCTCCAGGCCGACGGGGACGACGTGTTCCTCCAGTACAGCCTGGGCATGGAGTACGTCGCGGCGGGTCGGCACGAGGAGGCCGACGCGGCCTTCCGGCGGTGCATGGAGATCGACGCGGACTACCTTGCGGCCTACGTCGAGGCGGGTAAGAACCTGCGGGCCGCGGGCGACCTGGCCGGCGCGCGGGAGGTGTTCTCCCGCGGGATGGAGCTGGCCCGGCAGCTCGGCGAGCAGCATACGGTCGACCACGTCCGTCAGCAGTTACAGTCGCTGCCGCAGTAGCCTCGTGGGGCCGCCAACGAAAATGGGGACTGGCTCCGAAGCGAAGCGCAGGTGCCTGTCCCCATTCTCGTGCCCCAAGACAGAACCCCAGCCCCCTGCCTG
>Ga0180437_10008430_pt1 | contig 13084 bp, 17 predicted proteins | sample SS_ome_4_FD_132410 | JGI IMG/M metagenome (GOLD analysis project Ga0180437, IMG submission 132410) | Hypersaline lake sediment archaeal communities from the Salton Sea, California, USA - SS_3_D_1 metaG | ecosystem: Environmental > Aquatic > Non-marine Saline and Alkaline > Hypersaline >...
AGCCGGTGGAACAAGGGGCCGGACGGTGAGTATATCGACCCGGGCCCGAAGCCGTGGCGCAGGCCGAACGGCGACCTGGACTATGGGTTGGTTCAGCTCCATTGGGGAACCCTGCACAGGTGGGCCGGGCGCCGGGTGGCGTTCCGCGATCTGGCAGACCCAACGATCAACCTTGAACTGGGCGCGCTGTGGCTGTACAAGCGGGCCGACCGGTGCGCAACGTACCTGAACGGGAAGCGCCCGAAGTGCAAGTGCAGCACTCGGCGCATGGCCCGGGGCAAGTGGTGGACCGTGCGGAAGCAATGCCCGAAGTCGGAAAGCGAATCGATCGCCTGCCGCTGTCTGGCGAACTGGCGGGCGGGCGGGTTCCCAGTGTTCACCGGGAAAAAGTCGTCCTGGTCGCTGGCTGGCAAGTATGCGCCGCTGACCCGCCAGTGCTTCCAGTCGCCGGACAACACCGGGCCCGACGTGGCGATCAACCCGTAGTTTGGATCTTCACCAGCTGCCGCACGGGCAGCGGGTCGGTTTCGTCCCCGTCCAGGATCAGTTCGTTGGGGAAGTGGATCGTTTCCCCGTCGGCCTGAACGTCGTGGGTTCGAACGCCGGTCAGGGTGCCCGTGCGGATCACGCCTTCCCGGGTTTCCACCTGCACCTTGTGGCACAGGATCGATTCCATGTAATCGGTCAAAGTCATTAGTGTTTACCTCCGGTTACGTTACAAGGTCACCACGCCGGATTGCGTGGTTGTTCAGATACGGGCCGACGGGGCGGGGCAGCGGCGCGGGTCGTTCATGGAACCCGGCATCATACGCGGATCCCAATGGTCGCGCGTTGCCGAAATAGTCGTCCGTCAGGCCGTGATCTGTCGCCACGTGATCGATCGCCGGGGATCCGGTCAGTATCTGGCAGTCAGTCGGGATCTGGCTGTCGCCCGTGGTACTTCGTACTGTTGTCCCGCCAGCAATCAGCGGATCCGATTCAAGCAATTCCGCGTCCGACTGATCACAACCACTCGGCCTGAAGTACACGCATTCACTGAAGTTAGGAGTTCCAGAACCAGACCACAAGTCCTGGGCCCCACCCGTGAACCTTGCCCAGTTGTAAAAAACACAGCCGTAGTAAAACCCCCACGCCCCAGTGTTGTAAATCAGGCGCGTCGCCCGACCGTGAACGATCGTGCTGTGATAGTGCTTGACGTTTGCGTTTTCGTACAGCTTCTCTGGCGAATAGATCAGACAGTTGCGGAACGTCGCGCGTTCGTTCGCGTTGATCGTCCATGACGCGACAGCGCCTGACGACTTGTACCCTTCCAGAATGCACTCGTCGAATTCGACCCGGGCATAGTTACTGATCATTAGGATCACTTTGTTGTACGGGACCTGCAACCAGCAGTTGCTTACCCACGTTCTGGAGTAGTACGAACCGGTCGATCCGTTCAGGTTCAGTGCGCCGCCACCATTCGAACCCGACCGAAGCGTAATATCCTGGATATACGTGTCTTTCGGCGTCCCGGAAGTCCCAACCAGGTAGACACGGAGCGGATACGCAGAATTCAGCGATCCCGTTCCGACCCACAGAACGTCTGCCGGATCGCCAGTGAACCCCCGAAAAGTAATGTTGTTCTTTGTACTTGCGGGATGGACAATGCGTTCCGTATAAGTCCCCGGGTGTATGATGATTTCATCGCCACTGCTGGCGGCGTTGTACGCATCGGTGATCGTGCTGTACGTCTGCCCTGATCCCACGTGTCGTTCGGCCATCGGGTACCCCCTTCGTTGTCCGTCAGTAGTCTACACGGGGAACGTCAGAAGGCAAAGGTTGGGTGAAAGCGTCCCACAGGTCACCCTTCAGGAACCCATGCCAACCGACACCACGTATCCCACGGAATTCAAGCCAGGCCCGGAACCGGTGGACATGGTTTGGGGTCAGGTCCCCTTCGCCTTCCGACGTGTCGAAGACGGGGAAGCAGAACTGCGGCCAGATCTTGCCAAAGATCTTCCACCAGGTGACGACCTGGCCGATCGCGTATTCGGTGGGGTTTCCGACCATGGCGCCCGGGAACATGGGCAGGGCAACGTCGAACGCTTCGCAGACGTTCCAGGCATTACACGCCGCCTTCCCTGCCTTGCGGGTCGGCCACGACAGATCCGCCATGATCGCCACCGGGCATCCGGGGTCGCCCATGCTTTCCAAAAAGTCCACCAGCGGGTCGCCCTGGTGCTGTTCGATCAGGTGGTTGTGGGCACGGTCCACACGGACGATCAGGCCGTCGGGTTCGCAGTCCGCCGCGCGGTGCTGCGCTTCCCGGCCCGACTTGAACGGCAGCGACAGGTCGGCAGGGAACAGGCACAAGCGGCGCAATTCGCGCAGGTCACTGTCCAGGGGCGGAAGCACTTCCAGGTACTGGCCGAACATTGCCAGGGCGTCCCACCTGTCCAGAAAGGTACGGGCTTCGGTCAGCGGCGACGGGTGCACCAGGTACAACGTCCGCCCAGCGAAGGGCGCGGACCGCGTGATCTTCGGGTCGTCAGGGGCGCACAACGGGTTCCCCAGCTTGCGCAGGTTCCGGTCAACCTTCGCGTTCGGCAGCCCGTCGCGGATCCCCTGGCGGTACGCGTGCAGGGCTTCGATCGTCTTCCGGTCCGCGTGCCCCGATTCGCGCAGGAAGCGGTCACGCTGGAACAGGCGGATCGATTCGACCAGGTGCGCGTCGAAGCCGTCCGCGCCGAAGTCGCTGGGGGCCCAGTCGTGGGTCCGGGCAGACACCCGGTTCCGTTTGATCAGGTCGCGCGTTGTCGTCCGTGCTGCACACATTGTTCCCTCAATTTCAGGTTGCGCCCTGGGCGTGGTGTGTTGATCGCCTTGCGGATCGCGCGGATCACGTCGGGCAGGTCGTGGGTGCGGTCGAATCCCGGGGCGCCGGCCTGCGCCTGTTCGCGGACGTACACCAGCAGATCCAGCAACGGTTCCAGGCTGTCTTCATAAATCTTGACGTCGGCCTGTACCGGCGACGGTGGGCCGGGTTCCAGGGATACCAATCGGTAACTGTACCCCTTCGCATGTCTGCCGGCGGGGTCCGTATACCTTCGGGTTTCGAACCGGAACCCAAGCCCCCTTAGTTCCCCCATGCGGGCAGACTTGCGGCCCGCCACCGGGTATAGTTCCCAGTACGGATACCACCGCTGATCGGCCATGAACACGAACAGCTGAAACGCTTTCGATTCCCTGTCTTCTTCGGTGTCCCGAAGGAACTCGCCCAGGTTCGGGGCCGTGGCCGTGGTCATGGTTCCCCCGTCACGGTGATCGTGCCGTCGTCGGTGATCACTTCGTCGGTGCCGGGTTCGACTGGGGACCACCGTTGTTCTCCGGTTCCGATCCGCCCAGCAGATCCACACCAGTCAGCCGATCTTCGTCGAACCAGATCGAGTTCAAGGTTTCCCCGTCGTCTTTCAGTTTTGTTGGTGTGACCAGGTACTGACGACACCCCGTTAGATACTCAGATCGCGCTGTCACGATCCCTTCGAACCCGGTAACACAGTCCTTCACCTTCGCCTTCATTTCGATCTTGAACATACCCACTCCTTTTTTCGTTTTAGATTACAGACTTCCATATTTCACCACGAAAGATCCGGCTGGCATTAACGCGGGAAATTCCGAATCTCCTTGCAATACTGCTATGGGACTCACCACACATACCGGCAATTCTGACTGCTCGCACATTGTCTTCAGTCAGTTTCGCAGCATGGTGCCTGGTGCCCTTTCTTCTACCGCGCACCCGGCTTCGTTTCTTTCCGTCCTTCCACGTTTCACCGTCCAGCACTAAAGCAATCGTGCTACTGTGCACACCGTACCGCCGGGCAAGTGCACACAACGATAGATCGTGTTTCGCGTGCAGCCGTCGGATCTCCCGGACGTGTTCCGCCTTCAGTTTTGATCGGCCGTTCCGTTCGCCCGTCGCGCTGCGACCTTTCCGTGCACGGTCGCGGTTGTTGTCCTTGTGCGACCCAAGGAACAGGTGATCCGGGTTGACGCACCTGCGATTGTCGCAGCGGTGCAGAACACACTTGCCTTCGGGGACCGGGCCACGCCATACAGCGTACGCCAGCCGGTGCACAGTGTACGTGACCCGCTTGATCACCATGCACCCGTATCCGGAAGCGTTCGCCCACCCCTGCCACACCTGGCAGCCCGATTTGGACTCCGCGGCCCGCTCGCCGATCCGCTTCTTCAGGTGTCGAACCAGCACCGACTTCGGAACCCCGATCCGGTGCCCCAATTCCCCGATATCAATCGCGCGATACATTGATATGCCCGTCTTCCGTGAACACCAGCACGACGTCGGCCGCCGCCGCGACTTCCTGATCGTGCGACACGAACAGCACCTGGTGAAACCCACCCAGTTCGCGCGCCCGGTGCAGCATCCGAATGTATCGCGTTGTGTTCTCTGTGTCTAGTTGACCACTTTGTTCGTCCCGCCACAGGCTTCTGATCGGGTTGCCCTGTCGTTCGGTTGCGAAAAGCGACAGCGCCATGCGCAGTGCTTCGTCCACGATCACGCGTTCACCACCAGACACGCCCTGGATCGTGTCGTGGACCACCCCATGCTTCCCATCATGCACCAGGATCTGGCAGTCTTCGGCGTACCCGTCGCGGGTCTTCAACTTCTTCAGGGTCTGGACTTCGATCTGGAAGCGGTCCCCGTAGCACGCCAGCAACAGATCGTTTGCCAGGGTGGCCACCCGTGGACCGGCCGCCGCTATCTCCAGTGCCTGCACGCCATCCGGGCCAAGGGCGTCGGTCAGGATCTGCAGGGGCAGGACGTCGGCGGCGTCGGCGTCCATCTCTCTGATCTTCTGCTTCGTCTTGCGCAGTTCCTTAACCTCGTGTTTCCGCATGGCTTCTTCGTCCGACAGGGCGCGGACGAAGGTGTCCAGTTCATCCTGCGCCGTGCTCGCCTTCCGCTCCGCTTTCGTCAGGTCGTCGGCCGTTGGCATGTCGTCGGGCATGTCGTCGGGCATGTCGTGATACAGGCGGCGCGCTTCGTCCTTCGCCTTCGTGATCGCGGCTTCCAGATCTTCGCGTTCCTGCTTCCACCCTTCCAGTTCCTGGTCATGCAACACGCACCGATCCCGCTGCTTCGTCAGCTGCAACAGGTGATCGTCGGCGCCACGCACCAGATCGTCCAGGTTGCGGGGCGCGGTCTTCAGTTGGGCTTCTAGTTCCTGGATCGCGTCTGCCGCGTCGTCGGCCACCGTGGCGATCACAGGCAGATCTGCTTCGCCTTCCTGAGCGTCCAGCAGCAAGGGGCAGGCAGCGAACTTCCCGCGCGCCTTGCACGGGACTTCGGTTGCCTTGTCCATGCGTTCCTTGATCCCGACTTCCTGCTGTTCAGCACGGACGAAGCGATCCCGGGCCGCCTGCAGATCGCACTTCCACAGGTCGCGGCCGTCGCGCTGGGATTCCAGGGCGGTCAGTTCCCGTTCGGCCGCGTTCAGTTCGTCGTCGGTGACCAGACGTCCGGGCTTCGGTGGCGGGTTGTCCAGCAGTTCTTCCATCTGGTCTTCCAGTTCGAACAGGTGATCGGTTGCCCGGTCGTACGCCGCGCTGATCTTCACGTTCACTTCGTACTTCTGCAGGCGCTGCAGGCGGCGGGCCGTGCTGTCCCGGTGCTTCGTCGCGGCTTCCACGTGCTGCACCAGGTCCGCGATCCTGTCGTCGTGTTCCCCGATCCGCTTGCTGTGCTCGGCGCGCAGGTCCCGCAGTTCGTCCAGTGCCACCGTGTCGATCGCGTCCAGCCGCTGCTTCGCCTTCGTGTGCAGTTGTTCGAAGGCGTCAAGCCCCAGGTACCACCGGAACACAGCCTTACGGTCTGCGACTTCCAGGGATTCGAAGCGGCCGGCGCCGCCCTGGCTGGCGAACACGGACGACAGGAAGGTGTCCAAGGTGCCGAAGATCGTGGACGTCCGCAGGCGATAGTCGGTCACCTTCCCGGTTACCAGTGGGTTACCTTCGCACACCAGGTTCGCCATCTGGTTGCCGGACTTGTCCACGCGCACCGTTGCTTCGTACTGTTCGCCGGCGTGCGTGAAGGTCAGGGCGATCGTGCACCCAGCGGGCCCCACCCAGGCGGGCAGCTTCGACGGCTTGCGGGACGGAAGCCGCTGGTAAAGAACACCCGGGGCGCTGCATTCAAGGATTGTGGTTTTTCCCGTACCGTTCGGCCCGGCAAAAGCGATCACGCCGGGCCCCAGGGCAGCGAAATCAACGGTGACCTGCTGGGAAAAGCAGGTTACCCCCTGCACTGTCAGCGTTCCCAGTTCCACGGTGCCCCTTCCTATTCGTCTTCGTCTTCGTCCAGCGAATCCACTTCGTCGCCCAGGCGTTCCAGCACCCAGTCGCGGGCCCATTCGTACGTCCCGTCAATCTTCTTCGACGTTGACGGACAGACCGGTTCGATCCCGACGTCGATCCGTTCGCCGTTGTAATCGCCCAGGCTGATCGTCACACCCCGCCGGAAGATCACCCGGGTCAGGGCTTCGGGCCGCTTGTTCTTCACGTCGTACGGTGCGTCAACCATTTCGATCACCACCCTTTCCGGCGCCGACGGTTTCCCGAACCTGGTGGGTTGCCGCCTGATCACCGCTTGCGCTTTGTTGTCCCCCATCGGGCACCCCCATGATCCGCAGTGCTTCGTCGCTGCAGTCAGGGCACAGCAGTTCCATGACCCGCTGTACTTCCTGGCGCACGTCTTCGTTGTCCGGTCCGTCCGGGACCCACCGGACCACTTCGATCGTCACCACTGCCCAGCCGTCCACCTTCGCGTCGTCGGTCGTCGCCGGGCACTGGTCGCAGGTTCCTACTCCCATCGGGTCGCCCCCACTTCTTCCAGCAGTTCGTCCAGGATCTGCAGCGCTTCCGCCTTCAGGCTTCCCTTGATCTTCGGCCGCTTCCGGTCCAGGTACAACTTCACCTTGTCGGGGATCGCGGTGCGCGCCGCCACGTCTTCCGCGCCTTCCCTGGTACGGTGCTGCACCTGGGTGTCGTATTCGACGGTTACCGATCGGACACCTTCGGCGTGCTTCGCGCGGATCCGGCGGCCCGTGGTGATCGCCTGGTCCATGCGATCGGCCTGGGCGACCACCCGCACCTTCAGCCGGTCCGCTTTCCCCAGGTCGTCCAGGTCGGCATCGGCGGGCCTGACTTCAAGGGTCTTCCCCAGATCGTCCACGATCATGGTCACGCGGGCCGGCGTGCTGATCCGGTGAAGGCGGATCCCTTCTGGCGTCCATTCGGTCCACGTCTTCCGGTGGTCTTCGCCGTGTTCGTTCACGTTGACGCTGCCACCGTACACGATCAGCGGGTCTGCCGGCTTCAGGATCTGCGGTTGGTGATAGTGCCCAAAGAACCCGGCGCGGAAGTCGCCGTCCAGGTCGGACAGCGGGATCACCGGGTCGGCGATCGGGACTGCCGGTTGTCCGTCGCGCAGCACGGCCCCTTTGATCGCGGCGTGCCCCAGAACGAAGACGTGCGGCCGGCGGTCCTTGCTGGACAGGTACCCGTGCAGTTCGTCGTGATACCAGGCACGGACTTCGCGCTGATAGTCTTCGGGATCGGACACGCCCGTCCGGTCCACCCAGGGCAGACAGACCACGGCCCACGTGTCGCCTTCGACCACGCCCGGTTCGTCCATGTATGTCACGTCGATCGCCAGGTGGTCCAGGAAGTCGAAGTCACCGGGCGCGTCATGGTTGCCCCGGACCACCACGATCGGGGTTCCCCCGTCGTCAACGATCGTGCGCAGGAAGTCCACCAGGGCGTTCCGTTCGTCGGGGGTGGCGCGGTGGGGCACACGCAGCCCGCACAGGTCCCCGCCCACCAGAACCAGGTCGGGTTCTTTATCCCATATCGACAGTGCCAGTTGCTTCAACACGGGTTCGTGTTCCTGCAGCCGGGCCTGGGTGATATGCAGATCGGTCACGAACGCGACGTGCATGGGTCCCCCTTGTCGTCTTCGGGCAGCACCTTCACTTCCCGTGCCCACGCCTTGCAGCGTTCGCCGGCGTCGCCGACAAACCAGAACCCGCCGGCGTCGTCCACCACTTCGAACACGCGCCCCTTCGTGGCACCGTGCTTCGATTCGATCGGAAGATCCTGCTTCAGTTCGATCCGTCGTCCGACGTATGTGTCACCCATCGGTTACCCTTCCAGCAGCCCGCACTTCGCGCAGGCGTTGAACGGCATGCGTCCGCCGTCTTCCAGCACCCACCGCCCGGCTTGCACCCAGTCGTGATCGCAGCCTTCGGTGGTGGTGTCGTCGGCGGGGCGTACGCCCAACTTCTTCAGCAGGTTCTTGACCTTCGCCACCTGGGCGCGCAGGGTTCGCATGGTCTTCGCGTTCGGGTGCCCGTCGCGCAGCAGGGCGGCAGGGTGCGTGATCGACGCGGTGGGCCGCCCGTCGAAGTGCTGGCGCCAGTGGTACGCCTTCACCCTGGTGCTGATCCGGCCGACGGTCAGCAGGCCGTCCGGCTTCACGGCTTCCACCAGTTCGTCCAGGCGGCCGGCGCACGCTTCGATTTCTGCCGGCAGTGGGTCGCGGTTGTTCGGGGGTCGGCATCCCAAAACATTAGTGATTATACCTAGTTTCACCCCAGCAGGGACCAGGATATCCCGTCGCAGGATCTGACCGGACTCACCCACGAAGGCGTCCCCTGTCCGGTCTTCCCGTTTGCCTGGCGCTTCGCCGACGACCAGGATCAGCGGGTCGTCTTCCTGGGGGTCCGTCTTCCACGGACTGAACACCACCACCAGGTTCCGGACGGTTGCCAGTCCGCACCCGTCGCAGGCCCGCCACTTGTTCACGTGTTCGCGCAGTGTCACCGTAGGGTTACCCAGTCCCGATCCAGTACGTTGACCGGATACGTCTTCGTCGTTCGCAAAAAGATCCGGCGCTGCCCTTCTGGCAGGTCGGACAGATTCAGGCGGCCGGCGCGGACGTGGGCTTCGGTCCACGCCATGACAGCCAGCGCCAGGGCGTCACACAGATCTTCTTCCGGCCCGGGGCCGTATTGGTCGAAGTCTGCCCCCCAGTTTTTCATAGCTGCAAGCCGCATGTCTTCCTTGTCAGCGTGCCCGTGGTTCGCGGCAAACAGCTTGACGGACATGGGGTCGTACAGGCGCAGGCGGAACTTGCCGCCGGGGTGGGTCAGCGCCGTACCCTTCAGGCTGCCAACCACTTCCGCGATCTGGTACACCTGGCCACTTGCACCATATGCGTAATCCTCGATTGCCATGTACACCGGCCGACCGTCAGCGATCCGGTGCAGGTGATTGACCAGGGCGGCCAGCCACCGGCCGACCCACACCAGGCGCCTGCAGTCGCGAACGCCCTTTTCCTTGTACGCCTTGATCCTGTTCGGGATCCGTGCTGCGCCCTTCCGCTTCTTCGCGTCCATGGCGCGGTCCGCCAGGAAGAAGAAGTCCACCAGGTCGCCCAGGTTGTCCAGGACCACGATCCCGCCGTGGTTCGTGGACTGGTCCCAGCCCACCACCAGGAAGGGGTCAGAATCGGCCCCAGGCGGCCGGGGCAGTTCCACCGTGGGTTCGGGTGGCCTACTCTTCTTCTTCGTCGTCTTCGCCATTCTGTGCCCCTTCCTGGGTGCTTTGTTCGACGTCCCGTCCAATGGTCGCGTACACGGCGGCACGGAACCGGCCGAAGGCGTCGGGGTCGCGGTGTTCGAACTTGCGCAGTCCGCTTGCCCCCTGCACCTTCACCTGTTCCCCGTCGAACGACAGGATCCACCAGGCGGATCCCTTCTTCTTCGACTTCGCCAGGCCCACCATGTCCGCGGCGACCAGCAGAGAATGGTGCGGGTCGAAGCCCGATCCGTACCGCATGACCAGGGCGGCCTGTCGGTATGGGTTCGACAGGCTGTTTTTGTCGATCGTCACGATCACGTTTTCAAGGTCCGGCGCGTTCTTCGCCACCACCCCACGCTTGACCTTGTGCCCCCTTGACTTGAAGTTCAGGATCGTTGACGCGTAGAAAAGGGGCGCCTTACCAACGCCCTTCTTTTCAGGCCCCTTGTATTCGTCAACGCTGATCCTGACCTGGCTGATCGTGATCAGGATCGCGTCGGTGTTGTCAATCTTCGCGGTCAGCTTCCTGTACCCCCGGCTATATGACTGGGCTTCGCTGGGGTAGTCGCTCTTTTCGAAGTCCGCCTTCCACGTGCGCTTGCTCGGCGCAGCGTGCAGGCTGTCCCACACGAAGACAACCGGGCAGCCCGCGTCGATCGACCGTACCTTGTCCACCAGTTCGTCCAGGAAGGACAAGCCCTTTTCGATATACGGCGGCCGGGACAGGATCAGGTGATCAGGATCCACACCCAGCTGCGCCGCATATTCCGGGGATAGTTTGTGTTCGAAGTCCAGGAAGACAGCCACCCCGCCCGCAGCCTGAACACGTGCGCACACCTGCAGGGCAAGGGTGGTCTTCCCGCATGCTTCCGGGCCGTGGAAGATCGACGAACGCCCGAAGGCTAGTCCACCGGTCCCCAGGGCAATGTCCAGGTTTGCGAACCCCGTGGGGAAAACACCGGTGGGCCGCACATTGTCGGCGCCGATCAGGTGGGCATACTGCACACCCTTCCCTTCGTCGTCGTCTTCGCTGGCGCCGCCGTGCACTGCACGCCTTTTCAGGAATCCGCCGATCTTCTTCCAGCCCGCCTTGTTCACTTGCCCTTCTTCCTTTTCCGCTTGTCCCGCAGCTGCGCTTCGAAGTCGTCGATTTCTTCGTCGTCGGACGCGTCGTCGTCCCCGTCGTCGTCGGGTTCGTTTTCGTCGTCGTCGGGCGGATCGTCGTCTTCGTCGTCCATGCCGGATTCGAAGTCGGGGATATCGTCTTCGTCGTCGTCTTCCGGCGGTTCCGGCTTCACGCCCCGCTTCTTCGTCTTCGTGCGACGGGTCGCCTTCTTCGGCGGGGGATCGTCTTCTTCGGGTTCGTCGTCCCCGTCGTCGTCGGGCGGTTCGGGTTCCTTCTTCTTCGGGGCCGCCTTCTTCTTCGGGGCTGCTTTCTTCTTCTTCGTGCCCCGCTTCTTCTTCGGCGGTTCGTCGTCCCCGTTCTGTTCCGCCACACGCGCCCCGCAGTCTTCATAGCTGCTGCAGTCCTTGCAGTCGGGGTCGTCCACTTCGTACTGTTCGGAAATCCCGAAGCACGGCGGGCGACCGTCGCCGGCGTCACCGGCGGGCGCGCTGCTGCTTTCCGTCGCGGTCATGATCGACACCACGTCTTCACGGGACTTGATCATGCCGGCGATGATACGGAACAGGTCCAGGTCGCCGCCCGGCTTCTGCGCCTTGCTGATCGCGAACCGGATCGGCTTCGGAACCCGCAGGGGTGACTTCACCGTGTCCGCGAAAGCGGACGCGCTGTACTTGATCCGGGTCCCCTTGTCCTTCGTCAGCACGACCAGGCACGCGGCGTCCAGGTCCCACACTTCACCGTGCAGGTCGATCACGTCGCAGATCGCGTCCCAGGCTTCATAGCCGGCCGGGTACACCCGGGGCACGCGTTCGAAGTCCGCGAAGGGGTGCAGCTCGCCACCGCGGATCATTCCCATCGGGACGACACCGAAGTACCAGGATCCCTTCGCCGCCATGTTTTCCGCAACCGTATTTCCGAACTTGCCGATCTGCAGCAGTTCGGGCGGAAGCGGATCCTGTTCCAGTCGTTCGCAGACCGGGCAGCCCCCGGACAGGTCCAGGGCTTCCTTCGTGCGCTCCTTGTACTTCCGCAGAACCACGTCGGCGTCCAGGTCCGAACTGTCGTTGGGGTTCAGACACACGGCCATTCCGCCACCGGTCGGGGAAATGCCGAAGTGCTGCTCTATCTCAGCGTAGCAACACCCTTCCATTTCGTCGGTCGGCGGACAGATCAACAACGCCGTGTGGCCGAATTCAGGCTTGAAAAAGTCGCCCCCGCCGCCATACGTCGCTTTCGACTTCCGGCGGCGATCGCGAAACCGATCCATTGCAGACTTTCGTTTTGCCATATCCTACCCTTCCATTCCGCGCCGTGGCAGGCGCCCGCTTGTGTTACTGAGTGGTTGCCCCGTGTTCGATTCGCAGCAGTTCGATCCGGCCCCGGATCATGCTGGCCTTCGTGCGCAGGGCTTCGTGGTACCGGCGCAGGAACTCCAGATCCCCTTCCGCTTTCCCAATGTCTTCCTTGAATTCCATGAACATTTTGCGGGACTCGACGAACTGGCGCGCCTTCCACTCCGCGATCTTGTGGTCCTTGTTCAGCACGGTCTTGTACGCAGTCGCCCGCCAGCTTCTGTACTGCCCGTCAAGGACGCGCAGTTCCTGGGCAACGTCGGCCATCAGTTCACCCACCAGGCCGATCGTCGCCGCAACCTTGTTCGCTTCGCGTCCCAGGTTCTTCCCCAACTTCAGATCCTTGTCGGGGTCCAGCGTGACTTCGATCACCTTGTCGCCCACGCGCCTTTCGAAAACCCTCGCCATGGTCGATCCCCCTTCCGCGGTCACCCCGCGTTGATTCGAGCGTATGCAGACTGGAAGCGACGGAAGCGGATCGTGCGACGTTCCCTGATCATGGCACGGCCGCCGGGCACCACCGGCGTTCTGACTTCCCGGGCCGGCAGGGTCGTGACCCGGAATTCACCCAAACCAGCCAGGCGCACCCGTCGGCCCAGGCACAGTTCGGACAGGATCGCCTTGACGAAGCGGGCGCCTTCCTGGTGGGTCAGCCCCGCGCGTCGCGATACCTCCGCTGTGGTCGCTGTGTTCATAGTGTACCCCTTCCGCTTGTCGTACGTTGTCGGGCCGTTTGATCGCTACACCTGCACCTTCGCACGCCCCAGGCATGCGGCGTCACCGGACAGCTTGCGCAGCCGGACGACGACGTGCCGTCCCCGGATCAGGTGCTTGACGTCGGGCTGTGGCCGACGACTGGCGAAGACGAAGAACCGGGCGTATCCGGCGGACCCCAGAAGCCCGATCGTCAGCATGCGTCCGCCGTTCTTGTCCCAGTGCTGCCGCCGGCGGACCACCCATCCTTCGATCG
>Ga0180437_10008431_pt1 | contig 13083 bp, 10 predicted proteins | sample SS_ome_4_FD_132410 | JGI IMG/M metagenome (GOLD analysis project Ga0180437, IMG submission 132410) | Hypersaline lake sediment archaeal communities from the Salton Sea, California, USA - SS_3_D_1 metaG | ecosystem: Environmental > Aquatic > Non-marine Saline and Alkaline > Hypersaline >...
CAGTATGGCCATGGCCTGGGCCATGGTGTGGGTCTGGCGGTCCACGAGGAGCCCTTCGTCCGACAGGGCGCAGGGAGCGTATTGGAGCTGGGGATGGTCTTGACCGTCGAACCGGGCATCTATCTGCCGGACTGGGGTGGCGTGCGCATCGAGGACATGGTCATTGTCCGAGAGGATGGCGTGGAGGTGCTGAGTCGGGCCAGTAAGGAGCCAGCGATTCCCAAGTAGCTGGAGCAGAGAGTGTCTGGAGGGATGGTGTGGCTGTCTTTTTCAGGATAGGGGCAGCTTGTAATGGTCAGCGACAGTGTGGTATAATTCGGGCATGGGAAACGAGGTGGAGAGAGGGAAATAGATGATGGCTAGATCTTCCGGTGCGACGCCCCTCCGCCGCCAATATCTGCAGATAAAGAGGCAATATCCCGATGCTATCCTCCTCTTTCGCCTGGGGGACTTTTACGAGACCTTCGATGAGGATGCCAAGGTGGTGGCCCAGACCTGCGACATCGTTCTCACCTCGCGGCCGGTGGGCAAGAACCAGCGGGTACCCTTGGCGGGGGTGCCCTACCACGCCGTAGAGGGCTACATCGCCAAGTTGATTAACGCCGGCTACAAAGTGGCCATCTGTGAGCAGGTGAGCGACCAGGCGGTGAAAGGGCTGATGCCCCGTGAGGTGATCCGGGTGATCACACCGGGCACAGTGGTCGAGCCGACGCTCCTGGACGAGAAGCGCAACAACTATCTAGCCGCTTTGGTGGTGGAGGGCAACAAGGCCGGCATTGCGCACGTTGACATCACGACAGGCGAGTTCGCCACCACCCAAATCTCTGATGACAATGTCTGGCAGGCAGTGGAGCAAGAATTAGAACGTTTACAGCCAGCAGAGGTTCTCGTAGGAAATGAGGCACAAGGGAAGGGAGGTGTAAGCTTATCCTCTACCTCTTACACTCTGTCTCTATATGACGATTGGCGTTTTGAATTGGGCAATGCCCGCCAGGCCCTTCTAGATCACTTTGAAGTGGCTTCACTGGCCGGCTTTGGCTGTGAGGGACTGGCTCTGGCGGTGCAGGCCGCAGGGGCCATTGTCCAGTACCTACGGGAGACTCAGAAGGCTGCCCTAAGCCAGTTGAGCAGCCTTTCAACATATTCCACCGCCGCTTTTATGAATTTGGACGCGGCCACTCGCCGCAATCTTGAACTGCTCCAGACCATTCGCACCGGTTCGGCCAAGAGCTCTCTGCTGGGGGTGCTGGATGCTACTGTAACCGCTATGGGAGGGCGATTGCTTCGCCAGTGGCTCAACCAGCCTCTGCTTGACCGCCATCAATTGGAGAGACGATTGGATGCCGTGGATGCCTTCTACCACGATACGCCTGCGCGAACCGAAGTGAGGGCTTTGCTCAAGGAACTGGCTGACCTGGAGCGTCTGACCAACCGCGTGGTGCAACGCATCGCCGGACCGCGAGACCTCCTCGGCATCCGAAAAAGCCTGGAAGCAGTGCCCAGGTTGAAAGGAGTGGTGGAGGGGATGGGGGATAAGAATCCCTTGTCCCATATCTCTTACCCTCTCGATCTCTGCTCTGAGGTGGTGGCTCTGATCGAGCAGGCCATCGCCGATGATGCCCCGGTCACCCTGGCTAGCGGTGGAGTCATCTGTCCTGGGTTCTCGGCTGAGCTGGACAACGTGACCACAGCCTCGCGCGATGCCAAGCGTTGGGTGGCCAATCTGGAAGCCTCTGAGCGGAAACGCACAGGCGTCAAATCCCTCAAGGTGGGCTACAACAAGGTTTTTGGCTATTATATTGAAGTCACCAAAGCCAACTTGGACGCTGTGCCTGAGGAATACATCCGCAAGCAGACGCTAGTCAACGCCGAGCGCTTTATCACTCCAGAGCTCAAGGAATACGAATCCCTTATCCTCAACGCCCAGGAGCGTATTCTGGACCTGGAATCCACCATCTTCCACCAGGTGTGCCAGCAGGTGGAAGCTTTCACCGAGCGCTTGCTGGGCACTGCTCGGGCTCTGGCTCACCTGGATGTCTACGCTGCCTTGGCCGAGGTGGGCCTGCTCCACAACTACGTCCGCCCGATCTTGACCGAGGGGGAGGAGATTGAAATCGTGGCTGGCCGTCACCCCGTGGTGGAGCTGACTCAATGCGATGAGCCCTTCGTGCCCAATGATGTATGCCTCTTCCCTGAGGAGACTATACTGGTTATCACTGGGCCGAACATGAGCGGGAAATCGACTTTCCTACGCCAAGTGGCCCTCATTGTCCTCATGGCCCAGATCGGCTCTTTCATCCCGGCCGACGAGGCCAGGATCGGACTAGTAGACCGTATCTTCACTCGTATCGGTGCCCAAGATGAAATCAGCGCTGGCCAAAGTACTTTCATGGTAGAGATGGTGGAGACGGCCAACATCCTCAATCACGCCAGTGCCCGCAGCCTGCTCATCCTCGATGAGATCGGTCGTGGAACCAGTACCTACGACGGCATCTCTATTGCCTGGGCCGTCGTCGAGTATATCCACAATCATCCTCGGTTGCGGGCTAAAACTCTCTTCGCTACTCATTACCACGAACTCACTGAATTGGCTGAAATCTTGCCCCATGTGTGTAATTACAGCGTGGCTGTAACAGAAGAGGGCGACAAGGTCATCTTCCAGCACAAGATCGTTCCTGGAAGTGCCGATCGCTCTTATGGGATTCACGTAGCTCAGTTGGCTGGAATCCCGAGAGCGGTGATCAACCGGGCAACGGAGATCCTGGGCGAGTTAGAAGATCACTACGACTGGCGGGAAAAGCGGCAGCGAATCAGTGAATTGGCCGTGCAGCAGTTGCCACTCTTCAGCACAGAGCCACATCCAGTAGTGGAGGAGATCAGACAATTGAAGATTGATGAGATGTCACCGTTGGAGGCGATAAGCAAGTTATATCAGTTGCGGCGTATAACAGACGAAAAACCGTAACGATATTTGGATAGAGAGGAGGATCACTGATGACAAAGGTTCTGTACGTTGAGGACCATGAAGCCCAACGCGATATCATGGTGCAGATGCTGGAGCTATATGGGTATAAGGTAGAAGTGGCCTGCAATGGAGAGGAGGGGGTGGAGAAGGCGCAAGAGTGTCAACCTGATGTCATATTGATGGACATACGTATGCCGGGGCGGATAGATGGCCTCGTAGCCATCCGTCAATTGCGTGACGGCTCTGATACAGCGGAGATTCCCATCATCGTCATCTCAGCCTGGGGCAGTGCCAAACACAAAGAGCGGGCTATGAGGGCCGGAGCTAACGCCCATTTCACTAAGCCTGTGACTATGGACGAACTGATTGCGGCTATCAATCGCCATTTGAGGTAGGCACCCTTTTTGGGGTGAATTGGTTCAAGGTCGTTGCAATGCCCCACTTGGCATGGGAGAGGCTATGAGTACCATCCTTTCGCGTCGGATCTTGGTCATCGGTGGTGGGCCAGCGGGCATTCGGGCAGCCATCGAGGCCAGCAGAGCTTGTGACGTAGCTCTGATGTCCAGAATGCACCCGTTGCGCTATTATTCGATGGCAGCTCAAGAGGGCATCCACATTGCCCCGGAGGATTATACTGAGGGAGGCGATAGTGCCTGGGAAAAACGAACCTTTGACACGATCAAGGTTGGGGATTACCTGGCTGACCAGGATGCTGTTGAGGTTATGTATCGGGAGGCAGGGGAACGGCTGATCGAAATGGAGCGCTGGGGCGCTGATTTATCCCGTTGCGAATCCGGACGTCATTTGCTTCACATCCTCTACGAGCAGGTGAGCAAGCGTGGCCTCAAGATATATGAAGGATGGCTGCCGGTTTCTCTGGTAGTTCAGAATGGTGTCTGTCTGGGATTGGTAGCCTTGAACGTTGGCAACAAAGAACTAGCAGTCTTTAGAAGCCATGCGGTCATCCTGGCTGATGCTGGGTTCGGTTATGTCTACGATACGACAATCAACGCCCGCATCAGCACGGGCAGCGGGGCGGCTGTTGCTTTCCGCGCTGGAGTTCCCCTGGAGGATATGGAATTCGTGCAGTTCTGTCCTACTCTCCTTCATGGCACTGTTGCCCCGATTAGTGAGAGAGCACGAGAGGAGGGGGGCTATCTCCTTAACAACCGGGGGGAGCGGTTCATGGAGCACTATGCCGCCGCAGCTATGGAGCTTGCCCCGGACGATATCGTATCGCGCGCCATTCAGACTGAAGTCCGTGAAGGGCGTGGGTTCCCCGGCGGATACGTCCATCTGGATCTGCGTCATCTGGGGGCTGAGAGGATCAAGGAACACCTGTCGGACACCCGTCGGATAGCCGTGGATTTTGTCGGCATCGACCCCATCGAGGCCCCGATTCCAATCCAGCCTGGCCAGTATTACTCTATAGGAGGGATCGCCTGCGATATAGATGGACAGACTTCTCTACCGGGCTTTTACACTGCTGGCGACTGTTCGTGTATTGGCGTGCGTGGCGCTAACTGGCTATCGGGTAATTCCTTCCTGGAAGATGTTGTTTTCGGTAAACGAGCTGGGGAAAAGGCAGCAGAGTTCATACTTGGTCTGGATAAGCCATCGCAAGCCGAGATGCCCCTGAGTGACGCCTTACAGCAAGAAGAAGGAGCTCTGGGAGTTCTCTTGGCCAGACAAAAGGGGGAGAGTGCCCAGGCCATTGGTCAGGAGTTGAGGGGGGTGCTTGCTGAGAAGGTGGGCATCTTTCGGGAGGAGAGAAGCCTAAAGGAGGCAGTGGATAGGGTTGGGGAACTGAGAGAGCGTTATCAGCAGGTAATAGTGAGGGGCAAGGGGGATAAGTCTAGGCAGAGCCTGGTTGACGTCCTGGAGTTAGGGGGGATGCTGGATCTGGCCAGCGCGGTCGTGGTTGGAGCCCTGGCCCGGCAGGAGAGCCGTGGCGCTCATTACCGTCTGGATTACCCCGAACGTGACGATGGTCACTGGCTGAAGCATACTCTGGCGCATTATACGGAGATGGACCCTCGCCTTACTTACAAAGATGTAGTGGTCACCAAGTGCGAGCCGCAGGAAAGAGAGTATTGAAGAAAGTCGGGAATTCGCTTGGTACGTCCCCGGATTGGGCTGGAGAGAGGGGTTTGGAGAGCCAGGACAAATCGGGTAATATTTGGGCAGGGCGGCTAATCAGCCTTCGGGTGGAGATGGGTCCTTACTCTGCTTGGCCAGCTTCGGCCTGGGCTGCCTTGTGTGGGGCGGTTGCCGCGAGGCAAATGGGGTTGAAGGTGCAATCTCTTCTCCTTCTCTTGCTGGTGCTTTTCTTGGTAGACCCGGTCTTGGGGAGCATCTGGAAGTTCGTCGTAGACACTGATTGGTTTGCTCCCTTCACTTTAGGTCATCTCTCGAAAGGAGAGATTCCTCTAAAGTCATTGCCCTACACCTCTCCAGGTTCTCCTGGTTACCGCGCTTCTCGCTGGCTGTCGGCAGTCCTGGCCTGGTGGCGAAGGGATTTCAGGCCCCGTGTAGGCACAGAGTTCCTCAGCTTGATCCTCACCCTGGCTGTGGCCATAACACTCGCCTCTCTGCTGGGGCGTCTGGTCGCCATTCTGACCCTGGTGGCTTTCGTTCTGATGGCCCTGTTCCTTTTCTCTTTCCGCCAGCGTGGGACGCTCAGCTTCTCATTGAGAGCGGTTTTGGAGTTAGGACTCCCTTGGCTGATGGGTCACTTGGCTTTCGGCCTCCTTAACTGGGAGTCGGTTGCTTTTGCTCTTGCCTACACTGTCGCCTACTACGCCTACTTTGTCTTGTTGGATGGCAGGCGTAGCACCGCGACGCGCCTGCTGAACGGCTCGCAGATTGTGGTTGTAGCTTTGCTGATTGTTGTAAAAGAGCCCATCCTGGCGGGCATTGCTGGCTTGCTACTGCTACCTCAGTTGCTCTTGCAACCCTACCTCTGGTGGAGAGGGGAAACGGAGTTGTGGTACTTACAGCGTAGCCAACCGTGGTTGATGGCTGGGATGTTGACGGTCGCCCTAGCAATAGGGATATAAGAAATCTGTACGTGGCTTAGATTGTGACCTGCAGTTGATTATCAACGACGTCAGATTGCCAGAGGGCGGTGCAGGGATGGTAGCTTCTTTATCCTTAAAAAGGCGGAGGGCATGTAATCTTGAAGATTGTCAGATTTGTGAGAGGGGAAGCATCGGGATATGGATTAGTTGAGGGAAACCTGATCTACACTCTGGAGGGCGATCCATTCGGTGACTTTGGGCCGGGGATAAGGGTGGGGAGGCTGGGACGCGTGAAGTTGGGCCCCCCTTGCCAACCGACCAAGATCGTGGCCCTAGGACTCAATTACGCTGATCACGCGACTGAATCCGGTTTGTCCCTTCCTGAACAACCGATCATTTTCCTCAAGCCACCTACGGCGGTGATTGGTCACCTGGATCAGATCCTCTACCCCACCATGTCGCAGCAGGTTGACTACGAAGCTGAGCTGGCTGTGGTCATTGGGAGGCGGGCCAAAAACATCCCATCGCATGAGGCACGCCGCTACGTTTTGGGCTACACTTGCAGTAATGACGTTACGGCCCGAGACTTGCAGCAGGGAGACGGCCAGTGGACGCGCAGCAAGAGCTTTGATACCTTTTGCCCTTTGGGTCCCTGGATTGTCACTGACTTGAACCCGTCTAAGCTGAACATCACCTGCCGTGTCAACGGTCAGGTACGGCAGGCTGGAAACACAAAGGATATGGTTTTCAGGGTCTGGGACCTGATCAGCTTCATCTCTCAAGTGATGACCTTGGAGCCTGGAGACGTTATCATGACTGGCACGCCGGCTGGTGTGGGGCCTCTTTCACCAGGCGATGTGGTGGAAGTGGAAATTGAGGGCATTGGGGCCTTGGAGAATGGGGTCATTTCTGGGTTGGCGGGAGAATCGTCTAGCTCTGCATTAATGCGGTAGAATGGAGAGTAACCCAGTAGACTGCTCACTGCTGCGTTGCGAACCGGTTCACCGAGGGCCATTTGACGCTGATGATGTGGGTATGGGATGGGCACTATGGCATGTGTGCTAGCTTGTCGAAGGGTTCCTGCAACCGGTCATGGACCTCCTTGAAAAGCTCGTACAGATAGTCGTAGCGCGCAGCCTTAGAGGTGTCGGGCTGAAACGCTTTGTCCACCCGGAGGCACTGCTCGGCCCCGGCACGCGCGTCGGTGTAGATGCCCACTCCCACGCCCGCCAGAATGGCCGAGCCCAGGATGCCCCCTTCTGAGGCTTCAAAGGTGTAGACCGGTTTTTTGTAGATATCGGCCTTGATTTGGGACCACAGGTCGCTCCGGGCTCCGCCGCCAATGGTGTACACTTGGCGCACTGTGTTGCCTGCGTCCTCGACGATTTCGAGGGTGCGGCGCAGTTCGAAGGTGACCCCCTCCATGATAGCGCGCACCATGGCCCCCGTGCCGCTGCGTGGCGTTAGCCCGAAAAAGACACCGCGCGCGAAAGGCGTGCCCAATGACCGCTCGCCCATCAGGTAAGGGAAGAACAGCAGCCCTTCGCTGCCTGGCTCTACGGCCGCCGCCTTGGGGTTCAGGATGTCATATGCGTCCTTGCTGCTCCGCTCAGCTTCCGCCGCCTCCGCCTGGCACAGCTCATCTTTGAACCACTTCAGCGCGCCGCCGCCCGAGTCGCTAATGCCGAACGGTATCCAGCCTGGCAGCGCGTGGTGCAGGTTCATCAGGCGTGGGTCCAAAACCGGCTCCTCAACGTATATGGACATGATGGACGCTGTGCCTGTGATGTCCGATGCCCGCCCAGGTTCGGTCAGACCCGACGAGATCAACATACACAGCATGTCGCCAGCGCCCACTGCAACCGGCGTCCCCTCGGTCAGGCCGGTGAGTTCGGCGGCCTCAGCCGTGATCTTGCCTACTACGTCCGAGGAGGCGCGCACGCCGGGTAGCTTGTCCATTTCCAACTCCAGATACGCGGCCAGTTCCGGCGACCAGGTTTTGGTCTTGGCGTCCATCAGGAACGAGCCAGAGGCCTCGGACCAGTCCGTGGCAATTTCGCCCGTCAGGCGATAGTTGATGTAGTCCTTGGACAGAATAAACTTCCAGGTCCTCTGGTACAGATCCGGCTCGTGGACTTTCAGCCATTTGATGTTGAAACCCAGCCAGTTTGGGACCGGCGTAGTGCCAGCCAGCCGCATCGCTGCCTCGACATGCGGCCCGGCCTTGAATTCGTCCACCAAGTCGGCGCTGCGCTTGTCGCACCACAGTTGCACGCCGTGGCTCAGCAGCTCGCCATCTTTGCTGAGTGGTACGGTGGCGTGCATCTGCCCGCACACTCCTACCGCCAGAATCTCATCGGGTGTGGCCTCGGCCTGTTCCATGGTCTTGTGAATATTATCCAGCGCGTTGCGCCACCAAACGTCTGGATCCTGTTCTGCCCAACCTGGCCTGGGAGTCATCATCTCCTGAGGGGTGCTGGTGCTGGCCACCACCTGACCCTCGAGGTCCAAAAGAGCAACGCGCGTACTCTGCGTGCCAACATCAATCCCCATCAGCAATTGACGCTTCAATCTGGATCTCCTCTTCTTGGCTGTCGCTGCGTTCGTTCAGCCTCCTCCGGCAAAGCGCCGTCACCTCGTTAGTGAGCTGCGGTCGGATGGGCGCTTGGATATCAATCACTCGACCTGGATCGTGATCCAAAATAACTCCAACGGGAAGTCCGTCGTGTTACGCGTGGTGTGGAATGGCCCTGGCTTGATATAGAACGTGTCACCTGCCGTGACCTCGTATTCTTCGCCATCCACGACCATCACGCCGGCCCCCTTGGCAACATAGTAGACTTCCTCCCGGTCGGCGTGCTCGTGGCCGCGCGTGGTACAACTCGGATATAAGATGGTGTATCCCACCTGCAGCCGTCCCGACGCGGTCTGCTCAGGCGCTAGCATCAGGAAGACGTCTCGCCGGATCTCATCGCCTTTCTCACGCAGCAAGGCAGCGAAGGCACTGCCGCTCTTTTCTACTTTCATGTCTACTGCGCGATGCAAATGAACCTTGGATTCGCTCAACTTGTTTGCTCCTTTCCATTTAGAAGTTTCTGGAGACTCGATTTCAAAGGGCCGCCTTGGTAGCGCCGCCATCGAACATCAGGGCGTGGCCGTGGATGAAGGAGGCGGCCGGTGAGGCCAGCCAAACAATCGCCCGACCGTACTCTTCGACGGTCCCCATGCGGCCCAAGGGGATCTCGGTGGCAACCTTAGCGGCTTCTTCTTCGAGGGTAGTCTGATTGCGAGCTGCCCGGTCGGCCATCAGTTGCTGAACGCGCTCCGTCCAGGTCCACGCTGGATTGATGGTGTTCACTCGGATACCTTTGGGGCCCAATTCATTGGCCAGGGATTTCATCAGGCCGATGACCGCCATGCGCAGCGAATTCGAGAGGATCAGACTGGCAATCGGCTCTTTGATGGAGACCGATTGAGTGGCAACGATACTGCCGGAGCCCCGTTCCAGCATGTGGGGCACAACCGCATAACACAGATGGACAGCGCTCATCAGCGTTAGGTTGACGGCCGCTTGCCAGTCCTCCGGCTTGAGATCGAGGAAATTCCCAGGAGGCGGGCCGCCAGCGTTTATGATCAAGATGTCTATCTGTCCAAACCTGTTGAGGGTCGCCTCCACCAGCGATTCAATGTCCGCTGGTTTGGTTAAATCGGCTCGCACGGCCAAGACCTGTGTCCCCGTCTGGCTGCGGATTTCGTCCGCCGTCACCTTCAGTTGCTCGCTTCGAGAGCAGATCGCCACTCGAGCACCCTGGCGGGCGAATTCCATTGCAGCCGCCTTTCCCAAACCCTTGGACGCCGCTGTGACGAGCACTACTTTGTCTGCTAGCCCGAGATCCATGTTGTCTCCTTGTCGTGTATAGGCATCCACTGCGTAGAGGGCGGCCTGCTCGCCTCTGCTCTCAAATCACCTGACCCGGATAGGGAAGCGCAGCGAAGTGCCCTGGCGGGGCTGGCCATCGCCGCGCTGATTCCGCGCGTCATGGAAGCGTTACGAGTTCCTGAGGATGCCGCGTTCCTGGTAGACCTCGGCGGCCTCGCGCACAAAGGCAGCGGTCAATGGTGCGTCGAGGTCGTTTTCGAGGCGGTCAGCCAAGGTTATCAACTCGTGGTAGGTGCTGCGGCCGGGCCGGAGGGTGTTGTAGATGTCAAGCACTTCTTGGCTGGAGATGTAAGTCAATTCGGCAGCGCGGCGTAGACTCTCGGCCAGTTGCCAGTAGCCTGCGGCCTCGGCCGCGTCGGCCTGGCGGTGCAACGTCTGACCGTTGATGCGAAAGTCCTCGGCGGTCACTTCATCGGCACAAAGGGCCTCGATGTTGAGCTCATCTAAGGTACGCCCACTTGCGGTATGTACGGTGTTGCTTGACATGGCGTTTCTCCTTAGGACACGCGCAGTGCGGTAGGTGACCGGTCGCGCTCGACCTGTTGCGTCTCGCGCAGGTGCAGCAGCGTGGTCTGCACGATGAGTCGTAGACGCGCGGTGTTGTCAATCTTGACCGGCACGGGGGTAGTCGGCTGCCCAGTTGCGTAGCGGGCTGCGTTGCGCCCAATCTGGCGGTAAGTATCCAGGTCAAGGTTGGGCGCCTGTGGGAAGAGTTCCAAGTTTTCGAGAGGGGCCAGATCGCGCTGATGGATCACGGTCGTGCCTTTGGACTGTATCCCGATGGCAACACCGGAGCCGCTCAATTGTGCACCCGCGTGGCCTATGAAGGCACAGTCCGACGTGTGATGGATGCGCACCACGCGCACGAGCACACTCTCGTCCTCGATGCCCCGTAGCACAGCGGACAGCACGTCTCGATGGTCCAACCCGCCGATGGTATGGTCAATCTCGGCGCCAAAGGCCGGGCCGAGCGCGATGATGACCTCAGGCTGGTCGCCCTTTTTGGCCGGGCCAATTTCTTCTAGCCAGGGCTCATGCTGGGCGGTTCCAAGGTTTTCCAGGTAGGTGCGCGGGTCCCAGGCTTGTGGCAGGTTCTGCAAAACCGACCAGCGATCGCCTTCTACGCAGTAGCCGGTGCCGGGTCCCTGATAGTCGTTGGGATCGGTCAACACGCTGAGCACCTGGAAGTCATCGCCAAAGATGGCCGATGGTTGGAGGTAGTCGCCGATCACACGCTGGCGCTGCATCTCCAGGATGTTGGCTGCCACGTCGTGAAAGCCAGCCTCTTCGAGGGCCTTGACGACCTCGATAGCGGTCAGTGGTCCGTCAAGCAGCCTTTGCGCGGCCTCGATATCAGCCACTTTGTCTCGGTTGGGCATGTCTTCGCTGTTATAGGCTGTGATGGCTGCCTCGATCTCAGCTTCGGTAATAGGGGGGAAGCCAAAGGCTTCGAACACGGCCTGAATCGCCCGGGTGCCGCGCTCGCGTGTGCGCAACACTTCTTCTTCCCTGACGGGGACGAGGCCGCCGTCAACTTGCATGTCGCGCTGGAGCACGTACCAGTCATCCATCTCAGTGACGTCAAAGTTACCGCCGCCGAACATGTTGTCATAGCGCGGGATGGCTCCGTAGCCAGAGGTGATAAAGTCGGTGCCGGGGATGAGCTGCAGCATGAGCTTGGCGCTCTTGCGCATTTCTGAGTGAGAGGCCAGGGCGTCGTTGCCGGAAGCTACCTCCAGACCCAGCACCATAGCGATCAGGTTCTCGGCCAAGACAGTGCGCACGCCGCCGGGCAGCGATTCAGGCAGCGCGATGCAACTGATCGAACCGTTTTGGGTGCCCTGGCTACCCGCGCCACGCGTGACGAGCAGGCAGCGCGCTTCGAGATAGAGCATAGATTTGCCCTCGGAGTGGCCCATCAGGGCTGCAGCGCCCGTGCCCGAGGTGTAGCGGGTCTTGACCCCTCGGCTAGCGTAAGCTGCCCCAAGGAAAGCTTTGGACCACGGTGTGTCATCGCCATCTATGTAGGTGTCCTGGGTGCCGTAGACCGATAGCGTTTCGGAATAGCTAGTCAGACCCTTGAAGCCCAGCCGCAGATTGGTGGCTTCTTCGACCGCGCACTGAGTGAGCACGCCGCCGCGCCCGGTCTGCGAGCCCACGAGCACAGCAAGTGCATTAAGCGGCGCGTAGCGGGTCACACCGACGGTGGTCTCGATCTCAGCAAAGCCGCGCAGCGCAGCCTCGGCCGCATCGGCGGCCAGTAGTGCCGGGTGCTCCTTACGGTTGGTCACGTGAGCCTGGTTGGCCGGCGTGCGCCGGGCGCGCATTTTAGCCAATCCCATCATCATTTCCAGCACGTTCATCTGCTGGACGATGTCCACCAGTTTGGCCGGCGTGCAGCCGCTCGCTAGCTCGAGGATTGTGGCGCGTGGCACGTTGATGTCCACCAGCATCCGGGCAATTTCGCGTGAGGGCTTGTTCATCGCACGCTCGGCTGCCTCCAGCTTGAGAGCGTGTCTGGCGATGAAATGGTCGATCAAGTCGAACTCTTCACGCCGTACTCCGTCCAACTCGACCACAACCCCATCCTCGATCTTTAGGCTGGGAGAGGGGTCGAGGGGGCTATCCATGGCGATCAGGCCAATCTCAGGCCAAGGTTTGATGAACGTCTCGCGGTTAATAGGTCGCCCGGCGAGTTTCTCGAAACGTTTCGAGCGCATAGTGCGCCTTTCATGATTCGTTGTGCTGTAAACGAGTCCAGCTACCGTGTTACATCGCATAGGTGCAATGTACAGCCACCAAAGCGACAAAGCGCGTTGCAAAGTGGCGCTTTGTGCTCGTGTTCCTGTTGATGAGATTGTTGACTTCGCAGAGGCCTATGTGCTGCCTAGACGGCTATTTGAAGTCCAAATACTTATCGCACACCCAGCCTTCCTGGTCGCCAATGATGACATAATAGAACGTGCAGCCCTGCAACGCGCTCCAGGCTTTATCGGTGAAGACCCCTGTATCACCAGGCTTCACCTCGCCGACGACTCGTGTCGCGTGGGAGGTCTCCCAAAGTTGAACCACCTCACAGTCGTCACATTTAATGGTAACTCCTTTGTCCTTCGCTCCTGAGCCGCATGCCACGAGTAGCGGCAGCAGGGCGGCCAACA
>Ga0180437_10008433_pt1 | contig 13082 bp, 5 predicted proteins | sample SS_ome_4_FD_132410 | JGI IMG/M metagenome (GOLD analysis project Ga0180437, IMG submission 132410) | Hypersaline lake sediment archaeal communities from the Salton Sea, California, USA - SS_3_D_1 metaG | ecosystem: Environmental > Aquatic > Non-marine Saline and Alkaline > Hypersaline > Sediment...
ATCGTGCGACTGAACATTACCCTGCCCGCCGAAATTGAGGGGCAATTGCGGTACGGCGACATCAGTGAGACGCTGAAAGAAGCCCACTACTTCACCATCGCCCGCGAGACGCGGATTCTGCTCACCGCCGACAAGCCTCTCTACCAGCCCGGCCAGACGATGCACCTGCGTGCCCTCGCCCTGCGCCGGCCCACCATGGCGCCGGCCGCGGGCGAGCCGATCATCCTCGAGGTGGAGGACGCCAAGGGCAACAAGGTCTTCAAGAAGACCATCCAGGCGTCCAAGTTCGGCCTCGCGTCGGCCGAGTTCGCGCTCGCCGACGAGATCAACATGGGGCGCTACACCATCCGCGCCGTCACGGAGGACGGCCAGGCCGAGCGCACGGTCGAGGTGAAGCGCTACGTGCTTCCCAAGTTCAAGGTGAGCCTGACCACCGACCGCTCCTACTACCTGCCCGGCGAGACGCTCACCGGCAAGGTCCAGTGCGACTACTTCTTCGGCAAGCCCACCTCGGAGGCCGATGTGCTCATCACCGTCTCGACCTTTGACGTCGCCTTCACCGCGGTGGCCGAGATCGTGGGGGAGACCGATGAGAACGGCACCTTCCGCCTCGAGACCGAGCTTCCCGACTACTTCGTCGGCCAGCCGCTGGAGCAGGGCAAGGCGTTCGTGAAGCTCGACGTCGAGGTGACAGACAAGGCCGACCACACGGAGAAGATCACCGAGATGGTGCCCATCGCCAAGGACCCGCTCGTCATCACCGTCGTGCCGGAGTCGGGGCAGGTGAAGCCCGGCGTGGACAACATCATCTACATCCTGGTGGCCCGACCCGACGGCACCCCAGTCACCACCGCATTCGAGCCCAGCTTCCTCACGCACGAAACGATAGCAGCGCCGCCGGCGCCCATCGGCTCCAGGGCCGAGTGGATCGCACCGGCCAGCGGGCACGCGTTTCGCACCGATGAGATGGGGGTCGGCGAGATCGTCCTGAACGCAGCGATATGCGACGCGAAGGTTCTCCGCGGGCTCGCCATCTCGGTGGCCAACCCGCGTGCGGCGAGCAAGGTGATTCGCTCAGTCGATCTGCCCGTCGAGTCGGCCGAGCATTCTCTCCTCCTCCGCGCCTCCCACGCCCTCGCCAAGGTCGGCGATGCGGTCGAGTTCACCGTCATCTCGACCAAGCAGCGCGGCACGACCTATGTCGATGTGATCCGGGACAACCAGACCGTGCTCACCCGCGCCGTCGATCTCGACGGCGGCCGCTCGGAGTTCTCGCTTTCGCTGACGCCGGACCTCCAGGGGACGCTGGAGGTGCACGCCTATCAGATTCTACCGGACGAGAACATCATCCGCGACACCCGATTGCTCTATGTGCAGCCTGCCGACGACCTCGTGGTAGAGGTGAGGCCGAATCAGGACACGTACCGTCCCGGCGACCGGGCGGAGCTGAACTTCGCGGTTCGCGATCAGCGAGGCCGGGCGACGCTGGCCGCGCTGGGCGTGACCATCGTCGACGAGAGCGTGTTCGCGCTCCAGGACATGCAGCCCGGTCTCGAGCGAGTCTACTTCGCGCTCGAAAAGGAACTCATGAAGCCGCGATACGAGATCCACGGCTTCACCACGGAAGGAGTCCTCGCTGGCAGACTTCCCTTTGCAGCGCCGGAGACCGAGGACCGAGAGGCACTGCGCCAGCGCGCGGCCGCAGTGCTATTCGCCGCCACACAAGAGCGCGATCCATATACTCTCCAAGTCAACACGTATGAGGAACGCCTCGAGAAGGCGGTGCAGCAGTGGACCAAGGAGATGGCGCGGGACGCCGAGAAAATCGACCGCGCGCTTCAGGGCTACTACAGCCGGCACCGACGCTACCTCCGGCCAGACGAGGACATCTCGGCGCTCGTCGAAGAGGGGCTGCTCAATCGCTCTGACCTCCGCGACCGCTGGGGCAACGCATATGAGGTGCGCTGGAACCGGAACCGATGCTGGCTCGATTCGGCCGGCCCCGACGGCCGCTGGAACACCAAGGACGACATTCGCGGAATAGGGCAGTGGGCGAAAGACGGCATCGTGCGACGCGTCGGCATGAGAGGCGGAGGAGGCCGTGGGGGCGGACCATTGCTCGCGGCGAATGCCGTGATGGAGAAGGCGGAAGCTGCATTTGCGCCGCTCGCCGCAGCGGAGCCAGAGGCGCGACGAGATGAAGCTGCCGGCCAGCCGGAGGTGCGGCTCCGCCAATTCTTCCCTGAGACGATGTACGTCAACCCCTCCATCATCACCGACGAGCGCGGCCGCGCAACCGTCTCCGTCGACATGGCGGATTCCATCACCACCTGGCGAATGCAGGCCCTCGCGTCCTCCCACCGCGGTCAGCTCGGGAGCACAACTACCGGGCTCCGGGTCTTCCAGGACTTCTTCATCGACATAGACCTCCCGGTCGCGCTCACCCAGAACGACGAGATCTCCATCCCGATCGCGGTCTACAATTACCTGCCGCACTCGCAGACCGTCGCTCTCTCGCTCGAACTCGACCCCTGGTTCGAGCTGGTGGGCGACGAGGCGGAGAAGTCGCTCGAGATCGCGGCCTCGGACATCCGCGCGGTGTACTATCGCATCCGTGCGAAGAAGACCGGCAACCATTCCCTCACGGTCCACGCTCGCGGGGCGAAGCTGAGCGACGCCATCAGACGCCGCATCGAGGTCCTGCCGGACGGCGAGGAGCAGCGAGACACCTGGAACGACCGCCTCGAGGGGACTGTCCAGCGCCAGGTGACCATACCGAAGGATGCGATCCCCGAGGCCTCCACCATTCTTGTGAAGATCTACCCCGGGTTGTTCAGTCAGGCCGTGGAAGGGCTCGACTCGATGCTGCGCATGCCTTTCGGCTGCTTCGAGCAGACCAGCTCGGTAACGTATCCGAACGTGCTGGTCATGGACTACATGAAGTCCACCGACAAGGTCACGCCCGAGCTGCAGATGAAGGCCGAGCAATACATCAACGTGGGCTACCAGCGACTGCTCTCCTTCGAGGTCGAGGGCGGCGGCTTCTCCTGGTTCGGCAACCCGCCGGCGCATAAGGTGCTCACCGCTTACGGGATCATGCTCTTCCGCGACATGAGCCGCGTGCACGAGGTCGACGAAAGCGTCATCGCCCGCACTCAGAACTGGCTGGTCGGCCTTCAGCGCAAGGACGGCTCCTGGGAACGCGACGAAGGCGGCATCGCGGAGGGGGTCATCAACCGTCAGACGGACGAGCTGCGCGTGACGGCCTACGTGGCGTGGGCGCTCGCCGAGTCAGGGTACCGCGGTCCGGCAGTCGATCGCGCCCTCCAGTATCTCGATGCGAACTGGCATGACGCGGAGGATCCCTACGCACTCGCGGTCATCGCCAATGCCTACCTCAGCGCCGCGCACGATTCCGCGACGGCGGCCCGGGTCGTCGACGCCCTCGCACGGCTGGCGGTGATCGAGGACGACGTCGCGTACTGGCAAGCCCAGGGCCCGACCTTCACTTCGGCGAAGAACGGCTCGGCTGACCTCGAGACAACGGCACTCGCAGCCTACGCGCTCGTCAAGTCGGGCCGCCATGTCCCGCTGACGAACAAGGCGATCACCTACCTCATCCGCTCGAAGGACAGCTTCGGCAACTGGCACACCACGCAGGCCACCGTATGGGCACTGAAGACACTGCTGCTGTCGCTCCGCAGGTCGGTCGCCGAGATCGACGGCACCGTGACGGTCGACGTGAACGGCAAGCAGGCCGGGTCGTTCCGCATCACCCCGGCCGACTACGAAGTCGTCCGGCAAGTGGACGCACGGGAGCTGGTGCACACCGGCGAGAACGACGTCCGCATCACGTTCAAAGGAAAGGGCAGCGCCCTCTATCAGATCGTGTCCAAGTACTACCTGCCGTGGAAGATGGTGAAGCCCCCGGCAGAGGAACTGCTGACCATAGACACCGACTACGATCGGACGAGCCTGGCGGCGAACGACATCGTGACGGCCTCAGTGCGAGTCGTCAACAACGATCCCCGTGACTGCAACATGGTCGTCATGGACCTCGGCCTGCCGCCCGGATTCTCTGTCCTGTCCGAGGACCTCGACAAGCTGGTCGAACGGAAGACCATAGAGAAGTACACCATCGCCGCCAGACAGATCATCATCTACCTGGACAGTCTCGCGTCGCGTAAGCCGCTGGAGTTCTCCTATCGGCTGAGAGCCAAGTTCCCGGTCAAGGCCGCCACCCCGGCCTCCCGCGTCTACCGCTACTACAACCCCGAGATCGAGGCGACGGCCGAGCCGGTCTCGCTCGAGGTACGATGAGTCGCCTTCACCGGAGGTGTTGAGAATGAAAGCTAGAGGATTGCTTGCGCTGATAGCCGTGATGGCCGTAGTCGGGCTGCGGCCCGCGCCCGGCCCGGCGGAGGAGGAGGCAGAGTGCCGCCTGCAGCCTCCGACGGGCGCGATCGATACCTACATCTCGCAGTTCAAGGTCGGCCCGCCGAAGCGGCATGCCAACCTCACGCTCTACCCGATCTTCGCCGACGGCGTGACGGTGCCGGGCGTGGACCTCACGCTGGACGAAGCGATGGAGCGCGGCTTGCTGGAGATCCGCGAGCTGAAGAGCGCCGAAGTCAATCGCGCCCTCCTGGTCAGCCGCGCGAAGGGGCCGATCTTCGTCATGGGCGGAGAGATGCTCACCGGCGCGAAGCAGGACCGCATCGTCGGCGATGACCTGATCGTGCCGGCGGGGGCCGAGCTCACCGTCCCCGTCTTCTGCGTGGAGCACGGCCGCTGGGTGATGAAGAGCGATACCTTCGCCAGCGCCTCCTTCCTCGCCAGCAGCGAGGTGCGCAAGGCGCGCCGGGCGGCCGACCAGAGCGCGGTTTGGGAAGAGGTCGCGGCCGAGCAGGAGCGCCTGGCCGCGCCGAGCGCCACCGGCACGCTCCAGTCGGTCCAGCACAGCGAAGAGGTGAAGGTGCAGATGAAGCCCTACAAGCGCGCCCTGTCCGACCTGCCCATCGACGTCGGGAAGGCCCGCGGTGTGGTCGCCTGTGTGGGCAGCGATATCATCGCGGCCGATGTGTTCGGCTCCCGCGCGGTGTTCGCGCAGCTCTGGCCCAAGCTCCTCGACTCCTATGTGATCGACGCGGTGGGCCGCGATGCCGGCGGCCGCGCCCCGGACGCGGTTCGCATCAAGCAGTGGCTCATGCATGTCGCCGACGCGGAGCGGACCTTCAAGCGCACCCCCGGCGTCGGCACGCTGTGTCAGCTCACCGGCCGCTCGCTCGTGGGCTCCGCGCTTCTCTACGAAGGCGGCGTAGTGCACATGGAGCTGTTCCGCCGACACGACGCGCGACCCGCAGGGTTCAACCGCCTGGAGTTTCGCCGCGAGCGCCTGGGCGAGCAGGAAGTGGAGCCCAGCAGGTAGCGTGGAGCACACCCCGGCATGTGAGGCAGGGCGCTCCTCAGGCGCCCTGCCTCTTCGGTTCCCACTCGTCGATGCGACGAGGGGCAGCTTACAGCGTCTGCGCCGCTGCAGATCGTCAGCGTTCCCATCCACAACCTCTCGACCTCGTGATCGTCCGTGCTGTCCTTCCTATAGCCCGATACTGCTCACGCGGCCGCGATATGTTCCACCCTCAGGAAACCCGGCCTTCGCCAGGTCCCTGAACGTGCTATCGAAGCCATAGTCACATAGATCCTCCAGCGCCACCATACGCACACTGTGGATGGGATATGCAGTGGCCTCCGGCTCTGCCCCAACCCGCAGCTCGCCACCTGCACGACGTACCGCAAAGGTGATGTGGACCACGTGGACGTCCGGCTCTATGCGGTCGCACACATAGAGAAGCCTCTCGACTTCGACTTCGAGGCTTGTTTCCTCCTTCACTTCTCGGAGGAGGCACTCCTGCAGTGTCTCCCCGCGCTGCACCGTCCCCCCTGGCAAAGACCACTCACGGGCCAGACACCGGGACACCTGTTGCTCGACGATCAGCATCTCGCCATCTTCGACAAGCAGAGCTGTGGCGCGGACTTTTGGCTCCATCCGACATCCCTCCCACCTCTGTATGCTTCAGAGGCCCTCATGCGTCCCTCCTGTGGTTCGGCGTTGGCACACCCTGACCCCCCGCATAGGGCTTGAAGAATCCGTGTCCTATGGTATAATGTTAGGTGAAGCTAAAAAAAAGTGTTGGCCCGCCTAAAAGGAGGCCGCTGCATGTTATCTTCAGAGGTGCTCTCGCCATCTATAGAGGAGTATCTCCAGGCGATCCGCCGGCTGAGCCAAATGCCGGCGGGGGTATCGACCACACGCCTTGCCCGAAGACTGGGCATCAAGCCAGCCTCCGTCACTGGCATGCTGCGAAGGCTGTCCGAGATGGGGCTCGTCACGTATCGTCGCTATCGCGACATCGCGCTGACGCCGGCCGGAGACCGACGCGCCAACGACCTGCTGCGCCGCCACCGACTGACGGAGCGACTTCTCACCGACCTGCTCGGCGTCCCTCTCGAGGAGGCGCACGACGAAGCCTGCCGACTGGAGCACTCCGTATCGCCTGCGCTGGAGAGTCGCATCGCGCTTAAGCTGGGGCCTCTCGATGTCTGCCCACACGGCAACCCTCTCGACGTCGATGCCGCGGACGACACCGTCACACTGGTGGATGCACCGCTGAACCTGCCGCTGACCGTCGTGCGGCTGGAGGACGAATCGCCAGAGGTAGTCCGGTATCTGTCCGAGCACGGCGTGCTGCCGGGAACTCGGGTCACGATCAAGGCGCGCGAGCCGCTGGGCGGCGGAGTCGTTGTGGAAGCGGCCGGACGCGCACATAGCATCGGCGAAGGCCCGGCCGCCACCATCCGCGTGGTGCGGGCGAGAAGGGCGCGGGCGTAGAGTGGGCGTCCCCGCGCTGGAATTCGTCCGCGACCTCCTGACCGGCCGCCGACACTGCGAGACCTGTCCGCTGGCGGCACCGGCAATTGAGCGGAAGCTGATACTCGTCGGACCTCCGAACGTCGGCAAGAGCGTCATCTTCAACATCCTCACGGGGTCCTATGTTGTCGTCTCCAACTACCCCGGCACGACGGTAGAGGTCGCCCGCGGCCGCGCTCGCATCGGCGACGTTCTGCTCCAGGTCCTCGACAGCCCCGGCGCCTATTCCCTCGCGCCCTCTTCGGAGGACGAGCGAGTGGCGCGAGACCTGCTCGTGGAAGAGCGGCCCGACCTCGTGCTCCATGTGGTCGACGCGAAGAACCTCCCGCGCATGCTGCCGCTGACCTTTCAGCTCATCGAGGCGGAGCTCCCGGTCGCATTGGATCTGAACATCATCGACGAGGCAGCGCGCGCCGGGCTCAGCCTTGACCCTGAACAGCTTGCAGACGACCTGGGCATTCCGGTGATAGCCACCGCTGCAGCCACCGGCGTCGGCATGGACCGCATGCGCGCACTGCTGAGCGACCCGCCGTCGCAGCCGACCTCCTTCCAAGTCGACTACCCGCCGCCCATCGAATCGGCCGTCCAGCGCATCGTGCTGCTGCTGCGAGAACACAGCGACGTTGCCACCAAAGCAGTGGCGTTTCTGCTGCTCCAGCGCGATGACGGAACCTGGCAGCGCGTGTCCCGGCTCGCCCCGGAGGCCGTTGCGGGCATTGAGCGCATTGTCGCCGAAACCGAGGACCACTATAACCCGCCCCTTTCCTTCCCGATAGCGCTCGCGCGCCAGAGGGCGGCCGATCGGCTGGCCGGACGCGCCCTGAGCGCGAGGCCGCGCTCCGTCCCCCAGGGCGTGGGCGAGCGGCTCGGCCGGCTCGCAATGCATCCGCTCGCGGGCATTCCCATTCTCGTGGCCGTGGCGTACTTCGGCCTCTACCTGCTGGTCGGCCGCCTGGCCGCGGGCGTAGTGGTGGACTTCCTCGACCAGCGGCTCTTCGAGGGATACATCAACCCATGGTGCAGTGCTTTCGTAGAACGCATCCTGCCGTGGCCGACGTGGGTGTCGCTGTTCGTGGGAGAGTACGGCTTGATCACGCTCGGCCTGCGGTATGCCGTGGCCATCGTCCTGCCACTCGTTGGCGCCTTCTTCCTGCTCTTCGCGTTGCTCGAAGACAGTGGTTACCTGCCGCGCCTGGCACTTCTGCTCGACCGGCTCTTCAAGCAGATCGGCCTGTCGGGACGCGCGGTGATACCGATCATCCTGGGGTTCGGGTGCGATACCATGGCGACGCTGGTCACGCGCGTTTTGGAGTCGCGGCGCGAACGGCTCATTGCGACGTTTCTGCTGGCCCTCGCCATCCCGTGCTCTGCACAGCTCGGCGTGATCCTGGGCCTCCTCTCCTCACACCCAGCCGGACTCATGATCTGGGGAGGCGTCATGGTTGCGGTCTTTCTCATTTCGGGGTTTCTCGCCTCCCGGCTCCTACCCGGGGAGACTAGCCGCTTCTACCTGGAGATTCCCCCGATGCGCTGGCCGTCGCTGCGAAATGTCGGCGCGAAGACGTTCGCCCGCCTGCGCTGGTACGCAGCGGAGGTCATTCCGGTCTTCCTGCTGGCCAGCGTGGTGATCTGGATCGGCCAGCTCGCGCACCTGTTCCAGTTGGCGGTGGCCGCGATCCGGCCCGCGGTTCATATCGTCGGGCTCCCGGATGCCGCGGGGGAGGCCTTTCTTTTCGGCTTTCTGCGGCGAGACTACGGTGCGGCACGCGTCTTCGACGTGCACTCCGCTGGAGCCATCTCGGGGGTCCCCCTGGTGGTCGCGATGGTGACGATAACCCTCTTCGTACCGTGCATTGCGCAGTTCCTTGTGATGGTCAGGGAGCGCGGCGTGCGCACCGCCCTCGCGGTGGCCGCGATCGTGCTCGCTTTCGCGTTCAGTGTGGGCTACTTCCTGAACCTCGTCCTCATTACCCTTCAGGTGCAGATCTGATGACCGAGTTTGATCTCAGCGAGACCGCAGAAGAGGTGTTGGCCAGCCTGTGGGTGGCCGAAGAGGAGAGCGACGAGCACTCGCTCTCGCTGGAAGACCTGTCCCCCTCGGAGAGCGAGGAGGCGCTTCGGGAACTGTCCGATGCCGGGCTGGCTTCGGGCAGCTCCGGCAGATTAACCCTGACCGAGGCCGGCCGCAAAGCGGCCCGGTCGATCATAAGAAGAGAGCGCCTGGCAGAGCGTCTGCTTGCAGACGTGCTGAACGTGGGCGACGCCGTTGTGACCGAGGCCGCCTGCAAGTTCGAGCACTTGCTGCGAAAGGGCATCGACGACGAGATCTGCACTCTCCTCGGCCATCCGAAGGTGTGTCCTCACGGGAACCCAATACCTCCGGGCGAGTGCTGTCGCGAGGGGGCGCGGGCTGCCCGCACGGTCGTCTCCGCCCTTGCCGACATGTCTCCCCGACAGGCCGGTGTCATCGCCTACATCCACGCCCGGCGCCGGCCGATGCTGCAGCGCCTCTTGGCCATGGGCGCCGTGCCGGGCGCCCCCGTCATGCTGCTCCAGCGCTTCCCCTCTTTCGTCTTCCAGCTGGGGCAAGGGCAGGTGGCCGTGGATCGCGAGACGGCGCGCGACATTTACGTCCGCATCACGGGGAAACGCCCGGCTGCGCAGCCGCCCCTTTCGTTCTCGCCGCGGGCGCGGGGCTTTCGCTTCCGGCGAGGCCGCCGCGACCGATCCTAGACATCTGGCTCGGTCTCTTCCTGCACGGCATCGGGCCCTGGCGCTGGCTCCTCATCCTCCGCCACCTCAGGTTTGTCGACCGTCACCGATACATTGTCGGTGGCGACATTGCCCGGCGCGTCGAATGCCCTCGCCTGAAGCTCATGGCTCCCGGCCTCCAGTGGATCCGTCGCTATCGAGATATCCGTGACTTGGGCCTCTATCATGTCCAGAGCGACCGAACGCCACTTGCCTTCGTCCACTCGGTACTCGACGCTGCGGATCGGGGACCCGACGTCACTGGCCATTCCGCTGATCTCCGCGACACCCTCCTCGTCGACGGCCAGCGAGCTCCGGAAGAGCAGCAACTCGGGCGGAGTGTTGTCCACCCAGATGATGGCGCTTGCCTCTGCCGTTCCGGGATCCTCAGGAGCGCTCAGCCCATCGTCGGCGGTCACGCGAAGCAGGTACCTGCCGTCCTCCTGCTTGCTCGTATCCCACTCGTATTCTTGCTCCTTCAGGTCGTTCTCGAGTTCCGTCCACGTCGCGCCCAGGTCGTCCGATATCTCCACCCGGTAGACCAACTCGTCTTTGTCCGGGTCCCTCGCCTGCCACTTGATCGTATACTTCTCAGCAAGCCTCTCCCCTGGCACGGGCTCCTTCAGCGAGCACACGGGCGGACGATTCCGGGGCCGGCGCGACACGAGGACCTGCCGCACAACCGGCGTCAGCCCGACGTCCTCGCTGGTCAGGGTGAGCCGGTATTGCAGATAGCGGGCGGCGGGGCTCGCGATCGCAGCCTCCGTGACCGGCATCCACTCGCTCCAATGATCGTCCGGGTCGGGCGAATCTCCCGACCGCGTTTCACCCCGCACTGCAGTTCCGTCGGGCACCTCGGCGGCCCACTGGAGACGACCCCAGTGGGCAGTGCGCCCCGCATCCAGCACCTCGGACTGGAGCGAGCCGCTGCCCCCGTTGCCCGGCCCGAACTTGCGAAGCAGACTCGGCCCGGAGCTCCCGACAAAGAGTGCCCCCCCGCCCTGCGCAATGGCCGTGGCGCTGCCTGCCTCCGGCCGGAAAAGCACCTCCGGTGCTCGATCTTCTCCTACCTGAACCAAGAGCCCGCGCGGCCCCGTGACGGCCACCAATCGCCCTGTAGGAAGGAATGCCAGCCCGAAGATGGCGCGCTCCCCCGTCTCGCACCAGAGAGTCGGCGTGCCATCGGCCGGCACTTGCCAGATATCGCCGCCCGCAGTTGCTCCTGCGTACACGTTCCCCTGGTCGTCCGCCGCGAGCGCTGCTGCGGCCGTCCCTGATACCTGACATACCGTCCGGACCAACCCGGATAGATCTATGCGATACACCACTCCGCCGCTCGAGGTCCCTGCGTACAGCTCTCCCGCCTCCGTGAGCGCCAGGGAGAGGACATTCGCGGCAGACAGGGCGGCCAGCTCCCTCGCGCCGCCTTGAGAATCGACACCATAGATGACCGCCGGGGACCCGCCCCCCGCGTAGATGTTCCCGTCCGCAGCGGGAACCAGGGCCCAGAGGTACGTGCTCCGGGAATCGAGGACGACGAGACCTTCACCCTCCGGGGTGATGCGGTACAGCTTCCCGCCCGGCGATGTGCCGGCATAGAGGTTGCCGTCGGCGCCGAAGGTCAGAGCATGCACGTTCATCTCGCCCGTCGCAAAGAATTCCGTTAGCTCGCCGCTCTCAGACACGCGGTAGATGATCCCGTCTGTGCCCGTCCCGAAGTACACGGCGCCGTCTTGCACCGCGACGCTCCAGATCACTTCCGCGGACACCGACGCTAGCACTTCACTATGAGGAGCGAGGAAGAGACGGCCCTCCTCCCCCACGGCCACACCGTCCAGCTTCGCCTCACGGTAGTCCGAGCTGCTCCTGTGCGTCCACGTCTCGGGCGCCCGCCTCAAGGCCTTGGACTTCTCATCCTCGTCGCCCGACTTGCTCGGTTCCGGACCTTCCCGGCCCGCCGCCAAACGGACCGGGGCAGGAAACTCTCCGCCCCGCTCGGCGAGTTCTGTCGGAGAATGGTGGGAGAAGCTCGCAGTCTCCTCTTCTTCCTCGGGCGGCCCTTCCACTGGGGGTTTCGGCAGGCCCCGGGGCCCGGCCGATACCGGGCTCTCGACGTGCAGCGCCAGAATCTGCCGCCCAGCCAGCACCCATTCGGTTGGAGTCACCACCTTCAGGAGCGAGGGGATCGGCCGCAGGTCAGTCGGGTGCGCTGATCGGATGGCCTCCAGCGCGCTGCGCGGCAGATCAGGAAGCTCTTCGCCCAAGATCGCTATACCGCGGCGCGTCAAGGCCGCCTGCACGACAAGCTCTGAGGCCCGCTCTCTCGAGACGTAGCGCCTCACGAGCTGGTCGAGCGAGATCGGCTCCGGCATTGGCGCACCGATGGCAGTGCGCGCTTGCTCGGCGTCCGCCCCACCGGTAACAGCGATCCTCACCTGTCCCTGCGGCACATCCGGAGGAAGTGAGAGCGTCGCCGGCACGGAAATCGCTTCCTCCCCATAAGGTCGAACCGTGACATTCAGGGTGACCTGATCCCCGGCTTTGACGCGGGATCGCGAAACGGTTACCCTCTCGATGGATGCCGTCTTTCGCGCCTCTTCGGTCTGCACCTTTATCCGCACGCGGTCCAGATGCAGCCTCCCAAACGGGCTCTCCGCGAACGTCATAATGGGCTCGAGCACCGCCGGCAGGGCCGCCGCCGCCGCGTCCATCTGGCTGTAGACGAGGTCTTCCCTCCGCACCGGCGGACGGCCCTCGGCCTCGATCTCGACCTCTACCCGGCACGTGCCGCGCACGACCCGACCCCGAGTCTCATCGATGGCTGTCATGACAACCGCAGCGACGAGCCCGGGCATAAGCTCGCGGAGCCTGGCGACCTCCACCCGGAAGGTACGCGCGCGGCCGAAGTCTCGATCTGCGACCTCGACGGTCACCGGCAGGAGGTTGGCCTTGGGTCCAATCTCGCCGGCTACGCCGCTTGGATGGTCGCGGTAGACTCGCCCCACCTCCTGCGTCGGGGCGGCGATCTTGGTCGAGACAAACAGGCTCGGGAGAATATCGTGCACATACCCACCGGTCATGGGGAAATCGACATCGCCGCGCTGGAAGATCGGATGCCCGAACGCGAGCACGCGGTCACCCTCTACCATGGTGAGTGTGCCGATGGCGGTCATGTCGAAGTCGCCGCCCACGATGCGCGCCCCCAGCGACGCGCCCGGCACCAGCGGCGGACGGATCCGGCGCTCGCCCCCCGATGCGCCGGGGATGACGTGGAGGCCGTACGGTTCCAGAAGCGCGGACACCTGCCGGGTGGCCCGCGCATTGAAGCCCGAGACCTGGACGAACCCGCCAAGGGGAACCAGCGTCATCACACCGGGCGGATCGGGCTCGCCGGCCGGCCCGG
>Ga0180437_10008435_pt1 | contig 13079 bp, 11 predicted proteins | sample SS_ome_4_FD_132410 | JGI IMG/M metagenome (GOLD analysis project Ga0180437, IMG submission 132410) | Hypersaline lake sediment archaeal communities from the Salton Sea, California, USA - SS_3_D_1 metaG | ecosystem: Environmental > Aquatic > Non-marine Saline and Alkaline > Hypersaline >...
CGGTTCAACCTTATATCGATACTATTTATTCTATAGAACTTGACCATTATCATTTTTTAAATGCACGCAAAAAATTCGCTGGGTATTCCGACATTCATATTATCAAGGGTGATAGTAAAAAAGTGCTTCCTGACCTTTTGAAAACAGTCAATAAATCATGTCTTTTTTGGCTTGATGCTCACTGGTCAGGTGGCTCTACGGCTCGATCTGATGTAAATACCCCCATCATTCAGGAACTCAAATGTATTTTAAATCATGAAAACAGGAATGAGAACATAATCCTCATTGATGATGCCCGTTGTTTTACGGGAAAAAATGATTATCCTGCGATTGGCGATTTAAAACATTTTGTTTTTAAAAGACTGCCAGACTGTATTTTCAAAATCCAGAACGATATCATCAGAATTCATTCGGATAGGCTTTAAGATGAGTAAGAAGATTGATACTGAAAATTATAGGCCAAACACGTGGCTTAACGCATTTGAAAAAAATGTTACTTCACAACATGGAGAAAATGGCATAATTGAAAAAGTTTTGGAAGTTATCAAAGAAAATGATAAATGGTGCGTGGAATTTGGAAGTTGGGATGGAAAACAATGCAGCAATACTTATGATCTTATAAAAAACAAAGGATATTCAGCAATATTGATTGAAGGTGACTGTTCAAGATTTAAGGACTTATGCAGGACATATCAAGGTAATGAAAAGGTCATTCCGATAAATACATATGTTGGTTTTGATAAAAAAAACAATTTGGACTCAATTATCAAGAATTCTCAAATACCCTTTAACTTTGATTTGTTATCTATCGATATAGATGGTAATGACTACCATGTATGGCAGGCGATTAAAAAGTACAGACCGAAAATTGTTGTCATTGAGTTCAATCCGACTATTCCAAGCTCTGTTGAGTTTGTTCAACCACGTGATATGAGCGTTACACAGGGCAGTAGTTTACTTTCAATTGTTAATCTTGGAAAAACAAAAAACTACGAACTGGTTGCGGTCACACGAAACAATGCGATTTTTGTTGATTTAAAGTACTACCATCCCTTCGGGATAAAAGATAATTCCCCTCAGGCACTTAGAAAAGATGAATCAATGATAACTCATATTTTCTGTGGTTATGACGGAACTGTTTTTATTAGAGGTTATGGAAAGTCACCGTGGCAAGCAATTTCGTTTAAAGAATCTAAAATGCAAATCCTGCCAAAATGGGCTCGAAAGCGCATGGGTGATCATAACATAATACGAAGAAGACTTGGAAAAACATTAAGACGTCTTCGAAAAAAGGATATTATATAACTTTATGCGGATTTTTTTTTATGCAGTTTAACTCTCTCGTTTTTTTCGTATTCGCGGCTTTGTTTTTTTGTATGTGGCCTCTATTTCGACGCCGTAATAATATAAGATGGATATATTTAGTATTTGCATCATTCGTCTTTTACGGTTGGTGGGACTGGCGATTCCTTTTTCTAATCATAGCTAGCGGCCTGATAGATTTTTTTGCCGGTTTGGGAATGGCTAAGTTTCCGGATCGAAAAAAGCTTTTGCTTATCCTCTCATTAATTGGCAATATTGGCTCTTTGGGAATTTTCAAGTACCTTGATTTTGCCACTGGGAATATCACTGGGATATTACAATTCTTGGGATTCAGCTTTCAACTGCCTGCGGCAAATCTCATTCTACCGGTAGGAATTAGTTTCTATACATTCCAGTCTATGAGTTATACGATTGATATATATCGGGAACAGTTAAAACCAACTCATAATATCTTTCATTTCTTCGCATATTTAGCTCTATTTCCACAGCTTGTTGCCGGACCGATTGTCAGAGCGCGGGACTTGCTGCCACAGCTAAAAAATTCAAAACCTTTAACACCACAGCGGCGGTGGGAAGGATTGAATCTCATTGTTTTCGGTTTTTTTAAAAAGGTAGTAGTGGCGGATACACTGGCAATGACCGTGAATATTGCTTTTGCAGAAGAAAGCCCTGTCGGTTCGAGTGCCTATTGGTGGATTATAATGATAATGTTTGCCTTTCAGATTTATTGCGATTTCAGTGGGTATAGCGATATTGCTCGAGGATTGGGAAATTGGATGGGATATGAATTTCCCGTTAATTTCAGAAATCCCTATATTTCTTCGACTTTCAAAGAGTTTTGGCAGAGATGGCATATTTCACTATCAACGTGGTTTCGTGATTATGTTTACTTCTCGCTAGGGGGTTCAAAAGGGAAAAAACTACAAACACATATTAACATATGGATTACGATGTTAATTTCAGGCCTTTGGCACGGAGCTGCATGGCACTTTATTTTATGGGCTGTTGTGCATTCGATGTATCTGTCTGTTGAACGCGTTACTAAGTGGCCGGAGAAAATAAATAAATTGCCGGCAGGTAGACATCTGTCTACCTTGTTGGTTTTTATTTTAACCGTCATCGCATGGGTTTTTTTTAGAGCTCAAACATTCAGCCAGGCAATAGCTGTGATGCATACTATGTTTAATCTGACCAGTTTTAATTATAATATCGCAGATAGGTTAATAGATAATAATGCAATTAATGTTTTATGGGTTATGATTGGTTCTCAGTTATTTTTTTATTTTGGTCTGGATAAGACTGGCTTTGCAACCTCTACTTCAAAATTAAAAGTTGCTTTTGATTCAGTGTTTATTGCTGTTATAATAGTAACATGTGTATTTATGCGTGCTCCTAGCAATACGTTTATCTATTTCCAGTTTTAAGGTCGAACCGTGCGCAGTGAAGATTCAGAACAAAGGTCGGCGAGAATTGCTATGATAAATATGCTTTGTGATAGGACTTTTCTCACGTTATTATTATCTACTATATTGGTTGCCTGTATGGGAGCACTTCGCCCTGATAAAACGCGTGTAGGTATGTATCCGAAGGAATATTGGGCTAAGAAAATTGGCTGGAAACATTGTGCAAACGTTATTCTAACAGGTGACTCGAGAACCCTAATGGCTTTATCACCAACTAAAATTAAAAAAATTCTCAATTACGATAAAATTTACAATTATGGATTTGGGGGAAACTGGTATTCTGTCGAGTATCTTCAAGCTGTCGAAGATTTGCTTAGGCCGAAAGAAGTAAATAAAGTAATTATAATGGGTATATCTCCCCACTCACTGACTCAGGGGAATGCAGAAAGGGGAAACTTCAGTGAATTGTCGAAGCTTTCTAAACAAGAGGCTTATCTCGATATTCATTTTGCACCCTTGGTCAATTTTTTCGAACCCATGTCTTTTAGAGATGCTCTTGAAGGTCTCTTTCCAAGCATCGCATCGTCGCATACGGAACAAATATACATGCCTGATGGTTTTGTTGCAGTGCACAAAACACCGTCAAATAGAAGAAACGAAGTAAAACGGTACCGTAAGATTTATGAGAAATCACAAGTTTCGGACCAAACCATTGATAATGTTACGCGTTTTATAAAAAAATGGACAAAAGAAAATATAAAAGTGTATGGTTTTTTATTACCGAGTTGTTCAGAAATGTATGAATTAGAACGGAAAGTCAGCGGTTTTAATCAGAAAGAATTTGTCAAATTATTCGAGGCATCAGGGGGAATATGGGTCGAAGTCAACCCGGTTCGATATGAAAGCTTTGATGGTTCTCATCTTCAGGATCACGCTGCGATGGAATATTCCAGAGATTTAGCTATGGCCATTCGTGAAATTGAGGAAAATACTATTAACGATAATTGAAAAGAACGACTCGTTTTTTTAACTGAACAATCCTCAAGTGCTTACGTGAAATTGGTTTTGAACAGAAAGTAAAACAGTTGAGAAAAGTAAAACGAATATTTTATATAGCAGGCTTCAAAGATGAGTCTCCCAGATCGATTCGAATTCAACCGCGAATGTGGTTAAAAGGCTTGCTTCGCCTTGGTCATGATGTTCAGCGTTTTAACTATTGGAATATTTCAAAAATAGTGAATCGCTTCAATAAAGGATATATGAGACGTTTCATAAATCGTTTAAACGGAAACAAAACTGATAACATTCTTGTTGAACATGTCAAAAATTATAAGCCCGATATCGTTTTTTTATATAGCATGAAATATCTTACCGATGTAAGTATTAAATTAATACGAGATGCCGCCCCGGACGCTGTCTTTGTCGGACGAGACGACGACCCTTTTCCTGAAAGAAATAATGAACGTCTAAAGATTGCAAAACATACCGATATCATGATAACTACCGGCGCAGGAAGATTTCTCAAAACATATAAAGATAACGGTACTCCTTTATGTGCTTTCATCCCTAATGTTTGCGATCCTGATATTCAGTACAAATATAAAGTTGGCGGCAAGTATAAAACAGATATCGTTTTCACTGGAAAAGCTACTCACTCGAGGCTGGATAGAATTGGCGACCGCTTTCATTTGATTAAAACACTCTCAGAGATGGAGAATTGCCGGTTATATGGAACTTTCAATGAGCCCAAGATTGAAGGCTTGGATTATTTTCGGGCACTCAGTGGAGCTAAAATCGCTCTGAGCATAAATTATGTAAATGATGAATCACTATATCATTCCGATCGGTTTATTAATTGTTTGGCATGTGGTGTATTTACCCTATCCAAGAGAGTACCAGATACAGAACTGCTTTTTCAGGACGGCGTGCATCTAAGATACTTCGAGACCGAAGAGGAATTCTTCGACCTGGCAGATTACTATCTGAGGCATGAAAGCGAACGTGAAAAGATTGCGATAGCGGGGATGGAACACGCTCACAAGGAATTCAACTGTCAAAAGATTGCCCGGCTTTTAATGGATTTAATCGAAACAGGTGATTACAAAGCCCCTTGGAAGGTAATCCTATAACTTCATCTTTAATTACTATTTAAACATCGGAATCAACCTACTGATGGAATATCTTTGAGTAAGCGCTCAACCATTATCAAAATCACAACATCAAGAAGTTTTTCCGCTACATTTTATTATAGTGACTGAAATCTAAGTTCAAACGTAAGGAAGCGCTAAATATTAAATAATAAGTGTCTTTGGATATTTTTGAAGCAAGTTGACAGAAAGAATGTGCTTTGATATATTGCTTAAACTTTTAATAAGTCTATTGTGGTACGACCCGTTGTTTTTTTAGTTAGAAAGAGATTTATTAAGTCCTTTATTCTAATTGTGCATTGTCATAAATAGAGCTTTTGTTGGATTTTTCGAATGCTTTTTTAAACAGTTTGTTGTGGTGATACCATGAATATTATCGTTCTTGTATGTGATGCGTTAAGGGCTTCCAGTCTCGGTTGCTATGGGTATGATAAAAATACTTCTCCCGAGATTGACAAAATAGCCCGGAATGGAATTCGTTTTTCAAACGCTTTTGCTACAGCCAATTCCACGGATGTTTCTTTTACTACAATATTTACGGGTAAGTATCCAACTACCCACGGAATATGTCATCATGGGAATAAAATCACAAATACAGAAAAAAAATATACAACAAATTTGTTGTTCTTGCCTGAAGTTCTTCATGAAAAAGGATTTGTCACAATCGGTTTGGATTGGTTGGGTAGATGGCATAAATGGGGATACGATTTTTACGCTGGCGTAAATAATGATTTATGTAAAAGATCCAGCGATAGAAAGATACAAGCCGGCAGTCAAAGATCTCCTGCATGGTTACCGTTAGCCTTGAAAAAATATATTCAAAAACTTTTCCTTATCCGTTCTCACTGCAATTGGTATTATTCCTTACCCTCTTATATGAGGAAATATGTCAGGAATGCGGTTGAATTTTATAATGAAAAAAAACATATTAGTCTGTCGGGGCGTAAAACTAGACCGATAGTAACTGACTCTGCCGGATTGACTGACTCGGCAATACGATATGTAAAAAAATATGCCGGAAAAAGAGATTTTTTCCTTTTTGTTCATTATTGGGATACCCATACGCCTTATACAGCTCCTAAAAAAATCATTAACGACTTTTTAAGCAAATATGACTATTCAAATAGGAAAGTTTCTTCGGTTTTAAAAGATTTGGCGGGGACCAAATCTGCCTATATAGTTAAAAAAAGTACTCGCAAAAGAACACCAAAGACGATTGGAGAGATTATCGCTCATTATGATGCTTCTATAAGATACGTAGATTCCAATATTGGCAGATTGTGTCGATTTTTAAAAGAAATCGATATCTTAAATGATACTCTTGTTATCTTGACCTCTGACCATGGAGAGAGCTTGGATGAACATGGTATATTTTTCAACCACCACGGCCTTTATGAACCTCAAGTGAACGTTCCGTTGATAATGTTTGGTGCTAAATGTGCTAAGGGAGTTGTTTACGATGAACTCGTACAGCATTTTGATATAACACCGACTATAATGGATTATGTTGGTATAAAAGAAAAGGAATATGAGTTTGACGGAGCAAGTTTACTTTCGTTGACAAGAGATAACAACTGGAACCGTAAATTTGTTTTTGCTGAAGAAAAGAACCTTCAACAAAAAAGAATGATACGTGATAAAGAATATAAATATATTCAAGCGTTAAATGATGATATGTGTCTCTACTGCCAAAAATATCATGCGAGGGGGGATGAGTTTTATAATCTAAAAAACGATCCCAAAGAAGAAAACAATATCATAGAAGATCCAAAACACAAAATGTACAAGCAGGAACTCGATAATTATATTAACGCTCTTGCTAAACCCCTAGAAGGCAGGGAGATTGAATTTGATGATGAAGAGGAGATTACCAAAAGGTTAGAGGCACTGGGCTATTTATGATTTTCTGCAACATTCTCGAACAGCAAGTACTATGAGGGTCATTATTGATTGTTGCTAAACAAACCTGTTTGCTCCGTAGCTTGGCACGGTTGCCCTCTTGTAAAAATAATGTTGAACCATTTAGTATATTTTCTTTCTACCTGTCCCATATTGAATCTGTGTTGATCAGTTTAAAACCGTTTGTTTATACTGTAAATCAATTCATTCTTATGAAAGAAGTAAATACTGTCACACCCTCGATAACATATTCAGCATGTACTCCCGGCGGCAAAGTCGATATTGGCAAACCAGCAGATCCATACTGGAAGACTGGAAGACCGCTTTTACCTCTGGTGAAACTAATTCTTTTGAAGGTAGCTGAAGAAACATCCTAACATCATATAAAAAAGCCTTTAGAATTTGCGCAGAAGACACTTTTCATCAATAAAGACTATCAGTATTGCCTCTTAGATATAACAATGTATAATCTGAATTTGATTGATGCTGAGAATCAGTAGACAAATCGTTAAAAAAGAAAAGATGAATTGCTGAATGCAAGTGATTATTGTGTTATAAATTATGAGACATATATGGAACCTTTAATAAAAATTGATTTAAAGAAAGAGCTTAATGGAAATAAGCCGGTAGTGATTGAACTCGGCTGCGGAAAGAAGAAAAATAATAACAGAATTACAATCGATAAATTGGATTTGATAAATGTAGATATCATGGCGGATTTAGAGAGCGGGCTGCCTTTTTTGCCGGACCAATCTGTTGACGAAATATATTGTAAAAGTGTTTTGGAGCATGTAATTAATTTTGAAGTTTTAATGAGAGAAATAGTACGAGTTTTGAAACCGGATGGAAGAGCGTATGTTTTCGTTCCACACTTTTCGAATCCGTATTACTATTCAGACTATACTCACGCAAGGCACTTTGGTTTATATACTTTTTTTTATTTTGTGGAATCTAAAGACCAGTTGAAAAGGAAAGTGCCTAATTTTTATACAGATATACGAATCAGGATTCATTCGATTCAGCTCGTTTTCAAATCTCCTTTTTGGATATCGAAACAGTTGAAAAAGATTTTGAGTTGTATCATCAATTCTCATCGCTCGTTCATGGAGTTTTATGAACTGCATGTATGCTATATTTTCCCCTGTTACGGAATTGAGGTAGTCTTTGGTCCTGATTCATAAGAATATAAATCATTCTTAACCGGTAGGAAGTACGCGCATTTTTGTTATATTTTTGAATTTCGTTTATTAACGCCTTTGAGGTTTTCTTCGATTAAATTGAAAAGCTGATTACCCAGTATTTTCGTATCGAACTTTTCTGCGATAGTTCTACCGGCCAGGCCCATGTTTTGTCTCATTTGAGGATCGCTCAGTAACCGGCTGATTTTATCAGTCCATTCTGAAGTGTTGCGAGCATGAAAACCCGTAATCCCGTCGACCACATATTCAGCATTCACCCCAACGGGTGACGCAACAACCGGTAGTCCGGAAGCTTCATACTGTAAAATTTTGAAGCCGCATTTGCCCCGTGTAAAAGGGTTGTCGGGTAATGGCGCTAGTCCAATATCGGAGGTAGACAAATCGGCAGCTTGCTTGTCAAGGGACCAGTAACATTTTTCAACCTCCATATTCTTAAGAGTAAGAAATGCGTCACTAATTATCCTCAAAACAATGTTATCGAAGCGTGCGCCGATATCGTTGAGCGCGGGGGCTATTTCTGCAAGATATTGCAGTGTAATTTTAGAACCAATCCATACTAAGCGAATTTTGGTGTTGTTGTTAGTGTGGTTTCGTAGTTGGTAGTTGTTAACATTTAGACCTGTTGGGATAACCTCGACGTTTGGGTTGAATCGTCTGGCCTGGTCGGCGAGATAAGAATTTCCGGATATTACCGTATCGGCTATGAGAACACTTTTACGAAATCGCCATGATTGTGAAGTGTTGTTGCGATTTGGTGTTTTTGGGCTGAACATAATAGCATCGTCGAAATCATAAATAATTCTTCTACTGTATTTCTGCAGCCAAAAAGCATCGAACGGATTAAGTCCTTTTTTGTGGATTAAAACTCCTTGAAAGTCTTCGGTTTCCTTAAATAGTTTTCGTCGTGCTAATAAACCATGTGGTATTGAGGCTACATTGCATCGTATCCCTTTCTCCCGAAGATTATCAAGATAAATCCCTATGCGTTGCCTGAAGCTTGCCCTTCGCCGATTATTGGTTATAATAAGCAAATGCGTTTTTGATTCTAAGCAGTTCGGATACCCGAAACGTTGCATTAGCCGAGAGGAGTCTTTCCTTCTCTGTAGCTTATAAATCAAGCAAAACTTATGTATAACCATAGCGTCAAGATCCGTGAGTGCTGGTCCTGTAGTTGTTATTAAAATATTCGTATGTTTCAAATCCCCATGCGTTATTTGATATCTGCCCAGCTTGTCCAAGGATGCTTCTACTTTTTTTATTACCTTCATTCGTTCTTCACGGCTTCTGTTATCATCATTTAGGTAATCATGGAGCCTTACACCTTCAAGATATTCAGTCACGAAATAGGATTTCTGTACAAAAGGGCCTGAGTGTTTTTCAAAATATGCAAAGGGTTTTGGTGTTGCCACGTTTAAAATCTGAAGACGAAGCCCGTTTAACCAGCACTTTTTCGCCCTCGAACACTTAATGGTATGACGAATCGAATGCAGAAAACCTTTATAGTTATATCGTTTGACGACTATGTCTTTACCCTGCCACATAAATCGGCTGACATAGCAGGTATTACCGTTTTTAAGAATCATCCCCTCGTCCATTTTCCGGTCAATATCTTGAATAAAGTCAATCGGCTGGTTTTCCCTGATAAATTTGCGATCAAATACCCCTACAACATCATTGATTTTAATCCTAAGATGCCTTTTATTCGTTCGCAAAAATTTCTTCACCCCATGCCTCAGACCGCGATTTTGTGCTCGAATTAATTGCCTTTTTAGAAAATGCTCATCTTTTGTTTTGTAATACCATTGCCTTGTCTGTAAATAGGCTTTAGCTATTGCATTAATAGATATCTGGTCGTCGTTCATAAACGGATACATCAACATACCAAGCATTTTTATTCCGGCTTTTCGCCTGACACAGCCGCAAACAAACTTCATCTGTCCGGCGTCGAGGGCAAACAACGTTTCATCCTTCAATAAGAAGTTACCCAAATGCAAATCTTTTTGTATCACCCCCTTGTTATGATGCTCGGCTAATTCTCGGGCGGTCAATATAAGAAGCTCGAGTTGTTTATTTTTATCATCTGTCGCGTTTAAAGCATCAAGAACGGTTGAAGAGCCGACGATGTTTTCTATTACCACTACTTTCTGGCCATCGTCCGTTTCACCTTTGAAAAAAGGCTGAGGTGAACTGATTCCTTTGGAGTGTAACGTCTGAAGCCCCTTCCATTCTCTATGCAGATGACGGTAGGAATGTATTTTACTTGAAAACAATTTTACGATAACGTCTTGGTTGTTCCAACTTCCGTCATACACATAACGCCTGTGAGAGATACTGCGCAAAAGCTTTTTGCAAAGAACTATCTCCTCGTCGTTTTGTGTAGACGTATTTTTTATCACAAGTTCGAGTGATGATTTACCCATCGCATCCGCCGATTCAGTGTGATTGTCAATGACCATAAATTATAATACCGAGTTCATCTGCGAGCTTGATAGTTTCCGGTTTATCAATTACGATTACGTTTCCTGATTCCAATACGATGCATTTCCCGCCGTATCGTGCCATGTCCCGAATTGTGTCGGGTCCAATGCAGGGCACATCAAACCGCATATCCTGCTTCGGTTTTGCCGCTTTTATAAGCGTCCAGCCGCCCGACTTGCAATGTTCGCCCGTGCGTTCAATCATTTTAGCCGTGCCCTCGATGGCTTCTACCGCTATCACTTCGCGCTCTTTTACGGTAATGGCCTGACCGATATCCAGTTCCCCCAATTTCTTGACTACCTTCCAGCCAAATTGAATGTCAGCGTCAATCACGGGACTTAAACGACCTGAAGTCATCAGCCCTTTGGTGGCCAAATGCTCTTTACAGTACATTGTTGAGTTCTCCAAAATAATACCTGCACCTGCCAGTTCATCTGCCAATGCGCCAAGCACCGAATCATTACGTTTATCTTTACCGAACAGACGCCAGTAAAAAATTCGAAATGCACGCCAGTCCGGCAGGTAATGGAGTATGCGCTTTGGCGTAAACAATCTCGACTTGGCTACCTGACCCACCATGACCGTCTCTCGAACACCGTGTCGTTTCAGCTTGCGAATCCAGCTGTCGGGACGTGCCAGAGCTACCCTGTAGAAAACATCGACCTCATCCGCCAGGCGTTGTTCTGCATTATCGGCGAGGCCTACACAAATAACCTTGATTCCGGCACGTTTGGCACCGGATGCAACTAAAAAGGGCAGCCTGCCGCCGCCGGCAATCAGTCCCAGAACCTTGTCCTCAATCATAAGAATCAAGCCGTCTATTTTTTGGTTTGCTTTTCCGTGGCCTCGTTTTCCACGCCAAGCATTTTGCAAAGCTTTTCGACATCTACCGTCAGATTTCGGATATTTTGACGCATTTCCGGCAGATTTTGTATCATGCTGTAAGCTCGTTTTGCCTGTCTTGCTTCAATTGCAGGGGCTCCGAGGACGATTTTATTGTCCGGTATGTCGTTGATGACACCGGCCTGCGCGCCTATCATAACATTGTTTCCAATGTTGATATGGCCGACAATACCGACCTGCCCGCCAATCACACAATGATTACCGATGGTTGTAGAGCCGGCTACGCCGACTTGTGCTACCAATAAACAATGAGCCCCGATTTTCGTGCCGTGTCCGATTGCCACCATATCGCCTATTTTCGTCCCCTGACCGATTACCGTATCTCCCAGCGTTCCTCTTTCGATACCGCATCCGGCCCCTATTTCGACATCATCTTCAAGCACGACCACGCCGGTCTGAGGTATCTTGTGATGCACCCCCTTGTAACTGGCGTATCCGAAGCCATCCTCTCCGACTGTGGCATTGGCATTGACGATGACACGATTTCCAAGCTTACACCCGTCATAAAGAACCGCATTCGAGTAGATGATACAATTGTCACCCATCTGGACACCCTCGCCGATATAAGCGTTGGGATAAATACGGCAATTGTTGCCAATGACGGCGTTATCCATAATCACGGCGTAATCGTGGATGTCACAGTCTGTGCCGACTTTGGCCGTGTCGGCGATGGAGGCGTGAGTGCTGACGCCGATTTTCTTGTGTTCGCGATGACCATGTAAAAGAACCATAATCTGCATAAATGCATAGTACGGGTCGTCCGCAATCAATTGGGGGACTTTGACGTCATCCCGTGCTTTATCAACAATAACAGCGCCGGCCTTGGTTGTGTGAAGCTGCTTTACATAGCGCGGATTTGCTAGGAAGCTGATGTCTCCCTGACCGGCCCGGTTCAATGTAGAAGCCGATTTAATAACCGTGTTTGCATCACCCGTGACTTTTCCCCCGACATATTCCGCTAATTCTCCTAACGTTTTCGTTTCCATAACACCTACCCTGTTTAGTTTAACAATTAGCTGAAGCCTTCATTAACAATTTCTAAACAGGATATTATAGTAAAACCTAACTCGTTGTCAAACAGTCCTTTATACACATAAAGGCGGGGCGGCAAAACGAAAGCACAATGTGAATTTGGGCAGTTTGTTGTCCCATCCGGTTTGATTGGGTTTGTTTTTCGGGGGTGTGAAGGTCAAGAAAATGATGCTCGAAATGGAGAAAAATGCGTGTTTTTGGGCGATAAACGGGGATTTGTGAGTGTGTTCACGAAGTCGGTTTTTGGGCTGAAAATGGTGGTGGTCCGGGTTGGACTTGATGTAAGTTCTTGCTATAAAGTCGGTTATGGAGAACGTGGAAGAAGATTGAAGAAAGCGTAAAACGATGGAAGATGGAAGATAGAAAATGGAAGATGGTGTGGAGAAGTTGGAAGATGGGGTGGAAAAGTTGGAAAAAGTGAAATCAGAATTGGAAGAAATTTGCGGGAAATCGGGGGAATTTTAGGAAAAGTATAATAAATTATAACAAAAATAGATATAATATATTATAACAAGTCGGAGGTCAGAAGTCAGAGGTCAGAAGTCAGAAGTCAGAGGTCAGAGGTCAGAAATTTTTTTGCCACGGGTTAACGCGGTTATAATTTTTGCCACAGAGGACACAGAGGTCACGGAGGGATTCAATCCTGGGGTGGTCAAATATTGTCTTTGTTCGATGCGAGCATCTGCACTCACACC
>Ga0180437_10008436_pt1 | contig 13077 bp, 12 predicted proteins | sample SS_ome_4_FD_132410 | JGI IMG/M metagenome (GOLD analysis project Ga0180437, IMG submission 132410) | Hypersaline lake sediment archaeal communities from the Salton Sea, California, USA - SS_3_D_1 metaG | ecosystem: Environmental > Aquatic > Non-marine Saline and Alkaline > Hypersaline >...
CGTGGTCGCCAGAACACACAAGAAGACTCTCATTTTACCCCCCATCTACAACTCTCCCGACTGCAAACCTCTCCGAACACTCGAACCTGCGTCTTGACCACCACCTTTCTCTATTTCAGGATAAGATACAAGTCAGCAGCATGAATTATAGGTTACTTGACCGCGAGGGTCAACTATAAACTCTATCCCCATGCTCCCGCCCTCATTCCCGGAAACCCGAGAATCCGCACCCCTCTGCCCAACCCCCTCGGAAATGGGGAATTATGAGAATGGCCTGTCGGGCTCGTCGAACTCTGAACGGATCGCCCGGCGGCAAGGAGGAAAGAGAAAAAGCGGGAAACGGGGCTCGAACCCGCGACCCTCACCTTGGCAAGGTGATGCTCTACCAACTGAGCTATTCCCGCTCGACTCCAAGCCAGTATATTGCGTCCCGGCTTCAGTGTCAAGCCAAACCCTGTCCTTGCTCCTATCCTCAATCGGACAAGCACCCAGCCGAGGCTTGCGGGTCGGCCCGGCGGACGGCCCGTTCAGCCTTTCACAATGCCCGGATCAACGAAGAACCACCGTCTTGCGCGTCGCCTCCATCGGGCCGGCCGTCAGCTTGTAGAAGTAGACCCCGCTGGGCACAGCGCTCCCGGACGTGTCATCGCCGTCCCACGTTGCCAGGTAATAGCCCACCTTCATATGTCCGTCAAACAGCACACGGAGCAGCCGTCCCGAGGCGTCGTAGACGCCGAGAGTGGTCCTTCCCGGGACCGCCACCGAGTAGCTGATTCTGGTCGATATCGAGAACGGGCTGGGGCTGTTCTGAAGAATGCGCGTCTCAAGCGGGGCTCTCACAGAGGAAAGCTCCTCAGAGACACCCGTCAATCCCCAGATCGTCTTCGAGGCGGTGTCATTCTGGGGGTTCTCATCATTCACCAGCTCAGTCACCACCGTCATCAGATACGAGCCTGGCATGGTCGGGTTCCAATCCGCGAAGACAACATCGGTGCTCGAGTAGGGAGTGAGTGAGGCCACCTGCTGCGTGTCCGCATAACCATCCATGGTGCAGATGACATTGAAGTCTTCGGTAAGACTGCCCCAGTTTTGCACCCTGGCGCTGGGAACGTTGGTCGTGTCGATACTCACCGTGTCAGGAGGTGCCAGTATTGCTTCCACTCCGCAGTCGTGGTGTATGCAGAACGCATAGAAGGAACCCGCGAGAGTGTCATTGACTGTGACAGAGTCACTGGCCAATGCCGTCCAGAACCTTATGCCGCACGTCACGCTGTCAAGGTCCGGAACCGTCCAATCACCGACCGCGACCTCGGTCGAGTCGCCTGCGGTCAGGTCAAACACGCTGCCGGTGTCGCTATGCAACACTACCCCGTTCGTGTCTACTTCGACCACAACATCAAAGTCCTCGTCAAACCCTCCTGCGTTGACAACCCAGACGCTCATCGTGCCCAGGGAGTCGCAGAGGACAGTGTCAACCGGCCACACGATCGTTGAGGGATAGACATCCTCCCAGGCATAGCACCAGCCCAGGGAGGTCTCCCAGAGGGTATCATTGGACTCGTCAGAGTCATCCGCAAGCACGGTCCAGGCAGTGAGGTCATAGACCATCCCGTCAGAACTGGGAACGGTCCAGGTGCCAAAAACGGCAGTCCCGTTCTGCGCCGGTGCAAGATTCGAGACCGACGTTGTATCCGTATACAGGTTCACGCCGCCAGAGTCTATGCTCAGCACAACGTCGAAGTCCTCGTCTATCTGGCCAAGGTTTGTGACGACTACCTGTGGTTCGTCAGACGATGTGCAGTAGACCGTATCCCGCGGCCAGACGACTGAAACGGGAGCCACATCCCTTGTGCACCTGCCGAGGCGGCTGGTGAAAAGGCTGTCGTTTGCCGTACTGTCGTCGCCCACCAGGAGCGTGGCGACTCTTACGCTGTAAGGCATTTCATGTACCGTTGGGACCAGCCACTCGGGCGAGAACGTCACGTCAAAGGTGTCTCCAGGGGCAAGGTTTGTCACCGTCTCGATGTCATTATACACCACCTGTCCGAAGGTGTCTATCCTGCAGCTCACATCGAAAGTCTCGTCGAGCTCGCCGAAGTTTACCACTCGTGCCTGCACACCGTAGGAACTGTCGCACGAGACGAAAACCCCTGGATAAAGGAGACCGATCACGCCTGCGTCTCTCACTGCCAGGTCAGTCAACCTTAAGGTAGCCGAGTGAAGGATCTCTTTGGTCGCATAGTCTTGAATGAAGACCACCGCATTGCAGCTATCAGTCACCCAGGCCGGATCCAAGTTGAAGTCATACTCCCTCGAGATGGTGTCACCAGGTGCAAATAGAGGCGCCGGGTCGCCGCTCGAGCCGGGGATCATGTCTCTCATAACCTGGTTATAGTTGCGGGTAAGATACGGGACACCGTCCTCTGTGATAACGACGAACACCCGCGGGTCGGCAAAACCCATGGAACCTATCACCTCGGCATCCACCCCCACCTTACCGTCGAGCAGTCCGGTGAAGTATCCGCTCAGTGTGATCGTAATAGGCGCAGGTATTGGCGCCCTACTCCTGATCAGGTTTCCCCAGTTGGAGTAGTTTGACCCGCCGTCCACGATCCCGTCAATGAATGCCCTCGGGACATACTTGCTGCCCGGCTGATAGTAATTGGTTCTCGCCGTATTCTCGGCCACGTTGGCCTGGTAGAAAGGGTCTGAACTGCTGGGCCACCAGGTGTGATACCTCACGCATGTGACTGTGTCGCCGAGAAGCGGTATGTTCGCGTCCAGCCAACTGCTGGCGTTTGGGCAGCTGGGTCACCCGGTGTTGGTGAAGTACTCGATTACAACCCTCCGCTGCTGAGCCGAGCTCACGCTCGCGGTCACCAGCAGGAGAGCCACAGCCAGGAGTAACGAAAACCTGAACCTTTTCATCGCCCCCTCCTATCTGCGCGTTGGCCGGAAATCCCGGCCTCCCTTGTGCAAAAAGACCCCTCCGAAACTGTGCCCCTTCCTGCCAAGCACCCCTAGAGTATAGCCATGCACGGCGCTGAATGCAAGGCTCTTTGCTTGCCACGTAAGGACTGTAGCTGTCAGCTATCAGCTTGAAACTGTACTATCAGGGAAATGTGTCGACGGTTGGCTGAAAAGTTAGTGTCCTTTTGCCGAAGTACCGAGCGGGGCCTCGAGTGATGTCACTCTGAGCCCGTCGGGCAGATGGCCCAACGCCTGTAGCCCGCGAAGAGTCTGCCCACAACTCAAAGCGGAGATCCTTCGTCCTTCGAGTTCCCTCAGGACTCAAGGATGACATGCCTGGCTATCCGCTGCCAGCGGACGCTCGATGTTGGGCGTCGACCTACGATCTCGCCAAAAGTAAAGACCTGTCCCTATCTAAACAGGAGAAGACCCCACAGATTGCCCGGTTCGGCTCAAAAGTACCAAAAGTAAAGACCTGTCCCTACCTTCCGACGACTGTTTACTGAGGACTGATGACTACTCAGTCACTGCTCGTGCCAAGTTCCAATAACTCTTGACAATTCAGTGAGAGCCACATACGATTGGAGACCGAAAGGGGGTGAGTGGATGGAAACGAAGAAGACGCCAACGGGGATTGTGGTCCTCCAGTGGTACTTCATCGTCCTCGGAGGCATCTCTGTGCTCGTGGGCCTGGTGCTCCCGCCCGTTTTCGCCACTATCATGCGGGCCGCCATGCTCGAAGCAGACCCTGAGCTGTATCCCATAAGCGCAATCTTCGGTATGATAGCCTTCTTCTGGGGCTTTTTCGGCGTTGCTTACGGCACCTTCCAGATCCTCGTAGGTGTCTTCCTGGGTAAAGGAAAGGGTTGGGCGAGGATCGCCGCCCTCGTGATCGGGATATTGTCGCTGCTCAACATCCCCGTTGGTACAGTCTTGGGAATACTTTGTCTTGTGTTTCTTCTCGGTGAAGAGGGAAAAGCATACTTTCAAGGCTAACGTCGAAGGGAGGTGGAGGAATGGAATCGAGAAGCATACCCACAGGGGTGGCAGTTCTCAAATGGTACTTCATCATATGGGGTATCATAACCATCCTCATGGGCCTCATACTGCCGTGGATGATCGTCGGTATGATGCGCATGGCAATGGAGGCAACCGGGGAAGTCGAGGCTCAGGCTGTCGCAGGTGGCATCGCTTTCTTCTGGGGGTTCTTTGCCGTATGCTGGGGGATCTTCGATATACTGATAGGGTTCTTCCTGGGCAAAGGAGCCGGCTGGGCGAGGATAGCGGCGATCATCGTGGGAATACTCTCACTCTTGAGTTTCCCCATAGGGACCATACTTGGGATAATCTGCCTGGTAGTGCTCTTCGGCGAGGAGGGAAAAGCCTACTTCATGGGCTGACCCCTACGAGCTCTCCATAGAGAGCTGTGATATCTCTTACAAGTCTATCCATGCTGAACGTGGGGAAAGCTATTCTCCTGCCGGCTTTCCCCATCTTATCTCTCAGTTCCGGATCCTTGAGGAGCAGGATCACCCGCTCGGCGAGCCTATTCACATCCCCCGGCGGAGCGAGGAACCCGTTCACACCGTCCAATACCGCCTCCGGAGTTCCATCTACCGAAGTGGCGACCACGGGCTTCCCCTTGGACATGGCCTCTGCATGCACCATGGGCAGCCCCTCCCACAAAGAAGTCAGTACGAAGACATCCAGGGCTGCCACGATATCCGGAACATCTTCCCTCCAGCCGAGCAGTCGGAACAGAGACAGAAGCTTATTCCTGTCGAGACTCCTCTTCACATCTTCCATCAGGACGCCGTCCCCGACCATGACGAAGCGGGCCTCGGGTACAGCCGCGTTCACCATTCGCGCCATCTCGACGAAATCGAGCGGCGCCTTCTGAGGCTTGAAACAGCAGACTGTTCCGACGACGGGTGAAGACGCGTCTATCCCGATCTCTTTCCTCTTCGAAGCGACATCGAACGGCTCCAACCGGAAGTGCTCTTCCAGTATCGCCGGATATATGACCCTGTACTTCTCCGGAGTCCCTATCTTCTCACCCAGCCCCTTGCGCATGGTCGCCCTCGAAACAGCCACGAGCCTGTCGCAGAACCGGGCACAGAATCGCTCTACGAGGACATAGAAAAGCCTGGTGAACCTCGGTTGATACTCGTGGAACGCGAAGCCGTGGATAGTGTGAACGACCCCGCTTGCCCGCGCCGCTCTCCCTGCGATTCTCGCCAGTACGCCAGCCTTGGAACCATGGCTGTGGACGATGACCTCCCTGCCTCTCGCGACTTCCCGGGATATGATCCTGCCTATGCTGAGCAGCGACAGGAAATCGTAGAACGGGTGTATCTCACGCTTGAGACTCGTAAGGAGGCAGGTTTCAACGCCTTCAAGACTAAGGGCCTCGCGGGTCAGAGGGCCTTCCTCTCCGGCCAGAAGCACATTCCTGTATCCCTTCAGCCTTCTGGCTGTCTCGATTACTATCCTCTGCGCACCACCGAGCTCGAGCTTCGCGATCACATGTATAGCTGTGGGAAGCTCAGGCATCTTCAGAGACGGCCAGCAGGCAATGCCGAGACCTGTCGGTCTCCATGTAGTGGAAAGCATCCTTGGATATGTGGGTGGGATAGTTCCCGCTGAAGCAGGCGGTGCAGAACTCGAGATCTGTTCTCTTCCCGCCCACGCCCTTCCGCAATCCGCCCATGGTCTGGTATACCAGGGCGTCGGCGCCTATGGTGTCCCTGATCTGAGCGACTGTCTTATCCCTGGCTATAAAATCCCCCCGTGTCTGCATGTCTATGCCGTAAGCGCATGGATGCTTCAGCGGAGGAGAAGACGAAGCGAAGTAGACCTTCTCGGCACCGGTCTCCCTCACAAGCTCCACTATCTTCCTGGAAGTATTGCCCCTCACTACTGAGTCGTCAACAAGAAGGATCTTCCTCCCTTCGATCTCGGCCCGTATGGGGTTCAGTTTCATCTTGATAGATTTGGTCCTCTCCCTCTGTCCGGCCATTATGAAGGTTCTGCCTATGTACCGGTTCTTGATCAACCCCTCCCTGTACGGAACGGACAGCTCTATGGAAAGGGCGAGAGCAGCCGGTTTGGCAGTGTCGGGGACAGGTATGACCACGTCCGGAGATATCCCGGCCTTCCTGACAGCTGAGGCGAGCTCCCTCCCGAGACCCAGGCGGGCTTCGTACACGCTTATCCCGTCTATCACCGAGTCCGGTCTCGCGAAGTAGACCCATTCGAAGATGCATGGAGTATGCGAGTTACGGCTTATCTTACGGGAGTATTCATTTCTCTCGCAGTCAATGAAGATGCATTCGCCTGGTGCTACATCGCGCCAATCCCTGTATCCCAGGACGTCCAGAGTGACCGATTCAGAGGCGAAGGCGAAGCTGTTGCCGCGTCTTCCGAAGACGAGTGGCTTTATGCCGTGCGGGTCCCGGAAAGCTAGAAGTCCTACGCCGGCGACGGTAGCCACCGCGGAATACGAACCTTCCGTCTTCTTGAAGACCTCTTCGGCGGAATCGAAGATCTCGTTCTCACTGATCCTCTCTGAAGCCCTTTTGGATAGGGCTTCCGCGAAGACGTTGAGCAGCACCTCCGAATCAGAGGTGGAATTGATCTGTCTTTTCGCCTTCTCGAAAAGCTCCCTGCGCAAAAGCCAGTAGTTGGTGAGGTTTCCGTTGTGCGCAAGGGCTATGCCGTAAGGCAGGTTAGCGTAGAAGGGTTGGGCATCCTCGGCGCCGCCTCCACCCGCGGTTGGGTATCTCACGTGACCGAGTCCCATATTACCCTTGAGGCGCGCCAGGTTCTTCTCGTTGAAGACTTGCTGGACCAGACCATGTCCCTTCTTCAAGTTGAACCTGTCGCTGTAGGTTATGGCACCGGCGGCATCCTGCCCCCTGTGCTGGATCGTCATCAGACCAAGATAGATATCACCTACGACATCGGTCTTCCCCAACAGCCCTATGATTCCGCACATAGTCTACTTCCTCTTCCAGACTGTGCCCTCGGGTTTGTCTTCCAACCTGACCCCAGCTTCGATCAGTCGTTCCCTTATGAGATCCGCTGCTCTGTAATCCTTCTCTTCCCTCAGGATTCTCCGCACATCCAAGATACCTTTCATGACAGAATCCACAAGAGCGTCCGACGGATCTCCTCTCTTCGTCTCGAATAGCCCCAGAACCGATCCCAGGTCCTTCATGCTCCTCTGGGCCGCGCTTATGAGCTTCGTGTTCAGGCTCTCTTTGTGCACGGTATTGCAGAGTCTCGCGAGATCAAAAAGAACTGAGATCGCCTTGGAGGTGTTGAAATCATCATCCATCGCTTCATCGAAACTGTCGCGAGAACTGGATATCGAAGAGAATATGTCGGACTCCGCGGCAGTGAGGGTAGAACTGTCAACATCTTCTTTCTCACCCTCCAGGTCGAGCGCGTTGTGAAGTCTCTCCAGCGCGGACTTCGTCGATGCGAGCCTCTCCTCGCCGAACTCTATCTGGCTTCTGTAGTGGGTGGAGAGGAGATACAGCCTGATGACGTCCGGCTCGTAGGTTTGGAGAACCTCGAGGATGGGAATGAAATGGCCCGTCGACTTTGACATCTTCTCACCACCCAGCATCACCCACTCGTTGTGCATCCAGTACCTTGCGAACGGCTTTCCGGTAACCGCTTCGCTCTGAGCTATCTCATTCTCATGATGGGGGAACACCAGATCCACGCCTCCCCCGTGTATGTCAAAGGTTTCGCCAAGGTAGCGCATTGACATGGCGGAGCACTCGATGTGCCAGCCGGGTCTGCCTCTGCCCCAGGGGCTCTCCCACCAGGGCTCCCCCTCACTCGAAGCCTTCCAGAGAGCGAAGTCAGCGGGCGATCTCTTTCTCTCGTCCACAGCCACGCGGGCCCCCGAGATCAGGTCATCAAGCTTCTTCCTGGACAGCCTTCCGTACCTCTCCCACTTGGAGACCTCGTAGAAGACATCTCCGTCGACTTCATAGGCAAACCCCTTCTCAGCGAGACGCTCGACCAGGGAGATGATCTCCTGTATGTGCTGAGTGGCCCGGGGATAGAACGTGGACCTCTTGATTCCCAGTAAATCCGAAGCATAGAGGTACTCGTCCGCATACTCCTGGGCGACGATCCGGTAATCGGTCCCTCTCTCGTCCGCCTTCTCTATGACCTTGTCGTCAACATCTGTGATGTTCTGAATCAGGGTCACCTCAAAACCCTTGTACTCGAAATACCGCCTGAAGACATCAAACACCATGCAGGCTCGCATATGCCCGATGTGCGGGCGCTCCTGCACAGTCATTCCGCAGAAGTAGATGCCAACGTGACCATCCACGAGCGGCACGAAGTCCTCTTTCATCCCCGAAAGTGTATTGTGCACCCTTATGCCCATTCAGATCTCCTGAAGAATTCTCTGAAAAATGAGACTATATGATACACCCAATATTGTGTCAACTCAATACACGACACACTGAGAGACGAAAATCCCCATTACCCCGCACCGCAACCACCGGAGAAGAAATCCGCACCCCGCCCTGCATCCCTTTCAAGGATAGGAAAGTTATGCTCAGACAAGCAATCAGCTGGAACAGGTTGACAGTGATCAGTCGCTGTACGATGTACGGTCTAGGACCACCCCACACTTCCCGGCGTCCTCCGACTTAAAGCTTGGAATCTCGAACGTCTCTGCATGCCTCCAACCTAGAAACCTCGCAACTGTTGAAGGTATTGGCGTACCCTGTCACCTGCGCCACCCAGGAGTGGACTTCCCTCTCCCGACAGCATATACTCGAAATCCAGACTGGATATTTTCTCCATTGATCTCCGGACAACCGCACTGTCGTGACAGAACATCGACATAGGCATCCTGATCCTGCCCCAGCTGTACTGAATGGTATCTCCTGAGAAGAGAATCCCCTTCTCCTGTTGATACAGACAGATGGAACCCTCTGTGTGGCCCGGTGTGTGCAGGACCACCAACCCTCCCAGGCACTCAATCCTATCCCCTTCAGAAAGCCTCCTGTCCACTCGCGCCTTGCGCATTCTTGTCAGAGCATGGGTAAGAGTCTCCAGACTTGTCCCGTACCCGCCGTCCGGCATAACGCCCTCTATGCGAGGCGCGTCAAGATGGTGAGCCCAAACCTCTGCGCCCGTAGCCGCGGCAATCTTGCGGGCCGAGCCCATGTGGTCCACATGAGAGTGGGTCAGGACAATCGCCTTCAGACCGCCCTTACTCATCCCCAGGGAGCGGAGGTGGGACATGATGACCGAACCACTTCCGGGAAGACCGGTGTCTATGAGTATGGGGCCCCCGTCAAGGACGAGGTAAACGTTCTTCAGAAAGGGGTCACGTATCCGGTGGATGCCAGGGACTACTTCCATCTATGCCTGCTGATCTGTTCGTTTGCCACCGTCAGCATTCTAACCATCTTCTGGCGGTCGGCGCACTTCAGCCTCACCGTCCTGGGAAAACCCTTTCTCTTCGTCAGGATGACGGACCACTCTTCGCGTCTACACGACTCGAACTGACCCCACTTCCCCAAAGTCCGCCAGTTCGTCCCGGTCAGCTCATACAAACCGACGCTGGTGATTGAGTACTTCTTGGTGGCACCGGCCAGGCGACTCCCAAATATGAACAGGAAAAAACTGACGATGATGTCGAAGGGTGAGAACTTCGCCCCCTGGAAGTACTTGAAGGCGTAGTAGCCGAGCAGAAGCAGAACAGGACCCAGCACGTAGAGGACCCGCAGCCGGGCCGAGACACGCTGGGTCCATTCTATGAGGACATCCCCCTCTATGTTCCCCTTCTGTTTCTGCGCCTGCCCGGCGAAGAACTGCTTCAGTAGATCGTCTCCCCTCAATTCGGCCTTCGTCTTCTTGCGTGGATGAAGGTCCAGCCTGCGAGCCCGAGCAGGACTGCCGCGGCTACAACTCCTCCAAGAATCCCGAGCAGACTCAGGACCGTGACTATGACGCCAGCAATGAGGACACCAAGAAATATGAAGAGGACCGAAGGTGCCAGTCTTATTCCGAAGAGGAACGCAGCGACGCTACCTGTCCAGGCACCGGTCACCGGCAGGGGGATCGCTACGAATAGCATGAGTCCCAGGCACCTGTACCTTTCCACGATACCACCCCTCTTCCTTGTCCTCTCGAAGAGCCAGTCAAAGAATCTTCTCGAGACCGCGAACCGGCTCAGTCCCTTCGATACCGCTCCCAGCAGGAGGAGTATCGGCACAACCGGGATCATGTTGCCGACGACACAGACCAGGTACGCCAGCCGCCAATCGATGTTGAAGTAATTGATTGCGACCGGTATGCCGCCCCTCAGCTCGAAAATGGGAAGTGTGGATACGAGAAGCGCGCTCAGTACGCCGGGCACTCTCGTTCGCTGGAGAGTACCCAGGACCCTATTGCGGACTCCGCCTCCCTGCTCCGCGCTGAGCAGTGGCAGGCTCAAGACAGCTATAGACACGATGACCGATACGACAACTACTAGCCTGAGCATATCCTTGAGCTCACAGGCGGGCCAGAAGCCCGAGACCTACTATTGTAGGCACATTACGGCGCCTTCGGCAGATCGAGAAGTACCACTGCGTACGCGGAGATCGCGTCCCCCGCCCCTTCGGGTCCCAGGCCCTCGTTTGTCTTCGCCTTGAAGGAGATCCTGTCTTCGGGGATTCCGAGAGCCGCGGCCACTTCATGCTTCATTTGATCAAAGCGCGGCGCAAGCCTGGGCTTCTGGCAGACAATCGTGGCATCTATGTTCACGATGTCCGCCAGCCCTGAGATTCTCCCCATGACATCCTTGAGAAGTTCGAGACTCGAGATCCCCTCGTACTGCGGGTCTGTATCCGGGAAAAGCTGCCCTATGTCACCCAGGTTCGCCCCTCCCAGCAATGCGTCGATGATCGCATGGAGCAACACGTCCCCGTCAGAATGGCCCAAGAGACCCTTCTTGTGGCCCATATCGACACCGCCCAGGATCAAGGGTCTACCCTCGACGAGCCTGTGGATATCGTATCCGAACCCTATCCGCATCAGACTTCAGTCTCCGTCAGAGTCTGTACGATCACAAGATCCTCGAAAGTCGTTACCTTCAGGTTACTGGGGCTGCCCATTACCACGCGCACCCTGACCCCCATCCTCTCGACAAGCGAGGATTCATCGGTTCCTGAATACCCGTCTTCTCTCGCCTTGAGGAACGCTTTCTTGAGTAACTCGCTCCTGAAGACCTGAGGTGTCTGCGCCTCCCACAGTTCCCGCCGGTCCAGAGTCGCGACTATCTCGCCTTCACTCACCCTCTTCATTGTGTCCCTCGCCGGAACCGCGGCAATCGCGGCGCCGGAAACACGAGCGGCCTCGATGCATTCAGCAATGAGCCTGCACGTGACTCCGGGCCTAACCCCGTCGTGCACGCACACGATCTCTTCTGTCGTGGCCTCCAGACCGTTGTAGACCGAGTCCTGTCTCGTCTCTCCCCCTCGAACGCAGGCGATGACCTTCTTGAAGCCAAACTTGACCACTATCTCCTGCCGGCAGTAGTCCAGCTCACCCGGGGGAACTACAATGACAATGCTGTCCACGGCCTCGCAGTCTTCGAACTTCTGTATCGTGTGGGCCAGCATGGGGCGGCCGAGAACAGGGAGGAACTGCTTCAGCGTGACCCCTGCCATCCTCTCACCCTTGCCCGCCGCCGCGATTATCCCACTCACCCCTTCAACTTCGCGAATATCATCCTCCCCGCCGTAGTCTGCAGAACGCTCGTCACAATGGACACCACATTTCCGCCGAGCTTCGTCGACCCTTCGTCCACGACGACCATTGTGCCGTCCTCCAGATAGCCGACGCCCTGGCCAGCCTCCTTGCCTCTCTTGATGAGTCTCACTTCTATCTCCTCGCCTGGCAGGAACACGGGTTTGAGAGCCTTGGCAAGATCGTTTATGTTGAGGACCGTCACACCGTGCAGGTCGGCGACCTTGTTCAGGTTGTAGTCGTTCGTTATGATCGACGCCACCCTCTGCTGAGCCATCCTCACCAGCTTCGAGTCGACCTTCTCGGTCTCATCCATCGCCACATCCTCTATCCGGACGGAAAGGTGCTTCTGGGATTGGAGCTTCTTCAGTATGTCCAGACCCCTTCTGCCTCTGGCTCGTTTCAAATTGTCTGCCGAATCCGCGATGTACTGGAGTTCCTCGAGCACGAAGCGGGGCACGACGAGAACCCCCTCCAGGAAGTGAGCCTTAGCTATGTCCGCTATCCTGCCATCGATTATGACGCTCGTATCCAGTATTTTGACGCCGCCGGCCAGCGGTGTCTTCCCTCCGTCGACCGTTGGGTGGGCGACGAACAGGTCGGTGCCCTTCCTCACCGCTATTACCACTCCGAGATACCCCAATGTCAGGCTTGTGAGCATGAATAGCAGCGCCCTGGCACCAGCGGTGATCCTTATGACTATGCTTGCTACGTATGAAAGAAGGTTGGCGATCACCAGACCCGCAGCCAGTCCCAGGAGACCCGCAACTACGTGCCGCGCTGGGCGCCGTACAAGTATGAGTTCAATGCCCGCTATCGCCAGCGCGCAGGCCGCCGCAAGCAGGGCACCTACTGCGGGGTTGTATCCAAGCCTGTATGATATGAAGTACCCCAGCGCGCCGCAGAATGCTATGAACACAACTCTTGAAATATTGGCCATATCATACCACCTAAATGGAAAGCATATCGAGTGCCCCGTTGACATCAGGCACACCGATCATCCCGAAGCCCTCTACACCGGCTTCCCTCTCATCCGCCACGGAACAGACACACCTGCTGAATCCCAATCTCCTCGCCTCCATAATCCTCCTTTCCATCTGCCGCACGCGCCTGATCTCCCCTGCAAGTCCGACCTCGCCTACCACTATCGTATCTCGAGCTATGGCGCGGTCCTTGTAGTTGGACGCAAGAGCGGCAACCACAGCCAGGTCGACGGCGGTCTCACCGATCCTGACACCACCAGCCACGTTGCAGAAGACATCCTGGTCGCCGATGCGCAGTCCGCCTCTTCTCTCCATCACGGCGAGCAACATGGACAGCCTCTTCTGATCC
>Ga0180437_10008437_pt1 | contig 13077 bp, 3 predicted proteins | sample SS_ome_4_FD_132410 | JGI IMG/M metagenome (GOLD analysis project Ga0180437, IMG submission 132410) | Hypersaline lake sediment archaeal communities from the Salton Sea, California, USA - SS_3_D_1 metaG | ecosystem: Environmental > Aquatic > Non-marine Saline and Alkaline > Hypersaline > Sediment...
CACGTTTTGCGCCTTCAGCGTCTTGGGCGCACCGGGGGCCAGCATGTTTTGCGTGATCCCCATGGCCGAAGCGCCCCAGGTGGCCACGTTGCCGTCGCACCACGGCTGCTCGGCAATCCACGTGATCGTATCGTGCCCGTCGCGCCGCTCGCCCCAGCCGTCGTTGTGAAACACCAACGCATCGTTGCCCTCCGACTCGAAGCGGCCCCGCAGGTCCTGGGCCACCAGCGCGTAACCGTGCTGCGCGGCCGGCCCGGCGAAACGCTCGAACTGGTTCTTGCCGTAAGGAGTTCGGATCAGGATCACCGGCAAGGGGCCGTTGTTCCCGGCCGGTAGATAGAGGTCGGTCGCCAGCCGGGTGCCGTCTCGCATGGCGACCATCTGTAACGACTTTCCGGCTGCTTCGCCGTTCGACAAGGTCCAGAACGCCGGCAGCAATGCGGCAACGGCAAGCAGAAGGCGGCTACGATTAGTCTGGGAGGGAGAGATGCTCATGGGAGTGGTGCCTTTTCAGGGTTTTCGCCGACCTGCGGTCGGCGGCTAAACGTTTTGGGGACCTGCGGTCGGCTCTACACTTCGCCGTGTTGCAGTTCGTTGTCGATCAGCCGCCAGATGCCGCGGACGTTTCGATCGCGCAGCTCGGGCGGCAGTTGGCTTTCGGGGAAATTCTGGTAACAGACCGGCCGGGCAAAACGTAATATGGCCGCCGTGCCGACCGACGTCGAATGCACGTCGGTGGTGGCCGGATAGGGGCCGCCGTGGTTTATCGAAGGGCAAACCTCCACGCCCGTGGGAAAACCGTTTATCAGCAGTCGGCCGGCCTTCGTTTCGAGGACCGCGATCAGTTCGCCGTGCTGCGCGAGTTCCTCTTCCCGGGCGTGAATCGTGGCCGTCAGTTGACCCTCCAATCGGCGGGCGATTTCGAGCATCTGCCGTGCATCGCGGCAGCGGACTACGATCGTCGACGGGCCGAAGACCTCGTGGCTCAATTCGAGGTTCTGCTGGAAGGTGTCGCCGTCGGTGACGAACAACGCGGCGGCCGCCTGCGTCTTCTGCCGTTCGGGCGTCTGCCGGCAACGCGCGGCGACTTCGACGCCGGGAATCTGCGACAGGGTGGCAACCCCTTTCTCGTAGCCTTCCAGGATGCCCCGCAGGAGCATGGTGCCCGGGGTGGTTTCCTCGATGTGCTTGCCCACCGTCGCAATGAACCGCCCGAGGTGCTCGTCGTCGACAGCGATCCCCAGACCGGGATTCGTCCAGAATTGCCCCACACCCAGGGTGACCGACTGGCAAAGCCCTGCGGCGATCTGTTCGGCCCGGTCGGCCAGCGCGCCGGGCAGCACGAAGACCGGGTTGATGCTGCCCATTTCGGCGTAGACGGGGATCGGGTCGGGTCGCGCGGCCGCAGCGTCGAAGAGCGTCCTTCCCCCGCTCAGCGAGCCGGTAAAACCGACCGCCCGGACGACCGGGTGACGCACCAGGTACAGCCCCGTTTCGCGCCCGGGGCCATGGAGCATGGAGAACCAACCGTCCGGCATACCCGTTTCCACGCAGGCCTTTTGGACGGCCTGGCCGACCAGTTCCGACGTGCCCGGGTGGGCCGGTCGGGCCTTGACGATCACCGGACAACCGGCCGCCAGCGCCGAGGCCGTGTCGCCGCCGGCCACCGAAAAGGCCAGCGGGAAATTGCTCGCCCCGAAGACCACCACCGGCCCGATCGGCACCAGCATCCGTCGCAGGTCGGGCTTGGGGATCGGCTGCCGGTCGGGCAAGGCCCGGTCGATCCGGGCGTCGACCCAGGAACCTTCGGAAACGACTTGGGCGAACAGCCGCAGCTGATTGCAGGTCCGGCCGCGTTCCATTTGGAGCCGGCCGGCCGGGAGCCCCGTTTCGGCGACGCCGCGATCGATCAACTCGTCGCCGAGGGCTTCGATCTCATCGGCCGTCCGCTTAAGCAGTGCGGCGTCTTGCTCCGGATTCCTGGGGTATCGCGCGTGAAAGGCCCCATCGGCCAGTTGCAGCGCCCGGTCGACCTCAACTGTGCTGGCGTCGTGGAACGGAGTGTCGAGCTTCTCGCCCGTCGCGGGGGCGATCGCCTGAAAGGTCCGCGGGCCTTCGGCCGAGAGCGAACCGCCGATGATATTCTGGCCGTGCAATGGCATGGTCTGAAGGTTCCTGTTTGACGAAGGTTTACGGATGACATTCCTGGCTAAAGCACCGTGTTATGCAGCGTCCCGATCGGCTCGATGTGGATCCGGATCTCGTCGCCGGATCGCAGCGTGAAATCGTTCGGGGGGACGATGCCCGTGCCGGTCAGCAGAAAACAACCCGCCGGAAATCGGTTGTCGCGGAACAAGTACTCCACCAGTTCCGCCGGCTGGCGTTTCATTTGGTCCAGTTGCGTGACGCCGGAGAAGACCTCGGCCCCATCGCGGCTTATCGTCATGGCGATTTCCGTCGTCGCCGCCAGCGGCCCGTCGGTCAAGAGGATGCCGGGGCCCAACGCGCAGCAACCGTCGTAGACCTTGGCCTGCGGCAAGTAGAGCGGATTCTCGCCCTCGATGTCGCGGCTGCTCATGTCGTTGCCGATCGTATAGCCGAAGATCCGGCCGGCCGAAGAGACGCAGACGGTCAGCTCCGGCTCGGGCACGTTCCAGTTGGCGTCGCTGCGGATGCGAACGGGGGAACCTGGGCCGACGACGCGGTGGGGGCTGGCCTTGAAGAACAGCTCCGGCCGCGGCGCCGAATAGACGCGGTCGTAGAAATCGCCGCCGCCCGCATCGGCCGATTCATCCATCCGCGCCGACCGGCTCCGGTAGTAAGTGACCCCCGCCGCCCAGACCTCTTGAGTGCCAATCGGCGGCAACAGGTCCTCCGGCGGCAAAGCGGACGGCAAGGGGGCCGCCGACTCGGCCATCTCCTGCAGCCACTCGCCCGGATTGGGCCGCCGGAAGACGGTATCCCAGTCGAGCTGCGGCAACGGCACCTGTTGCCCGGCCCGTGCGAGCACGGCTCCCTGCGGCGTTCGATAGAGGCTGACACTCATGCGGACCATCTCCCCAGGAGCAGTTTAGCAGCCCCGGCGTCCGCTGTCATGGGGCCCAGCATCATGGGGTATTGCTCGGAGAGGACCGTCGCGCGTCTATCGTCCATATTCGGCCAGTAACTCGTCGAAGAGCTTGCGGCGCGCCTGGTCTTTCTTGGAAGACCAATGCTCCGAGTTTCTCACGTCGAGTTCCGCTACCCAGTCCCATCGGTCCGGCACGCTCCGGCGGGACTTCGCCTCGTTCCCCTCGGACAGGCAGGGCGCAGTGATCAGCTTCAGGGCGCTGAGCAGGTGCGTTTGGTGGCTGCGCGCCAGCAGCATGTCGGTCGCGTCGACCCGCTTGTCTCGGTTGAAGTCGTAGGCGTCGTCCCGCGACGCCGGATCCACGAGCCCGTGGGGATTGTTGCGGGCCAGTAGCATGTCGATGGCGTTGACGCGCGCGTCGGTCGCCGCGTTGCCGGTCTCTCCGATGGCGTTGCCGAAGTAGAAGACGTCGTTTTCGCTCAGGCCGGTGTTGGCGGTGGCCAGCACGGTGACCTGAAGCCACTGCTGCTGGATGGCGTTGCTGGGCCAGATGATCGTCACACGGTCTGAGCCGTCGACGCCGTCGCCCGACCGCAAGGTCAGGTCACTCGGGAAGGGAGCGAGTTGCCAGGCGTCGGGATTGCCGTCGTTGCCGACCTTGAAGACGAAATCGGCCTCCGTCGGCTCTCCGGCCAGACCGGCAATATCGACCATGATGCCGTTGATGCCTCGGGCGTAGCTGGTGTAGTTCTTCAACGTCGCGGTCTGGCAGGGCAGCAAGGCCGTCTTGCCCAAATGCGGGTCGGCGGCGCCGGCCGGATCGGGTGCGATGGCCAGGTCGTCGTTCTCGTTGGCCAGCGCATCATTTCCGTCCCAGGCCGACTCGTTATAGAAGATGTGCCGGCCGACGACCGCGGCGCCGGTCGAGACGAGGTAGTCTTCGGTCTCGCCATAGGCGTATCCTTCGGGCGGTCCCGCTCCGCCGTCCGCGCCGATAGTTTCCCAGGGCTGCTCCGAGAGGGTGATTCGCATCCAGACGGCCGGCACGTCGGGCGAGATCCAGGCCGGGAAGGATGGCGTGGTGAAGGTATGGTCGCCCGGCTCGACGGATGGCAATAGGTGATCCTGCACGGCCCACTCCGGCGCCGACATGTCGTCCGGACACGCGATGGTGTCGTTCCAGTCGCCGTCGGCGTTCCAGTCGAACCACACGTTGACGTACAGCGGCGCCAACTGCGAATCGACAACCGTGACCATGTACTGAAACGTGTTCGCCTGGCAATTCTCCAAGGTCAACGGGAAGAGCACGCCGTCGTCGGCCCCGTCGAGGTTCGCCTTGTCGTTCGGCGGGTCGATATTGTTGACCATCTCGTCGTCGGGACCGATATCTGCGTCTTCCTCCCGCGTGACTGCGGCCCCGAGGAAAGCGAAGTCTTCCGGCTGCCGGTGAATCGGTCCGTAGGGCGGCGAGCCGGCTTCGTAAACGGTGGGGAAATTCGCCGGGACTTCCGGATAGGCGCTCATCGGCGCGGAGCCATAGCTATTGGAACTGTCCGGTGCATCGCCCAGGTCGGACTGCGGCGCCCCGATCACCACCTGATAGTCTTCGACCTCTCCGTCGTCGGCCGGGCCGTCCGGGTCCAGATTGCCTTGGCTGCTGATCCGGAAGCGGGCGAACGTGGGACCCAAAGTTGACGTATCGGGCACATTGACCGTGATCGTCTGCGGCCCGTGGGGCAGAAAGTCGCCATGAATGCGGTCGCTGGCCTGCCAGACGCCGTCGGCGTCGAAGTCGATCCAGGCGTCGACAAAGCCGCCGCCGTTGACGGTAAGAGAAACCTCGGCTTCCCGGCCGGGGATCAGTTCGGGGATCGACACGCCGTTCTCGTCGTCGCGGTTGTCATGGTCGTCACCCAGCGCGTTCGGCTCGGGCTGGCCGTCGGGGTCCACGTCGGGCGCGTCTTGTTCGTCACCGAGCCAGGGGCCGCCAATCAGGTGCCGGGCCCCGTTGTTGCCTTGCCGCGTCGGATAGCCGGGCGCGGCCGCGTCGTCCGGTGCGTCGCCGAAGTCCAGTTCCTGCAGATCGATCGGGGCGTAGTAATCTTCGGTCTCTCCCAGCTGGTATCCGTCCGCCGGCCCCGAGCCGCCGTAGCCGGGAGCGGCCGCCATGGGATTCCAGGGCCGCTCGGCAAGCGTGATCCGCATCCAGGTGGCCGGATCCGCCGCATCCGTGTCGAGCCAGGCCAGGAACTGCGGCGTGGTGAAGGTGGAGGTGCCGGGGCCGGGGAGCGTCGGCTGGTGATTCTGCACGGCCCATTCCGGCACGCTCCGTCCGGCGGGATCTTCCAGGACGTCGTCCCAATCACCGTCCAGATTCCAGTCGAACCAGACGTTCACGAAGAAACCGACGGCGGACGCACTGGCCATCGTCACCGTGTAGTCCAGCGTATTCCATCCGCATTGCACGAGCGTGAGCGGAAGTTGAACGGCATCGTCGCCGCCGTCGCGATCCGGCCTGTCACCGGCCGGATCGAGGTTGTTAACGCCGTCCGCGTCGGGGCCGATATCGGCCTCGTCTTCCCGCGTCACGGTGCTTCCCAGAAAGGCCACGGCCTCCGGCTCCCAGTGGATCGGCCCGTACGGCGCCGGTGCGGCGCCGCTTCGGTAGACGGTCGGGAAATTCGCCGCGGTCCCCGGCGGATAGGCCGTCATCGACGTGGCCGGGCAGTGGTTGGTGCTGTCCGGCGCATCGCCCAGGTCTGCCACCGGCCGCGGCACGATCATCACCTCGTGGTCCTCCACCTCGCCGTCAGCGGCCGGGCCGGTCGGATCCAACCCGCCCTGGGTACTGATGCGGAATCGGGCGAACGTCGGTCCGAAGATCAAACCGCTCGGCGCCGTCACGTCCAGCGTGTACGTGCCGTCGGGCAGGTAGTCGTCGTAGACCTCCTCGGAGGGCTGCCAGGTGTGGTCGCCGTCGAAGTCGATCCAGACCTGCAGCACGCCGCCTCCGCCGCTGACTTGCACGGTCACCGGTACCGGCTGGTCCGGAACCAGCGGGGGAATCACCACGCCGTCTTCGTCGTCGTACCAGCCGGCCTGGTCGTCACCCAGTGCATACGCATGGGGTCGGCCGTCCATTTCCGGATCGGGTACGTTGTCGTCGTCGCCCAGCCAAGGACCACCGATCCGATGCCGCGCACCGTCGTTGACTGCCAGCGTGGGATAGACCGTCGGGGCTTCGGCGTCCGGCGCATCGCCCCAGTCGAGCCGCGGCACGTCCCGCGTGGTCAGCACGAAGGACATGTCCCAGGAATCGTCCGGCGTGGGCCAGGAGATCGGTTCGCCCTGCACGTAGGCGTCCCGGATCATAGACAGCGACAAGCGGATCGGCTCCTCGGCCGGCGCCCACGTCTGGCCGCCGTCGACGCTCACTTCCACCCAGACGTCGAAAAAGCTGTCGACCACATAGCGACCGCTGGCCAGGGTTTCGACCGTATGGCGGCCGGGCGACTTGCGATCCGGGTCCTCCCGGAGCATGATCGCACCGATGGGCCCGCCGGTGAGTTCCACCAGTTCCGCGTCGAACTGTTGGATCGGGTCGTCGGAAGCGAGACTCGTGTTGTCGAAACGGAAGGTGGCGTCGATGGTGGTGTAGTGCGGCTTCGTTTGCCCGCCTGCCTTGTCGACGTCGATCTCCGCATACAGATGGAAGGACGACTGGATCTCGAAACCGTCGCCCGGGGCCGGCAGCGTCACCGCACTGACGGGGCTCGCGGCGGCCAGGCTCAAATCGACGATTCTCAGCGAAGCGGCCTCCCCGAAACCGGTCCCGTTCTGCGACTGGTAGATGCTCCCCTCCAGCGGGAACTCATCCGTGTCGACGGTCCGCCGCATGGAGAACGGCAGATGGACGGGAACGTCGGCCGCCGTCCACGTCTGGCCGTCGTCGGTGCTTAACTCCAACCAGACGTCGAAGAAGCTGTCGACCGTGGTTCCATCCGGTCCCGTTTCCACGACGTGGCTGCCGAGCGAACGGCGGTTCGGATCTTTGCGGATGATCAGCCCCGGCGACGGGCCGCCTTTCAACTCGAAGGTGGTGATTTCGGCCGCGTAGCGCTGGATCGGGCCGTCGGCCTCAGGGCTGATATTCCGGAAGTCGACCTGGAAGAGGAGACCGTCCAGCGTGTGCCATTTCGGCTCGGTCGAATCGTCCGATTTGTCGAGGTCGATTTCCACGAACACGTCGAAGAACGAATCGATCTGAGAACCTTCGCCTTGCGGCGGCAGCGGCGACGCGTCTTCCGACGCGGTCGCAAACAGGTTGAGGCCGGCGATCTCGACGGGCGTGGTTCCGAAGCCGGTGCCGCCGGCGGACCGGTAAGCACCTTCGCGCAGCGGGAACGTGCCCGTGTTGCCAAGCCACCCAGACGTGACGCGATGCAACGAAAACGGCAGGTGCAGGGAGTTGTCTGCGGCGGTCCAGGTCTGTCCGGCGTCGACGCTGACGTCCGTCCACACGTCGAAGAAGCTGTCGATCGAATATCCGTCGGAGTTGCGGTTTGCCTGGAAGTGTCCCAGCGCTGTGCCCGACAGACTGCGCCCCGCCCGAATCTGAAGACCCGCCGGCAACGGGCCGCCCTGCAGTTGCATCGAGAGGATCTCGATTTCGTAATCGCACAACGGGCCTGACCGAGCCGGGCTGAGGTTGGTGATGCTCAGCATGATCGGGACGTCGAAGAACGAGTAGCCCTCGTGCGCCTGTCCCGGAACGTCGAGGGTCGTGAAGACGTCGAAGAAAGCGTCGAGCGTGTAGGTGTTGCCAACCGGCGGCAGCGGCACCGTGTTGATCGGCGCCCTGCCGACCAGGCTGAGGCCGAGCATCTCGACTTCCAGGTCGGCGAAGCCGGTGGCGTTCTGCGACGCATAGGCGCCCCCTTCGACCGGGAAGCGGCTGGCCTCGGCAATCGTCAACCCCGGCGGACGAAGGGCCGGGTCGCTGGGCTGGAAAACTCGTACTGCGTCGTCCGGGGCCTGCGAATCGGGGTCCCGCAGCCGCGTCTTCCAGCCCCAGGGATGCGACAGTTCGGCGTCGCCGTCGTACACGGCCGAGATGCTGAGCCAGTAGATGTTCTCGCCCGCCTCTTGCCAGAAGTACTCGCTCTCGGGAAGCTCATACTCGAAATAGAACGTGGCCTCCGGCGCCGCGGTCTCGTCGCGCGGATCGAAGTCCCAACCGGCGAACTCCACCTCGTAGTCGGCGGCGTACGATTCCCAGAGCAACCGGCCGGGATGGCTGAAGGAGTCCTCGTCCGCCGCATCGGCCGGCACGTCCGTCCAGATGGCGAAGTGGAAGGCGTCCGGTCTCTCCTCCTCGGGCAATTGCGGTTTGCTCCAGTCGAGCAGCGAACCCCACCAATGAACGTCGGTCACCGGCTGGTCGGTGTCGCACAGCCAGTCGTCGGCCACGATCTGCTCGTCGCCGTAGACCGACGGCTCGTCCCAGCCGTGGTAGGCGTTCAGCGGAACAAACGGTTCGGGCGGTTGCGACCAGACGGGATCCGCCGCCGGATCGGTCAGGAACTGGAACGCCAGGTCCCACGATTGACCCGGCGCCGGCCAGCGGATCGGCTCGCCGTCGTCAAACGTGTCGCCGAATCGTGCCCTGGTCGAAGACCAGATTCTCACGGCGTCGTCGGGAACGAGCGAATTCGGGTCCCGCGGGCGGGTCTTCCAGCCGAAGGGGTGATCGCCCACCTCGGCCGTCGCGTAGTTGGCCGCGATGCTCACCCAGCAAATCCCATCGCCCCCGACGTCCTGCCCCAACGGTTCCGGCAACGAAGCCTCGAACCGGAAGGCCGCCTCATAGGAGCCTTCTCTGGGGTCGAGGGCCGCCGGCTCCTGGAAAGGCCGCGGATCGAAATCCCAACCGACACACTCCCACGTGAAGTCGTTGCGGCCGAGGTTCGTTTCCCAGATCACTTCGCCCGGATGGCTCCACCCCTGGTCTACGCCTGCCGGCACGTCGTCCCAGACGGCCACGTGAAACGAGTGGGGCAGCACGGGCGCGGCGTCGACGTCGCAGTAGTTCAGAAACGAGCCCCACCAGATCAGCTCCGTGATCGGCTCGTCGCTGTCGCGGAACCAGTCATCGGCGGCAATCTGCCGGTCGTTGTGGACCGAGTACTCGTTCCACCCCAGCAGCACGTTTTCGGGAAAGGCCGGATCGGGCCGTTGTTCCCACTTGGCCGGTCTGATCAACACCCGGTAGTCCTCCACCTCGCCGTCGGGCGCCATGCCGGTCGGCGCCAGGTTCCCCTCGGAGCTAAAGCGGAAGCGGGCAAACGTGGGTTCCAGGATCGCGTCGGCGGGAACATCGAACGTCAGCACGTTGGGCCCGGCCGCCACCACCGTGTTGCGGAAGATCTGCTCTCCCGCCTCGGTCCAAGCGCCGTCGCCGTCGAAGTCGATCCAGCCATGCAGCAAACCGGCCGCACTGGCGTAGACGGTAATCTGGGCTTCCTCGCCCGGCGTCAGGGCCGTGTCGAACCAGACCCCGCTCTCGTCGCCAAAGCCGGCCAGGTCGTCGCCCGAGGCGTCGGCGTCCGGCTGGCCGTCCGACTCCATATCGATCCAGTTGCCCAGGTAGAGGTCGGGGCTGATGACGTGTCGGGCCCCGTCGTCGATCAGCAACGTCGGATAGCCCCCCTCGCCCATCGCCTCCGGTGCGTCGCCGAAGTCCATCGGCGCCATGCCCACCAGATAATCTTCGACCTCTCCGGCGGGCAGTTCGCCGTCGGGCAACAGGCCGCCGGGGTCCAGGCCGCCTTCGTGGCTGAGACGAAAGCGGGCGAACGTGTCGATGCCCGGCGTCGCCGTGGGCGGAACGACGAAGTCGAGCACGTTCGGCCCGCTCACCGGCAACAGCCGGCTGGCGAAGATCTGATCGCCCGGCTCGTCCCAGCTGCCGTCGCCGCCAAAGTCGATCCAGGCGTCCAGCCGGGCCGCCTTGCCGTCGGGAATCGCCACGATCACGCGCACGGAGGCTTCTTGGCCCGGGATCAGCGGCGAAAGGAACAGCACGCCGTCTTCGTCGTCGTTGGCCGTCAGATCGTCGCCCAGGGCAATCGGGTTCGGCATGCCGTCGAGTTCCGGGTCGGCCGGGCCGAGGCCCAGGTAGAAATCGTCCACGATCTTGTGCCGGGCGCCGTCGTGCAGCGCCAACGTGGGATAGCCGGGCGCCAACACGGCGTCCGGCGCGTCGCCCCAGTCGGTCGGATACGGCGGAACGATCGTCACCTTATAGTCTTCAACTTCGCCGTCTCGGGCCGGGCCGTTGACGGGCAGGTCGTCCTGTTCCTTGCTGAAACGGAACCGGGCAAACGTGGGGCGATCCACCACCGCGTCCAGCGGCACGGGGAACATCCGCTCGTTGCCGCCGGGCACCAGGTAGTCGCTGGCAAAGATCTTCTCCCCCACGTCGTTGAAGTCCTGGTTGCCGTTGAAGTCGATCCACGCGTTCAGGTAGCCGCCCACCGAGGCTGTGACCGAGAGCGTGGCGTTCCGGCCCGCCACCAGATCGCTGGTGAACGTCACCCCATCTTCGTCGTCGCCGTCTTCCCCGTTCTGGCCGTCGTTGTCGTCGCCCAGGGCGTCCGGATCGGGCTGGCCGTCCAGTTCCGAGTCGATCTTGGCCCCCAGATGGACGTCGGGACGGATGCGGTGGCTGGCGCCGCCGTGTTCTTCCAGCGTCGGGTATCCGCCCAAGTCGGGATCGTCCGGTGCATCGCCGTAGTCGTAGCCTTCGATGAACACCTCGTAGTCTTCCACTTCCCCGTCGTCCGCCGGACCGTCGAAGGAGAGATTGCCCTGGCTGCTGAAGCGGAAACGCGCAAAGGTGGACGCGCCCCGTGCGGCCGTTGCCGGCACCCAGATATTCAGCGCGTTCATTCCCGCCTGAACCGGCGTGGACCAGAACACGCGGTCTCCGAACTGCTCCCAACTGCCGTCGTCGTCGAAGTCGATCCAGCCGTCCAAACGACCGGCGGCCGACGCCCAGACTTCGAGCCGGGCCGGCTGGCCCAGGCTTAGCGGCGGAAACATCACCCCGTCTTCGTCGTTGACGTTGTGGTTGTCGTCGCCCTTGGCGGCCGGATCGGGCTGGCCGTCCGGCTCGGCGTCGATCTGGCTGCCCAGGTAGAAATCGGGCACGATTACGTGGTTGGCGCCGTTGTTGCGCTTGAGGGTTGGATAGCCGAATCCGCCGGGGATTTCCGGCACGTCGCCCCAGTCCCGCAAGGCGTCGATCGTCACCGCATGGTCCTCGACCTCCCCATCTTCTGCCGCGCCCCAGGGAAGCAGCGGCCCGTCCTGCGTGCTGATGCGGAATCGGCCGAACGTCTCGCCCGACGAACCGGCCGGCGGCGTGACGCCGATGGCATGCACGCCGTCGGGCAGCAGCCCGTCGTAGATCTGCTCGTCGGGATGGTCCCACGTCCCGTTGCCGTTGAAGTCGATCCACGCGGCCAGGCGGCCGCCTCCGCCGTTGACCTCGACGGTGATCTCCGTTTCCTGTCCTTCGAGCAACAGGGGAATCTCGACGCCGTCCTCGTCGTCGCCGACGATATCGTCGCCCATGGCCGTCGGGTGTGGGCGGCCGTCGGCTTCCGCGTCGGGCACGTCGCCCCCGTCACCCAGCCACGGGCCGCCGATGACGTGATTTGCCCCGTCGTTGCCGGCGAGCGTCCGGTAGTTATGCGGCGCCGGTCCGTCCGGGGCGTCCCCCCAGTCTAGATCCTGTTTGTCGGCCTCGGCCTCTTGGCCGAAGTAAGGGCTGACGCCGATCGACAACAACCGGCGATCTTCCAGCGGCTCGAATTTGGCCTTCCGCCACTTGGGACTGGTATGGTGCAACCGCGGCTTTCTCATGGCAAACAACCGTTCCGGAAGCGTGAGCACGCCTTCGCCGCCCCGTCTCAGGCGCAACTATCTGACGGCGAACGAGATACCATAATCCCCACGATAGCACTATCCGCCGATCTGTCAACGGTTGTAGCGATTGAACCGGGCAAATTTATGGGCAAATACCCCTTCAGCAGGTGGGTTTCCGCGGCCGAGGCCTGCATTTCCCACCCCTGTGTGCCACTGCTTCGCGGAAGCAGTGGCTCTGCAGAGGCTTGCGGCCGACAGTGCGCGACAATCCGTCGGACCCGTCCGCAGCAGTTTGTAGTGACCGCATTCATGCGGTCTTTCGCAGCATCCCACGGCACGGCCCCGATGAATCGGGGCAATACAAACGAGTTCACCGAATGCTTGCAGCACTGCTTCTGCGAAGCAGTGGCACACCCTCGACAACCCGCGTTAACCGGCGAAACATGCCGGGCTATTCCCACCAGGCGGGCACCAGCTCGCCCAAATCCCGCTCGGCCCCAGCGGCCTTTTCCGATGCCCGATGGTCTCGGGCAAGAAGCTCGATCTCGTAGAGCCACGAAGCATCGCGAACCGCGGATGTGGACGCCTCTTTTTGGATGCCGGGCACGCTGATCAGCTTCAAGGCATCGGCCAGATGCGTCTGGTTGCCGCGGGCAAGCAGCATGTCGGTGGCGTTCACGCGGCCGTCGTGGTTGTAGTCGCAGGGGAAATCGATCGGCGCCGGGTTGGTCAAGGTGCGGGGATTGTTGCGGGCCATCAACACGTCGACGGCGTTGATCCGCCCGTCGGTCGTCGAGTCGCCCGATTCGCCCACCGCATTGCCGAAGTAGAAGACGTCCGCCTGGGGCAGGCCGGTGTGCTGGTTGGCCAGGACGGTCACTTGCAGCCATTGGTTTTGGATAGCATGGTCGTCCCAGACGAGCGTGAGCCGATCGGAACGGCCCACGCCTTCGCCGGGCCGCACCGTGAACTGGACCGGTTCCGGGGCGTCGTCCCACGTGGTCGGGTCCTCGTCGTTGCCAACCTTCAACGCGAAGTAGTCTGCCCAATGGAGTGGTTCCGCAGTCGGCGGCAAG
>Ga0180437_10008438_pt1 | contig 13076 bp, 10 predicted proteins | sample SS_ome_4_FD_132410 | JGI IMG/M metagenome (GOLD analysis project Ga0180437, IMG submission 132410) | Hypersaline lake sediment archaeal communities from the Salton Sea, California, USA - SS_3_D_1 metaG | ecosystem: Environmental > Aquatic > Non-marine Saline and Alkaline > Hypersaline >...
GAAAGAGATATTCGAATGATGAAAGTGCAGCAGAAGATATCCGGAACATTTCGAAGTTTCGAAGGGGCGCTCTCGTTCTGTCGGAACAGGAGTTACATCTCCACAGTGAAGAAACAGGGTCTGAATGTAATGTCGGCGCTACAGGATATTTTCTCAGGCAAGCAGTTATTGCCCGAGCTATGCTAATATAGCTGAATAGTTACGAAAAAAGAAACATACCCAAAGTTACAGAAGTGGGCGAAGGGGCTTAGACAAAAAATATTAGCTTTGTATCTAGCCTACAAGGACCCGAGGACACCTTGGTATGCTAAACTGTTCGGGGCTTTGGTTGTTGCCGATGCCTTCAGTCCGATTGACTTGATACCTGATTTTGTACCGATTCTCGGCTATTTAGATGATCTGATCCTGTTACCTCTAGGAATTGCTCTTGTGATAAGGATGATTCCCAAGGAGGTTATGGACGAGTGTTCGAAAAAGGCAAAAGAGGTTCAATCTGAAGGGAAGCGGAAGAACTGGATCGCTGGTGGAATAGTATTTGTCATCTGGACCATTGTGGTTTTTATGATCCTGAGGGCAGCCATAAAACGATTTTTTCTTGCCTGATACAGTTTGATAGTTGTGTTAGAACAGATTCCGAGCCAACCGCTGTAGTAGGAAACCATGACGACCCTTCAAGCGGATTGATACAGGCTGTTAGTTCCTAAGTGAAAGTGTCGCGCTTTGTCGCAGAATCCGTTCCGTTATATTCCCCTTTCCGTGTCTTATCTGTATTACACCAATACGATATCAGGTTGAGATTTTGGCCCTATTACGATTATCCAGCCCTGCACGCTGGGAGGTGGGCCCACTTGTAGCGATCATATAGGTATAGTGCGAATTGCCATACTCAGCCCAAAAGGTCCCAGCACCGTGCCTCAACAAGATTTTGGGTAATAGTGAATAACACTGAACAAGCCCAGATTGCTTGCGCTTGAGTGTCCATGCAGCCACTCATCCATGAAGGTGAATGTAGGGACCAGAGATCCGCAGGAGGTCCACAAGATATTGCGGCATCTGGTGAAGGTCGTCCGATCGCCACCGGAGCTGGATCCAAACTTCATGTATTCTTTTATCTGTCTCCCTGCCCGCTCCGGTGTATGAGTACGTCTCCTCGGCGTTCGTTGGAATTCCAAACATCTTTGTTTCCCGCTTGGGGTGCTCGGCGTAGTAGTTGGGAGGTGCACTTGCTACAGGAGACGCTCTAAGCAGCCGAGGATGAGCAGGAGAATCTCCGCGATCGCCTCGATGGTTCACCAGATTCGGAGACTTGCTTGATCGCTTCGGATTATTGGTTTTCCTATCACTCCTCCTAAAGCATGATTGTTCCATGCTTGATTTGATCGCCCGACCAAGGTTCTAATCGTAGGGGCGAATCATCCTCTTCCAGGACTGTGGCGTGGTGACGCAAGGTCTCGCGCAGTAATTCAGTGTCAACTTGTCGTACTGGTCGATTGGTGCACACTGCAAGAGCGGCAGCCGTTCCTGCAGCCTGGCCCATAGCCATCGCCTGACCCATTGTCCGGGTTGAACCGGCAGCATCATGGGTAGCCGAATGACAACGGCCGGCTACTAGCAGATTTTCCACCCCTATCGGCAAAAGGGTCCTGAAAGGGATGCCGTATGATCCACCATTTCTGACAAACTCTTGAAAAATGCCTGAGCCATCAGGCACATGAACGTCGACAGGAAAAGCACCTCGAGCAATATTGTCCGGGAATTCACGCCCCTCAATCACGTCGTCACGAGTCATTTTGTACTCGCCAACAATGCGGCGCGTCTCCCGAACGCCGAGAAAAGGGCCGGTGCTGATTAAGGCCGATCGTTCAAAGCCCCGTACGTGCTTCTTCAAGAAGCGAAAAATCTTCATCACCTGGCGGCGCCCTTCGACCTCAGCACGGCTAATATCCAGAATATTGGTTCCATCAATGTTCACGATGCGTGATGTGTTAAGCGCGAGTTCCCCATCGCGAATGGAATTAACGAAGATAGCATGGTGGGGGTCTTCCCACAAGCCCTCTTGGCGAACCGCTTTTTCCCAACGATCAAAATAGGTGGCTCCACGCAGAAACGAAGGCGATGATGCGCCCGGCTTCACGGCGAACGTAAGACCAATAGTGAAACAGTCAGCTAAGGCTTCCATATCAACGTTAGTTAGGCGAAACATCATTGTCGTTGCCTGCATCAGACCGTCACGCTCCCGACCTTTTTGAAACGGTGCTCCAGCTCTGGCTGCGATGTCAGCATCACCTGAACAATCGACAACGATACTTGCCGGAACTATCTCTGGTCCGCCCTTTCCATCAATCGTTATGCCAGCGATTCGATCCCCTCTAAGTATCGGACCCGTTGCGATGGCGCGTAGCAGAATATTAGCGCCAGCCTCCTCTACCATCTCCTCAGCCACGTATTTAACGATTTCCGGGTCGGCCAAACTATAAGTACGCATCCAGGATCCCTTGGTGTCAACATGTCCCGGCGACCCGCCGTTGACTCGTATACGGTCGAAAAATTCCTGCGGAATGCCGTTTAGAATTTGCACACCCTGAAGAGAGAAATAGGTCAAGATTGGAAGACAAAAGGTCAAGTTACCGCCCAGAAAGGATGCTTGCTCAATTAGTATAGTCTTTGCTCCATTCCGAGCAGCAGCAAGAGTGGCGCCGATGCCGGCTGGGCCCCCACCGACCACGACAACGTCGTAGGGAGAATGAAACTTGAAGTTCATCGATACCTCCCATTCGTTCGAAGTAGCGACTCTTGTGTGTCGCGTCTCATTGCGCGCCTGTCCCGTAATCCAATCACCGGGTTGACGTCGCGAAAACGGATTTGACCATATAAAAATACAGCACCAGTACCATTCGTTTTCCGAAGCCTACATCCTAACACTCACCCGTCAATCCCCCTCAGTGATAGTTCTTCTGCAAAGTGGCAAGCCACCCTATGGGTGTCATTACTCGCAAGTTTTGTCAAGGTAGGCTCCGACGTTCTGCAGATGTCTTTTGAATACAAGCAACGCGGATGAAAGCTGCAGCCATTCGGAGGGGAGAGTGGGTTAGCAATGTCGCCCTTCAAGGCAATCTGATTTCGATTGCGCATTCTGGGATCGGGATTCGGCGCGGACGACAGCAATGCTTCCGTATATGGATGCTTTGGCTTACTGAATAATTTCTCGCTGTCGGCCAGTTCCACAATCTTCCCCAAGTACATAATCGCCACTCGATCACTTTGGTGCTTGACTACAGCGAGGTTATGGGCAATGAATAGATAAGTCAGTGCAAATTCGGCTTGAAGCTCTTTTAGAAGATTAAGAATCTGTGCCTGTACCGAAACATCAAGTGCAGATACTGGCTCATCGGCGATAACTATTTTCGGTTTAAGTACAAGAGCTCGCGCCACCGCTATTCTCTGTCTTTGTCCTCCGCTAAAGGCGTGTGGATATCGATTGAGATATGCGGGATCGATGCCCACCATTCGAATGATTTCCACTACCTTTTCTTCCAGTTCCTTCCGACTCTTCACGGACTGGTTGATTAACAGCGGTTCACCAATGATTTCCATTATGGTCATCCGGGCGTTAAGCGAAGAATAAGGATCCTGGAATACCATCCGAATGTTGCGTCGAATCCTCTTAAGTTCCGCTTTTTTCGCCTTAGCGATGTCTTCGGGAAGTGCATCATTTTCATAGTATCGAATCTCACCTGAAGTAGGCTCAATCCCCCGCACAACGCAGTGAGCGGTGGTGGTCTTTCCGCAGCCACTTTCTCCTACTAGAGCTAATGTCTCGCCCTCATTTATAAAAAAACTCACTCCGTCAACCGCCTTGACAGTTCCTCTATTTCGACCAAGAAAACCACGCGTCACAGGAAAGTACTTACATAGATCTTCGATCTCCAGAATTCTTCGTGTTTGCTTCGCCAAAGCTATCCCCTCTGGTACAGAAAGCAACTGACTCGATGTTGATCCGATACAATCGTGACATCCGGCTCCGCTACATCACAGATGCCAAGCAGGAATTTTGGGCACCGAGGATGGAACTTGCACCCCGTAGGCAATTCGTATGGACTAGGCACGACTCCTTCTATAGGTTTGATTTCTTGTCGCCCCCGGCTCAATCTAGGAATTGAATTTAGCAAGCCCTGTGTGTAAGGATGCCGCGGCGCGTGGAAAATCCCATCTACGGGGCCAGACTCAATTTGTTTGCCTAGATACATCACAAGCACGGAATCTGCAATCTCCGCGATCACCCCAAGGTCATGGGTGATCATTATAACGGCCATTCCTAGCTCTCCCTGAATTTCTCTTATTAGCTTCAAGACTTGTGCCTGAATTGTCACGTCTACTGCTGTTGTCGGTTCGTCCGCAATTAAGATTTTGGGCCGACAAGACAACGCCATAGCGATCATTGCGCGCTGCCTCATGCCACCGCTCAAATTGAATGGATACTCGTCGATAGATCCCGCCGGATTCGGCATGCCGACGCGATCGAGGATACTAATCGCTTCGTTTCGCGCCTGTTTCTTCGTTACGTTCTGATGTAGCAAGATAGTCTCTGTGATCTGGTTTCCAATGGTGTGGACAGGACTGAACGAAGTCATCGGCTCTTGAAAGATGATGGATATCTCTTTGCCACGTATACCCCTGATCTCTTTGCTTTCCTCGCCCATCTTAACTAGGTCAACATAGCGATCATTTAGCTTGTAAAGAATTTTTCCATCAATCGTCTGCCCGTTTTTTGGTACTATTCTAAGAATTGATTGGGCTGTCACACTTTTGCCACAACCGCTTTCACCCACTATACCGAGAATCTCCCCAGACTTGAGATCAAATTCCAAGCCATCTACGGCTTTCAAAATTCCTTCGCGAGAAAAAAAATGAGTCCGCAAGTTTTTTACAATCAAGATCTTTTCATCGAATTTCTGGGATTTGTTCTCTGTCATTATATGCTATACACTTGTGTATGGATCCGCAGCGTCCCTCAATCCATCACCGACGAAGTTGTAGCAGATAACAGCAAGGAACACAAATAGACCGGGGATCAGTATCCACGGGGCGTCGGCCAGAATCCGAATGTGCTGGGCATCCTTAAGGAGTACGCCCCAACTTAACCCCGGCGCCTGCATACCAACTCCAATAAAACTCAGGGCTGTCTCACCAATAATGAAATTGGGAACCTCTAGTGTGAGCCGGGCAATAATATAGCTTAGGAATGATGGTAGCAGGTATCGAAAAATGATCCGGATTCGTGACGCCCCATCAAGTTCGGCAGCCATAATAAAATCCTCAGTTCGCACTGCCAGAAATTTACCGCGCACTACCCGTGCAATCCCGGTCCATCCCCAGATTGCTAGGATCATCGAAATAGCAAAGAAAGTCCTGGTGACCGGCCAGTTACGCGGCAAAGACACACTCAGGGCCATCCAAAGTGGTATTGTCGGTATAGAGCGGATGGCTTCTATGATTCTTTGGATTATAGCGTCTATTCTCCCACCCAAATACCCCGATATTCCCCCAATCAAGATTCCCAATGTGAAACTGACGGAGATAGCCACGAGTGGGACTGTCATTGAAACTCGCGCTCCGAAAATGATCCGCGAAAGGAGATCGCGCCCGAGTGCGTCTTTGCCCAGCGGGGACAATATTCCGTTGTCGATGCCGAACAGGTGCACGTCGCTCCTCAAGAAACTAACATTCCAGAGCTTGTACTCGGTGCCCCTCACAAACAGGCGTAAAAACTGCTTCATCTGCCGATTTTCAGTATACGTGAGTTGATATGTATTAGGGTCTCGCTGTTTCGTTAAGGGGTATACGAACGGACGGAGGTAAAAATGCCCCGAATCGTCGACAAATCGAATTCTTTGTGGAGGCGCCAAGATCAAGTCTTCCTGGAATTCCCTTGGATCATACGGAGCTACGAATTCGGCAAATATCACTGCGAAAAAGAATCCAATAAGGATTACCAATGCAACCATGGCAATTTTGTGCCTCACAAACTTCCAGCGTACTAACTGCCAGGGCGACGCAACCAGATAGCGACTTTCGTCTTTCTTTTTCGAATGGTTGGCCACTATAGAGTTTCTCATGAGTTTATTATACAGTGCTCTTAGTTTACCCATATGTGTCTACTCTAAAGACAGTCATAGCGATGAATACCGTATCCGGGGATCTATCCAGCCGAGCAGAATATCGGATATGAGTGTACCGATAAGGGTCAATATTGTAAGAATGAAAACTATGCTACCTGCTAAGTACATGTCTTGCGCGACAAGCGATTTCAGAAGAATGGGCGCCAGGGTCGGAATACCTAGGACAAGCGAAACTAGTACTTCACCTGTGATAAGTTGAGGCAGAGTCCACCCGATTGTACTTATCACGGGATTTATCGCAATCCGGAATGGGTATTTGAAATATAGTCTAATGAGTGGAACTCCTTTTGCTCGCGCCACCATTACATAGGGTTTTGTTATCTCGTCTAACATGTTGGCTCTCATCGTCCTCACCATTACAGCAGTACCCGCCGTACCGACAATCAGGGCAGGAATCCACAGATGCTTCAGCAAGTCAAGGAATTTGGCGAAACTCCATGCGGACATCAGATATTCGGGGCTAAATAACCCGACAACGGCTTTTCCTGTCTTTGTGAAATACACCCATAGGCATATCAACGCAAAAAGGAAGTTTGGAATGGCGAGACCGACGAAAGCAATAAAGGTGAAGAAATAATCTGCCGCAGAATATTGTTTGATGGCTGACAGCATACCAATGGGGATCGACACCAAATAAACAAAAACCAGAGATGTGATGGAAATAAGAAGACTATAGGGCAGCCTTTCTGCGATCAGAGTCTTCACAGGCTGCCCCCACTCAAATGACATACCCAGATCACCTCTAAATAGATTGCGGATCCACTTTCCATATTTGATGAATATTGGCTCGTTAACACCGTAGCGCGCCTCAAGAGCCTGGATTAGCTCTTGATCGATAGTATCTCCTCGTTCTTCCAATCGGGCTACATAGGAGCTTACAAAATCACCTGGAGGAGCCTGAATTACTAGAAATGAGATGATTGAAACGAGAATCAACGTGGCTGTTATTAGCAGAATTCTCCGTACAACGAATCTCACCATCTCGATCCCCGCTCCCGATAGCCCCACACTGGTACACTATTAACCTGATTCCTCACACAAGTCTCCTCTCTCTTTGATCATTACTGATTCGTTCCACTTCGAGGTACAAACATGACGAATATCTTAGTATGTGCATGGCTTCATTCAGATTTTCGGTGTGTCGGCATCGTAATTGATTTGCGATCCCCTTACAGCAGTACTTACTCTATATATACATTTCGTCAGGGCAATTTACTGATGACCCCTGCATAAATAGTATCTCACGAAGCGAATCACCTGCTTGGAATCAACAACGTTGTCTCGTTGACCACGGGATCCTGAAATTAATGCAATCAAAAGATCGCTCCTTGATCCCGGAGAACCCCCTGTAAATCTACAACGTTGACATTACGTACCGATGTTGTGTGTTGTCTGTAGGCCAAGGCTGCCGCGGTGCCCGCAGCTTGACCCATAGCCATACAATTTGGAATTACTCGCAAAGCACCCAATGCTTCATGAGTAGAAGAAACGCATCTACCACCCACAAAGATGTTTTCCAATCCTTTGGGAATTAAACTCCTGTACGGGACCTGATACGGTCTTGAGACATTTCGATGCTCCATTCCGCGACCGTCAACGTCGTGGATATCCAAAGGATAGATTCCCTGGGCGATGACATCATCAAATCTCGTGCCATCTAAGACGTCATCTCTTTCAATGACATAGTCTCCAATGATTCGCCGTGTCTCACGAACCCCAATTTGTATGGAGGTATCTAGCAGATACGCCGACTCAAAACCTGGCACGAATCGAGTCAAGAATTTCACAATATCCATGACCTGTTCACGCCCTGATAGCTCGGCAGTAGTAAGCCCTTCCGCATCCGTGGCATCCACGCCAGTCACGCGTGTGCTGTTAATATACACGATGCCTTCTATCGGTGTGAGGGCAAAATTCACCCGCTCTCTTGGGAATACATACGCGTATTCATGCTCTATTCTGGCGACAAGTTGATTTAATCCCTTAAAACTTGTAAATACTTCGTTACTTCCATCAATACTACCAATATCTAACCCACGTGTCCAAGTATCCGCCTTTGCCATCTCCTCTGGATGATCGCGCATATAATCGACGAATCGTTTGCGATCAAACCCGGCCACCCGACATGTCATTGATAGCGGCTGGCATTTCCCATCAGATCGTCTGCCTACTTCGTATATACATCCTGACTTCGCTGCCACATCGCCATCTCCCGTGCAATCTATATAAAAACGAGCATGAATGTCTTGCCTTCCAGATTTGTTGTAGACCGTAATCGAGCTAATAGTACCATCTGGTGCATAGGATTCGACAAAAAAGGAGTGCAGCAAAACTCTTACTCCCGATTCTATACACATCTTCTGTGCCACATATTTGAATACTTCCGGATCTACCAAGGTGACAGATTCTGGGATACTTTTCGGAATATGACCCGTACTACCATTAAGTTCAACCAATTTGTTAACAATATCATTTCCGATGCCCCCGACTACCTGCTCACCATGTCTCGTCTGAAACCCAGCCCACGTATGCACGATTGTCGCCGTTCCACCCAAAAAACCGTATCGTTCGACCAATAGACAATCAACTCCATTTCTGGCAGCCGATAGAGCGGCCGCTAGACCAGTTGAGCCAGCGCCGATCACAACGACATCGGCTTTCAAGCTATTGGCCATAAGATGACTCGGGAAATGATTCTCTGAGAACTTAACACCTCACGCTCCTATCTGAATTAGACTTCCCAAGCAGTCGATGCCAGGAAACCCCTTGGGCAAGCCTGGGACACTCCCTTTTGATCCGAGCTTTGCTTATCCTGAATCCTGGCTTTTCTGTCATTGCGTATATCGCATGATGCTTTGTTCGTTCAACCCGACAGTTGATAAGCAATACACAGGTAACTCCCCAACCCCTTCTTTCTATTATATCTTGTCCAACCACGCAAACTTTTTCCTCGGCATACTCGCATTACCCCTCTTAATCCGGCCGACAACATCGCTGACTGAATATTCAGGTGGAATGATCATCAAAGCATACCGTGGTCTATATGCATGCTCATCTATACGATCTTCACCACTCGCATCTTCCTCAATATCTTGGGATGAAGTTGCCTTAAATAACCAGCTAACAAAGGAATCAGGATTGTACGATGGTATTTAAATATCCACACGACATAGTACTCGGTCCGATATGATCCATGCACTGATACTCTGTCTTCCCCCCATTCCAACCCTACCAAAATATCGCCGATTATTCTTCCACGGGTAAATCCGTGGAACTCTGCTTGAGGATTGGAATTTCTTGCGTCTTGATTGTCGTATTTCCCATATGGAGTCAATCTGCTAATGCCGCATGTCCATGTCTGAAAATCTTGCTTCTCCACGACCCAGCGTATTTTCCCATAAAACTTTGATCATATGCACACTTAGTACCGGAAAACACCGGTATCAACCGAAAGGTCCTGAGCCTTGCCAAGGTGGCTAAAAAACTTAGAGATCTCCCTATTCTTTGAGTAAGCAGCCTTCCGTAATGTCCTTGTCGTTCATGTGCCATAGCACTTTCTATGCAAATATCATTTTTTTTAGACCTTTACAGTATGCACTCTGCAGCAGTCTATACTTCTGCAGAGTGCAGTCAGTGATTCTACTCCTGAATTGCTACAGAAGCAGGATGCGTATAGTACCTCTCAGCAGGGACAGGGATGGGAACATTACGTAAGCGATTATGAATTACTTTGTACGATCCCAACTCAAGATCATGTGGAAGCATTAGCCCGTTTACTACGAGGAGGTTTTCAGCGTAGATATCGAAAATCTCTTTCGTTAAGTCGTTTCTTACCTGGGGATCAGGTTCAGCAACATACTCGCTGTTAATTTTATGCAGCCGTTCAACGATCTCTCGATACTCGGATGGTGGCCTATCGCCCTTGGTACCGCCCGAAATAACCCAAGACGCCCATGGTGGGTTGACGTGCCATTCTTCATCGATCGGGACCGCTTCATTGCGGAGTGCGGTCAAGATCGGAGGAATCCCACCAAAGGTCAAGAACCTAATTGCCACATCATATTTGCCAGCTAACATGGTTTCTCTGAACAATCCTCCAGCGCCTCCCGCGCTCGCCAGCGACCGGATATTCAATTCAATACCTATATCGGTCCAGAAGTCCTTGTACATCTCCGCCATTGCGACGTAATCGAAATCAGGTCTTTCTTGAATTATCATCACCAATTCAAGAGGTCTTCCGTCCGGACGTAATCGATGCTGATGACTTGCGTCCCACCTAAGTCCCATTTCGTCGAGCAATCGGTTGGCCATTTCTGGATTATAGTCTGTGTATTGTGCGAATTTCGCGTCTTCGCCGTGAAATGGAGGACCATGAGGAGGACTGATCTGTTGGACTGCAAATGCACCGCCAAACAAGATATTGTTTATCTGATCCCGATCAAGAGCGATGGATAGTGCAACTCGGAAATTTTTCTCAAGCAGAATGTCGCGGAGTACTACGTCTGAATTCGAATAATTGAATAAAATAGCACCTACGGCAGTAGGCCACTGAAGCGCTGGAATAATCTTGAAATTTCCCTTTGATTCGTTAGATTTTAGTAGCGAGTAATTCTCGGCAGCACCCGTATATTTCTGAGAGACATAATCTACTTCTCCCGCGAGCACTTGGAGCAGGGTAGCCTCACGGTCCGCAAGGAGTTGTCGTTGAATCCTGTCGATGTATGGCAACTGATTCCCTGCTACGTCGACTTTCCAGTAATACGGATTTCGCTCCGCTACCTGAATCGGTTCGTTAAACCGGTTAGTAACCTTGTAAGCAAAAATGGTTGGGATATTCGGGTTATTGTACCAGTACCGCTCATCTGCAAAGAGACTCACCCAATTATCGTATCCACGTTCTCGTACCAAATTGTCAAGTTCAACCTGAGACACGTATTTGGGATGAAACTGTTTCATATAGTGCGCTGGTAGGTATGGAGCCGGCCTAAATCGGGCTAGCCTTTCTGGCAGTATCCCGAAAGGGTGAGGAAAGACCATCCTCAGCGTGTAATCATCTATCTTTTCAAAACGGCCCATCTCTCCTTGAACTTTGATATCTCCAATTCCTGCTGGGCTAAGTTCCTTGTTTAAAGCGACGTCTTCATACCAGAAAATAAAATCATCTGTGGTAAACGGATGACCATCAGACCATTTAATCCCTCGTCTGAGGTGGAAGATCCATACTTTCGCGTTATCCCTCGATTCCCAACCCGTAAAGAGATTAGACTCAATTTTCAGCATGTCTGACGAATATACGATGGGAAACTCAAGAAGGTGATCTCGTAAGATGTCCAATTCCCCGGTATGCACGTCTCGCCATGTTCCCCCGTACGGACCGACCTGGTCTACTGGATGTACCAAAAGAGGATTTTCTGGCAATCTATCCTCTAATGGTGGAATCTTCCCTTCGACCACCAACTGATGCAGCATCGGCGCTTCGCTAAACTTTTTGATCGACTTTCCGGTTGCGGATTCATATTCTTGGAGTGTGGAATACGTTACCACCTGGCCCGTGCCCGACCCCGGTAGAATTTCTTCGGTCGTCTTCTGATCCTCGGCTACTTGCTCACCCCTTCCTCCTCCGAAGAGATTCCCAGTCCAAAATAGCGTTAGCACCAAGAGTAACAAACAAAACCTTTTCATCATTCTCCTCCTCAATATTAAATATCTAATATTATACATTGAATCTTTATTCCCTGTCAAGCCAACAATAATACATACCTAGGACAAACGCTTTTAGGATTACCGCTTGATTATTGAAGTACTATTGGTGTGATCACGATAACGAGTAATGAAAATAGGATCTTTTCGAGAGAACCTTTGTCCCAGCTGGCAATCAGACATTTTCCAGCAATACTGTGTTTACAGGTATTTTTCTGGATTCGAAGATTTAGAGTGAGACGTCGGTACATCGCTAAGTTCTCTGCCGAATAGAGATACAATAGCGACGGTAGCCTGGATACGACATTCAACGGAACCGGTTCTGTGCGTTATGAAAACGCCTTGGGGAATGCCTTAATCTTAGATGCAAGCGGAAGGATTCTAGTAACCGGGGAGAAAACATCATCACCGGGCTCCGACATGATCCTTTGGCGTTATAGAGCGGGCACATAGTTGCACAAAATACTCTGGTGACCACACTACCTGTTCTTTCCGGTTCACCTTATCCAACTCCTCAATTTTTTTCCTTAGCATGCTTTCACTACGCCCCTTAATACGATCGTTGACCTCGCTGACTGCGTATCTGGTGGAATTATCATACTTGCATGGATGTTGACCGCACTTTGTAGTTATCTGGATTATGTAAGTTCCTATTAGGGATTTGAGTAAACATAGGGTATTAGAATAGTACTAGACAGGAGTTTATTGGATACATATTCAGCAGCATAAGAGTTTGCTCTAACCGCAGATCCCAATCCTGTTGATCTGTAGGAGGACCTCTCCCGGCAGGGGCTAGGGAACGGGTACCTATTGGAACTTCATCCTACCCGGAACTATCATAACCGCCTGTTTCATGAGCTGCTCCCGCCTTCAGGACACCCGCTCAAGGAATCAGCACGGCTTTGGCAATGCTCAGATCATCCATCAGGGTGAATGCCGTCTCCCACTGTTCGAGATCAAAGGTGGAGAACATGCTCTTTGTGTCGATACGCTTCAGAGCCATCAGCCGCAGCACGCGTTCCCAGGTTGGCCAGGTATGACTGAAGGAACCTTGAAAGGTCACGGCCTTGGCTACCAGCGGATCCAGGGTTTCCGAAAACGGATTTGCATCCCAGCCTATCTTGGTAATCTGCCCGTTCGGCCGGACCATGGCCTGGCTCTGGAGGATGGTCGACCTCACGCCGACGGCGTCAATCA
>Ga0180437_10008439_pt1 | contig 13075 bp, 7 predicted proteins | sample SS_ome_4_FD_132410 | JGI IMG/M metagenome (GOLD analysis project Ga0180437, IMG submission 132410) | Hypersaline lake sediment archaeal communities from the Salton Sea, California, USA - SS_3_D_1 metaG | ecosystem: Environmental > Aquatic > Non-marine Saline and Alkaline > Hypersaline > Sediment...
AGGATACGGGTGCTGGCAGGTCACTTTACTGATATGCGTCGTGGCCTCGACCGCACCATCGAAGCATATAACAAGGCTGTCGGTTCACTAGAAGGACGGGTGATGGTGACAGCTCGTAAATTTAAAGACCTCGGTATCACTAACGACGACCTCGACATCCTCACCACCGTTGATAAAATTCCAAGGAAAGAAATAACGTCGCTAGCAAGTAGAGCTAGGGGGAAAAGACTCCCCCTAGAACATTGTCAAGGACATTCCATCGATAAAGCGTAGTAAGCTGGATAGGCAAAGTTATTGTTAGGACGAGGAATTCCCGTAATAGAGACTTCCTGACCAATGACATCACCAAGAGAAACTCTTGTGCTATACAAATACGCTACTGGAACATGGGTGTGACTGTCTAAAAGAAGATAATCGCCAGGCTTATGCTTCACAGGATGTCCATAGGTCTCAACAATCCCTTTCAATGTAACCGCTCCACCCTTCTGCTCAGCATAGAAGTCTTCGAAAGAAGCAGTATCATCATCCCCTGCCCAGCCCCAGAAAAAAGTTTCCTCCACAGCATCCCAGTCACTCCGCGTGGATGACATGACAACAGTCTCAACAGATGTTATGATGTCTTCTTGGGAGTCGATGACTTCAGTATCGATCGTATCGTTGTTGTCAACAGTAGAGGTTTCTTGTAGCTTCGCTTCGAGAGCAGAAAGCCTAGCGTAGTAAGACTCTAAAGCTTGCTCGAGATATTCTTTTTGGGACGTTGTTCCTGAAGAGGCTTTAGACTCTAAATAAGCATTCTTTTTTTGAACATAAGTCTCCTGGACCAGCTTCTCGAGTTCTTGTGCCTGAGCAACTTGTTCCGGAAGATCAGAATATTCTGTGATAATTGTGTCGAAAGTCGCTAACGCTCCTTTGATGTCAATATCCTCAAAGGATTTATGCAGTTCTTCCTGACTGGATGTAAAAGCTCTGTTGAGTAATTCCTGTGCGTCGGCGGTGCGACGGCGCATCGTTGCTAAATAATCAGCGTCACCCACCCTCTCTATATATTCTTTAGCAACATAGAAGCAAACGCTATCGGGAATCGTAATTTCCATCCACTTGGGACTAGAATCACAAAGACTCCCTTGAATGCGATCACCAGTATTCAACTGTGTAATGACAGGCGCATCAATATCGGGCTGTAAGCGTACATTGACATGAGAACCTTCAATGACATCGTCAATAACATAGGAGCGATAAACGTAGGCTCGTATTGTCGCCGGAGGCTTCACGCTATAAAAACTTTCTACCTCGCCAACAATAATCAATAACTCATCATTATCCATCTCGCGAATGATTCGGCATTCTAAGTCAGGGTCCTGACGAAGACGGACCTTGTTACCCGTCACCCTCCCTGTGAATGAACTAAAAGATGAGGAACCTTCCATACTTGTGCATGGCGACGATGAAGTCAATGGAGATGTTGTGTGCGTTCCTTCACACCATTGTGAAGATAATGCAACCATAAAAACACAAAATGACAAAAACAAACCCTTCATGGTAAAAACCCCTCAACAATAAACTTTCTTCCTATCAGAATGAACGGATTGTAGGCGTTCATCAATTTTTTCACAACGCCCGTTCTTGGTATCTCTCTCGAAAACACAACAACTAAAAATAAGATTTGATGAAATGAGCTTGTAATCCGGTTATCAGCTGCGTAACACAGCAAGAAGGTGTTCACAGTTGGATTGACCGCACGTACATCCTATGGGTTCTCCCAGGTGTACGTTGTACTTCTCCTCGCTATTCAAAGGATTCGAGACCGTATAAAGATTGTCTCCGCTTTGAACAATGTCCCAGTCGCGAAACTTGAGATCTTCATCAGAGACCTCTTCTTCTTCCTCTTCACCTCTAAGACCTCGTTCAATGGCACGAGCAATCTGACAATACACGCAGTTGCAATGAGGCTCCGCTTTGGGAATGCTGTTGGGGTCGTCAGGAACAACGATTTTGGCAATTGCTGCAATCTTCTGTAAAATCTCCTTCGGTAGGTCCGGAGCATGCGATTGCTCCTGATTGTGTTGCAATACGTTGCCTAAACCATCAAAACCACCAAAGCCAAAGCGAAACGGCGTTGTTCCGCCTTGTTCAAACATCTCAGAAAAATTGGAAATTCGTGACGATACTCGAGCTGGTCGACTCCGATCCTCGAGAGATAAATGATTGTGCTCCTCTAAATACTTGCTGTGCGAAGCAAAAACAATCTCCACCTCATTCTCACCAAGATTCGGAATCACCACCGTCTGACCATCCATCATCGTCACCAATAAATCCGAACCCTGCATCCGAAGTGCCCTGATGTTCTTCCAACTCGTAGAAAGATACGGCGGTATGCTAAGATACTTCTCGTTAGTCTCCATAGCCTGACCTTATTATTGCACCTATTATCAACATGATCCTAAAAAATACGACTACTTTTCTTCTCTCTTCCCCATTTTTTTTAAACTCCCATCATACCTTATTGCAGCACAAAAAGTCAACCACAACTTAGCACTTTAGGAATGAGAGTGCTTAATATCTTTTTCATGGTGCTAAACAACAACCGTTTAAAGCTTGTCATTAACATTGCATAGGATGTGTTTTTTCCAAGAAATTTTTGTAACTTCAATGTTTATTGCGCATCATTTATGATGAGTTTAACGAGCAAGGGAGGATGATTGTGACGCGGAAGACTTTTGTAATCGATACGAACGTATTGCTTCATGATCCTGAAGCGATGGTAAAATTTCCTAAGAATGACGTTGTCATTCCGGTTTCTGTTCTTGAGGAGTTAGATCAGATGAAGCGGTCGCCGGCGGAGTTGGGGAAGAATGCGCGGATGGCGATTCGTTTATTGGACAAGCTTAAAGATTTAGGCAAAGGAGATTTGCATGAAGGGATCAGCATTGATAATGGGGCGAGGATACGTATTGAGTTAGACGTCAAACCATCGACTTCTAGTGGTTTTCCTTTAATTTTTGATGGAGGCAATCGAACGTTAGCAGCGGCTTTTCATCTTAAAGAGAAGGGAGGCGTGGTCGTTTTGGTATCCAAGGATTTTGCATCTAGGATTAAAGCTGAAGCCATCGGACTTGCTGCTGAAGACTACGAGAACCTTAAGTTTGCTTATGCGTCATTGTATCGAGGAATGCGTGCCCTTGAGGTCACGAAGCCTGACGTCGATCTTTTTTATAAGAATGGGTATGTAGTCCTAGAAAATTTAGATTGCCGACCCAATGAGTATTGTGTCATGACTTCTCCTGAACGGTCTTCAGCGGTAGGGAAGTATGATCCTGTCAACAAGCGAATCGCGCCTTTGATCCAGCAAGAAAGAATTTGGGGAATTAGACCCCTCAATGTAGAGCAGCGTTGTGCCGTCGACCTACTCCTTCGTGACGATATTAAACTGATTACGCTTATTGGTCCCGCCGGAACGGGAAAAACGCTTCTTGCTTTGGCGTGTGGCTTGCGTAAAGTTTTCGACGATGGCGTCTACCATCGCATTTTGATCAGTCGTCCCATCATGCCTTTAGGACGTGATATTGGCTATCTTCCAGGGACTAAGGAAGAGAAGCTCTATCATTGGATGCAGCCCATCTATGACAATCTTCGATTTTTGTGTGAAACCTCCAGCGGTGATGCCGCTATGGGTGAGTCGGAGGCGTTGCGATGGGTGATGGACAGCAAGAAAATCGAAATGGAAGCGGTCACTTATATCCGTGGCAGAACGTTACCGAAAGTCTTCATCATCATCGATGAGGCGCAGAATCTTACGCCTCACGAGGTCAAAACGATCATTTCAAGAGCCGGAGAAGGAACTAAAGTCATCTTAACAGGAGATCCTACACAAATAGATAACCCCTACCTAGATGAAAATTCTAATGCGCTCACCTACACCGTTGGAAAGTTCTCAGAACACAAGATCTTCGGGCACATGTTTATGGAGAAAACGGAACGCTCCGAACTTGCCGCCGTCGCTGCCGATATCTTGTAAGTCGGTTTCTTTGCATCGCTAAAATTTTATTTTATCTTAATAAAATATTTACAATGAAGTGCTATTATTTTGTTTATCATTAATAGTAAAAACCTTTTTTAATTATGGATGCTCATTTAGGAATTCCTAATCCTTCTCCGTTGATGCCGACGCATTTAGGGAAAGATGTTGGATTTCAGCCAACCGTGCAGAAGCGCGTCGAAGACGTGGCAGGGAATCTTCAGGTTCCCGAGTCGGTGAAGATGACGCCGGCTGATTATTATAGGTCTTTGAATGAAGTTTGTTGGGGGGTTTGGCAAGGGTTTCATCCTCATATTGTACCATCGAAAAATGAAATGTTTGTTTTGCAACAAGTGATCAATAAGGTGAAAGAGTTTCATAATTTGCTTAAAGAGAAGGGAGGATATGATCGTTTAGTTGAGAAGACGGATCAGTTGCTGATGCGTTTAGAAGTGCTGCCAGCATGGATGATGTATTGCGGAAAAAATGGCATGATTTGGGAAGCGGCCAATCAGCAATTGGAATGTTTGAATACTCAACTTGGGAGGATGAAGGAGGGGGATTATCAGTATTCTTACCACAATTACGCAGCGACTTTGAAGAGTGTGCATGCTTTGGTCATGTCTTTTTTTGGAGTGGATCAGCCTCAATTTCAGAATCGTGCCGGTGAGATTTTGAAGGAAGATTTAAAGTGGATTTCTTGGAGTCTTAAAGATTTCAATGAAGAATGGCTCGAGTGGATTGAGCTAGAGATTAACGATGCTAAGAAGCATTATTCGATGGCTTTAGAGCAGTGGAAGCAGCTGCCTGAAGATGTGTCATTGCAAAGGCATTTAGAAGCCTATCAGGCTCTTTTTGAGGCGAGTAAACATTTAAAGATGCTTTATAACCAGTTTTCTGAGGGTAAAAAGCACCTTGATGAGCTTGCAAAAGTTTTGCGAGAGGATGTTGTTAAGCCTCTTTCTTATGAAAAAAGCTACTGGCAAAGGCTTGGTTTATGGGTCAAGGGGTTTGTTGTGAAGAGCTCCCCAGCAGATAAAAACCCCTACAGTGATACAGTGATGGAGGTTTCTCGTAAGGTTTGTGAGATCTCTGATGAGGCAGAAAGTTATGCTAAGAAGATAGGAGACTACCAACGGATGTTTGGGGCTGTCACCTATGATGCAGAAGTGAAGATTGACGAGGCTGAAAGGACAATGATGTCCTATCTTCAAAATGTAGACTTTGATGAGCTTATCAGACAATTGACGGCTCCTTTACGCCGTTTTGAAGAAAGAGAAAGCCTCATAGATACTTTGAAGGGTTTAATTTCTGTGATCAAAGAACAAGAAGCATTTCCACAACTGTTGGTTAATGCTCCTGGCGTTGATATTCTTCTGGAGAAGGCTCCTTTGTTAAAAGAAGATGATTCCGATTCTGTGAATCGGGTTAAAATGATCCTACTTAATATGACAGAAGGCGATATGCCTATTGGTATGGAGGAGGATCCTTTAGGACGGCAGATCATGGCTGCATGGAAAGCAATCAAGGAAGAAAAAGATGAGCTCATCGCTTGCTATCGAAAGATTGCTTTGTTTCTTGCAATGGAGGATCAACGGCTTAAAGATGTTTTGGAAGTGACATTGAGGACCCTAAGGATGAGGGCAGAGGCATTGTGGGGAATTGATGGCGCTAGAATCTTTAATGAAAGAGGACTCTTTAGTCCAGGAATTCTTGAAAATAGTCTTGAGAGTCGTTCTGTCGTGACGGCGGAGCAGAGAGAACGTTTAAGAAGACGTAAGGCTGCTTTGAAAGAATCTCGTGTGTTGTCCACTTATGAACCGGACCGAGGGGTATGGTTCTATAGGTTTTTTATGGCTCTGAATCTTTTATCCGCATTAAAGTGGGTGTTTTATGACCTTCCACCACAAGCTGAAGCGTTACGTCAAAGGGCTGATCGGCTTTCTTATAAACCGCGTTATGAGATGATGACTCCAGAAGAGCGGGCAGAGTTGAATGAAAATGTGGCGGCACTCGAGGGTTTTTTAAAAGGTTATGTAGCTATTTCAGAAGAGAAAGATGGATCGGTAAGCAAGGGTGAGCCAACAAAAGAAGATATCAGAACAAGGTATCCTAGGATCGTTACTTACTATGAAGCATTTCTAGGGGGATTGAAATCTGGAACAGCTCGTGTGATGTCAGAAGAGGATTTGCGGGAAGAGATATTTTGTTTTGCATCTAGTTGGGTTAAGGCAGACACTGTCGGCAAAGAAATTCCTTTAGGAATTAATCATTTTGATTGGAAGAATTTAGCAACTGGTGATCAAAAAGAAAATCCAAGGTTGGTTTATATCAAAGGCGTTGTAGAAACCATCGGTGAAGCGATCAAGTTTCAACGAGAGAATCCTCGTCGTGATAATCCGTTTGAAAAGGCATTGGATGATTTCAAGATTAAAGGACCAGGACTTGAAGGACTTCTTGCTAGTGATTGGTCGGATGAAGAAATCTCGACATTCAAGGAATGGTTTATCGGCTTTACAGTGGCTTTGAGTGTCAATGCTAGGGCTTTGAGTGTCAATGCTAGGGCTTTGAGTGTCAATGCTAGTTTTAGTCACTGATTTTATAACCTAGGGCTCGTTCTTCACTTCGAGAGGCGAATACTTACGACACATGGCTTCCTAATGGACACAAATCATCGAATTTGACTATAGAAAAAGATATTTGAATAAGAGAGAAAAGTGTGCGCCGGCTAGATGTTATATTAAGATTAGTGATAGCTTTACTTTTCTTTTGGGGGAGGCCCGTCGTTTGCTCGCCGAGTGAGCTTTACCTTGAAGATGCCATTGATCTGGCTTTTTCTAACAATCCATCATTGCAAGAATTGAGCGTGCGGATTGATGAAGCGGAAGGGTACATTATGCAGGCCCGTGCAAGCTACTTTCCTAACGTTCGTTTTAACGCCGTTGTGGCGGGAGGAGATGCACCGTCCTTCTATTTATTCCATACGATCGATGCAGGACGTTTGGCGCCGATGACGGATTTCAACGATCCTGGAGCCTTAACCAACTTTGGGTACGGGCTTTCGTTGGAGCAAGAACTTTTCTCATGGGGAAGGAGGGGAGACAAAGTAGCAGCTGCTTGTGCTAGACGTGAAGTTGCTGAACATCGCTGGAGTGACTATGCCAACCAGCTTGTTGGAATGATTATTGCGGTGTATCTAGACATTCTTAAGGCAAGTGCTGCTCGTGAGACAGCGGAACGTTCAATCATGCTTGTTCGCAAGCAGTTGGATGTGGCTGAGAAGAAACTTGAGAAGGAAGTCATATTAAAGACGGATGTGCTTAAGTTGGAGGTTCGCTTAGCAGAGGTAAAAGAACGTAGCATCTGTGCTCTTTCAGCAGAGCGGCAGGCGAAGGAAATTCTGGTGAGTTTGCTTGGAAAAGAAGATTGCCAAGAGTTTATGATAGCAGAACAAACAGAATTTCTAGCTCTGGAGTCCGATAGTGAGCAATGGGAGGCAGCCTTGAAGAATCCCAACATGTATGGTGTATGGGCTGCTGAGGCTGAAGTCAAGATGGCATGTAGAGAAGTCGAGGTGGCTCGAACCTATTCTCTGCCAACTTTAGACTTTTTTGCTCGAACTTATGTGGATTCTCCAGATCATCCTTTTCGCAATAAGCGAACGAACTGGTTAGCTGGGTGTACTCTGACGTGGGATCTTTATACCGGTGGACGAGTTTCAGCTAAGAAAAGCATGGCGCGAGCCGTTCTAGGGCAGGTGGAGCAAAGACTTCGTGGTGAGCGACAGCGGGTCAGAGAACAAATTGCCATTGCCCAACAAAGGAGGAAGGAGGCTCAGGAACGCTTGAGGACAGCGGAGATTGGAGAGCTCAGTGCAAAGGAATCTTTCTTGCTTCTTGAATCTCAGTACGAGCAGGGTGTGGCTTCAATAACAAGTTACTTGGAGGCAGAAGAAATGTTGGCTTCCGCTTCTCTTCGAGTTCGGATGGCTTTCTATGATTTATATAAAGCAGAAGCCGAAGTTCTTAGGGCGATAGGTTTTCTATCAACGAGGTATAAATGAGTCTGAGAAACGATAAGAGAATGTATATAGGGTTAGGGATTGCTATAGCCATAGTAATTTTCTGTACAATTTACTATTTCTTTTGCGGGCAAGAAGTTTCGGAAAAATGGCGTGAGACTTCTGGTCCGCCTCAGCCTTTTACACTTGCAGTGGCAGAAAGTACCCGCATTCCTATATGGTACTATGCGGTTGGAGCCATTAGCTCTAAACACAAAGCGATTGTTTCAGCACAGATTTCAGGTGTTGTCAGCTCTTTCGATGCTGAATTGGGAGATTTTGCATCACAGGGCGTTCAGATTGTGCAGATAAGAGCTGAAGAGTTGGAGGCGCGAAAGGCACGTGTGGTCAGTCAGTTGTTGGGGGCTGAAGTCCAGAAAAAGTTAGCGTTGTCTCATTTTGAGCGAATTCAGGAACTTTATAAAGAAAGTGCCGTCACCCTCGAACAATTTGAACAGGCGGAGCAGCGATTAAGTGATATGACTGCACTTGTTGCGGAAACGAGCGAGATGCTTCGGGAAGCGGAGATCAATCTAAGCTATGGGAGCGTGGAAACGCCTTTCGAAGGGTTGATTACTGAACGCTTTGTGGATCCAGGGGATTTTGTATGGCCGGGACGACAACTGTTTTCTATCTATGATCCCACAGCAGGGCAGATTGAAGTAACGATTCCGGAACGCTACATTGACAAGTTGAGTATCGGCCTTGAAGCCAATGTGGAAGTGGAAGCTTTAGGCAAGGTGCTTAAAGCTCGAGTTTCTGAGATACGTCCCCATGTGGATCCTAAAACTCGCGCCTTTGTGACCAAGTGTGATTTCATTGAGGAAGAGGAACTCCTTTATCCGGGCATGTTTGGTACCCTTGTCTTTCAAACGGGGGAAAGAGAGGCTGTCCTTATTCCCTCTGAGGCCGTGCTTACTTTAGGGCAGCTAAACTTTGTTTGGGTTCAAGTTTCATCAGAGTGGCAAAAGCGCTATGTGACAATTGGACGCGAATTTGAGGGGAGACGTGTTGAAGTTCTTTCAGGATTGTCTTCCTATGAACGAATCGCCGTGATAGAAAAGGCTCGAAGTGAATAAGCAGGAAAACTTTCAACTCGGTTTCTTCGCACGGGTTGCTCAACGATTTCTTACTGGATATGCAGCACCTATTCTGGTACTGATAGCCACTTGTCTAGGAGTGGCTGCTTTATGGCTGACTCCTCAAGAAGAAGAACCTCAGATTATTGTTCCATTTGCGGATGTCTTTGTGGACTTTCCTGGTGCTTCTGCGTGGGAAGTAGAGAATTTAGTTGCTCAACCTTTGGAAAGGTTGCTGTGGCAAATCGATGGGGTCGAATATGTGTATTCGGTGTCGCAGCCTGATCGTGCAGTGGTTTCTGTCCGCTTTTTCGTGGGGGAGGATAGGGAGCGCTCTCTCGTTAAGCTCTATAACAAAATCAATTCTAATATCGATCTGGTTCCTCCCGGAGTTACGGGATGGGTGATCAAGCCGGTCGAAATCGATGACGTTCCGATTGTAAGTCTAACTCTCCATTCTCCAAGTTATGATGATTACGCATTGTATCGCATCGCACATGAATTGCGGGTGCGTTTGGACACGGTTTCTGATTTGTCGCTCTTAAGAGTTATTGGTGGGCGTCCTCTTGAGACTCGCGTAGATCTTAAACCAGAGGCCCTTAAAGCCCATAGCATCAGTTCACAAGAAGTAGCAGCGGCGCTTAAAGCGGCTAATTGGGCCCGCCAATCGGGGCATTATGATCAGGGCAATCAACGCTATGAACTACGTAGCGGACCGTTTTTGGTGAGTGCTGATGATGCATCGGAGTTGGTTGTAGGAGTTTTCGATCAACGTCCTGTATACCTTCGGGATTTAGCGAAGATTGAAACGGGACCTGCTGAGCCTTTATCTTATAGTCGCATCACTTTTGGAGAGGCCTCAGATCGAGCGGGAGAGGAATCTCAGCATGCGGTGACACTAGCTGCTGCTAAGAAAAAAGGGACGAATGGGGTCTCGGTGGCGGAGCAGTTGCTAGCAAAGGTTGAGGAGCTGCGAGGTTTTGTCATTCCTCACGATGTCTACGTGACAGTGACGCGTAACACAGGGAAAACAGCGGAAGAAAAGGTGACTGGATTGCTTTCGTCTCTCTTTCTCGCGATTGCGATTGTGGTGACGCTTTTGTTGTTCTTCCTTGGTTGGCGCGCAGGCCTTATTGTGGCATTGTCCATACCCATTACTTTTGCTTTGGCCTTATTTACCAATTATGCCTTTGGCTTCACGATTAACAGAGTGACATTGTTCGCCTTGATTCTCACCTTGGGGCTGGTTGTTGACAATCCGATTACAGCAATCGACAATATTTGGAGACAACTTCTTACAACGAACAGAACGGCGCATAAAACGATCATCTTTGCAATTCAAGAGATCATTGTCCCCGTTGTGATGGCGACCCTAGCGATCATCGTCTCTTTTTTACCTATGTTTTTCATCACGGGGATGATGGGACCCTACATGCAACCGATGGCTTTTAATGTCCCTCTCGCAGTGATTTTTTCAACAGTGTCAGCGTTGACGGTAGTTCCTTGGACGGCCTATCATTTATTAGCTCGGTCTGCAATCTCAGAAAGAGGGACGCAGTCGGCAGTCCATCCTCTCGTTGAACATGTTTATCGCAGTATTTTAGGCCCCTTTCTCAAATCCAGAAAAATGCGTCAGGTTCTCCTTATTGCACTTGGTTTGGGTTTACTCATTTCTGTTGTTCTTGTGGTGACAAGGCAGGTACCCTTGAAAATGTTACCGTATGACAACAAAGATGAATTACAAATCCTAGTGGATCTTCCGGAGGGAAGCACGTTGGAACAGACCGATGCTGTCGTACGCCGCTTCGAAAGTTATCTTTCACAACATCCCGATGTTCTCAATGCCGTTTCCTATGTGGGCACCTATAGTCCGATAGATTTCAACGGAATGATTCGTCATTACTACTTACGTCGTGCTGCGCATCAGGCCGATATCCGAGTCAACCTCCGTCCGAAAGCGCAAAGAAATTTGCAGAGTCATGGGGTTGCACTTAGTTTGCGGAAGGATGTCGAACGTCTGGCCCGAGAAACGAACGCAAAGACAGCCATCGTTGAGGTTTCTCCGGGCCCCCCTGTGCTTTCAACGATCGTTGTTGAGGTCTATGGAGCTCTCGACACTCCTTATGTTGATCTAGTTCAGGCAGCAAGCGAAGTGGGACAGGAGCTCGGTACCGTCGATGGAGTCGTTGATGTCGATATCATGACGGAAACTCCACATCAGCGTAAGGTTTATACTGTGGATAAAACGAAAGCTGCGCTTCACCACATCGATACACGGGCCATTGTGCAAACGCTCACCTTGGGTCTAAAGGGGGAAGTTTCTACCTCCTTGCATGACGAAGTTGAACGAGTACCTCATCTCATCCGTTTGGGATTGTCCAGGGAAGACCGATCAGGTGTTCATGAGCTAGGACGTTTGGGAGTGAAAGGAGATTCTGGATCCTTAATCTCTCTAGACGAGCTCGGCGGTTTTGAGGACGAATGGGTCGAATCCTCCATTTATCATAAGAACTTGGAAAGGGTTGTTTACGTTATCGCAGAGGTTGCCGGAAGATCTCCGAGTGACATCGTGTTGGGAAGTAGTGAGGCTGTGGATGCCAGACTTGCAAAGGGGATGTATGCCCAGTGGGCAGGAGAGGGAGAGTGGTTCATTACTTTAAGAGTCTTTCGGGACTTGGGAATTGCTTTTGGGGTGGCCATGATTGCGATTTATGCTTTGCTTGTCCTGCAAACACGGTCTTTGGTCATGCCGTTAATTATTATGCTTGCAATCCCCCTTACGGTGATCGGTGTGATTCCGGGGTTTTGGATCCTTAATCTCATGACAAAAGAAGTTGTTGGAGGCTTCGAAGATCCCGTATTTTTCACTGCGACAGCTATGATCGGTATGATTGCTTTAGGAGGAATTGTCATTAGAAACTCTGTCGTGTTGATTGAATTCATTGAGCAATCTCGGCGGGAGGGAATAGAGCTTAACGAAGCTTTGCTTCAAAGTGGATCGGTACGTTTGCGTCCGATCCTGTTGACAGCTTTGACAACGGCACTTGGAGTTTGGCCGATCACGATGGATCCTGTATTTTCAGGATTAGCGTGGAGCCTGATCTTTGGTCTCTTATTTTCCACCTGCTTCACCCTGATTCTTATTCCGGTGGCATACCAAACCTTTGCGAAGCGGCTTAGGAGGGAAGATCTGCCATCAGATAGTGCTCTCGATCTCTCTAACTCTTAGGAATTTAATGAGATCTCCGCATTACGGCAGAGTGGAAAATCTTCGACCATCAAATCGATTCTTCAACTCGGATGGGTATAGTTTTCTACGGCTTCAACAAGCCGATGCAGTTGTCCAACCAAGTAGAAGGGGATAGAGAGTAGAGTGTATTTTATTGAGGAGCCATCAGAAGTCTTCACTTGAACTGGTCCAAGAACAGGATAGTCAGAATTTATTCTGACGGCCAAACTTCTTCCTTTGCGTTGTATGAATTGGTGAAGCGATTTAAGAGTTCCTCTTCTGCCAGCCTTAACTTCAACTGGTATAATTTGGTTTGCATGTTGAATCACGTAGTCAATCTCGGCGTTCGCCCCTTTTTCAGTACGTTGCCAGTAGTTGAGTGAGGGGGGAACGAATGGAGGGAAAAGAGTTATTAACTGCTGGCCAACCAGTTGTTCTGCTATACCGCCACTATTGACTAGCGAGAGTTCTTTCACAGAGGTTAACTGGTATAACGAAAGCCCTAGTGCTGCGCTGACGAGACCGCAGTCTAACAGAATCACCTTGAAGAATTTTTCCTTAGTTTCGGCATTGAGGGGCAAACCATTTGCAGAGGTTGCAAATACTCGATGACATACACGGGCCATATCTAGCAAGTCGAGAGCTTGCTTAAGTGGAGGAGTGTTAACCTCTGAATTAGCGTGTGAGTAGAT
>Ga0180437_10008443_pt1 | contig 13072 bp, 10 predicted proteins | sample SS_ome_4_FD_132410 | JGI IMG/M metagenome (GOLD analysis project Ga0180437, IMG submission 132410) | Hypersaline lake sediment archaeal communities from the Salton Sea, California, USA - SS_3_D_1 metaG | ecosystem: Environmental > Aquatic > Non-marine Saline and Alkaline > Hypersaline >...
CGTGCGCCGCAACGTGCGTTTTCGGGCGGCCAAAGGCAGCCCGCAGGAAAAGGCCGTTCACCTGGCCTACACCGACAGCGTGCTGTTCAGTCTACCGATCGCGACGACCAGCCCCAGCGGGACCGACGTGGTGGATCTGACTCCGGTCTTCATGAGCGACCTGCCCCAGATCTCGCACGTCTTGTCCGGCTTCGCGTTCTCCAAAGACAAGTCGACCTGGGCGTCGATCAAGGCGTTTCGGGACAACGTGGAGTTGCAGGTGGCGGCCACCTACGCGTCGAGCGGGACCAGGTCGTTCGACACGGTGGCCGACAGCCGGGGCGTCACGCTGAATGTCCACTACTCGATCAGCCGGCTGTCGAAGACCGGATACGCCGCGCGCGTCGCCGACGACCGGGTAGGTTACTTCCTGACGGTTTTAAAGGACTATTCCAAGAAGGCCTCCGGACCGGACCGGTTCGTGCGATACGTCAACCGCTGGGACTTGCGCAAGGCCGACAAGTCGGCCAACATATCGCCACCGAAGGAGCCGATCATCTTCTGGCTGGAGAAGACCGTGCCGTTCAAGTATCGCAAGCCGATTCGCGATGGAATCCTGGAATGGAACAAGGCCTTCGAACAGGCCGGTTTCGCCAACGCGGTGGAGGTCCGCCAGCAACCCGACGACGCCACCTGGGATCCCGAGGACATCAACTACAACACGTTCCGCTGGATCACCGCCAGCGCCGGATTCGCGATGGGACCCAGCCGGGTGAATCCGACGTCCGGGCAGATTCTCGACGCGGACATCCTGTTCGACGCCGATTTCCTCCAATACTGGAAAGAGGACTACGAAGTGGTCACGCCGGAGGGCATCGCCGCGCTGACCGGCGGGCCGTTGGACCTCCAAGGCTACCTGCAGCAGCGGGACCGTCTTCCGCAGCACGTGCACTACAACCACCCCGGGCTTTGCGATTGTGCCCGGGGAATGAGCCGGCAACTCGCCTTCGGGGCGCTGATGCTGGCCGAGGGCAAGGAGCCGGCTGCGGAGGAGGAAATCGAAGAGCTGATCATGCAAGGGCTGAAGGAGGTGGTCATGCACGAGGTGGGGCACACGCTGGGGTTGCGCCATAACTTCAAGGCCAGCGCGTACTTCACCCTCGAAGAACTCAACGACCTGGAGAAGACCAAGGACACGGGGCTGGCCGCTTCGGTGATGGACTATCTGCCCATGAACCTCGTTCCCAAGGGACAGAAGCGGAGCACCTATTTCAGCACGACGATCGGCCCGTACGACTACTGGGCCATCGAATACGGCTACAAGCCGATCGCCGACAACGAAGAGGCGGAGTTGAAGAAGATCGCCTCGCGATGCGCCGAGCCGGCCTTGCAGTACGCCACCGACGAAGACACGCGAGGCATCGACCCCGATCCGCTGAGCAACCGTTTCGACCTGGGCAAGGATCCCATCCAGTATGCCCGGCAACGCGCCACGTTGATCAACCAGGCGTGGCCCGACGTCGTCGATCGGGTCACTGATGAAGGCGAAGGATACCACCGGGCCCGCCGGGCGTTCAACATCCTGCTGGCCGACTACGGCAGCGCAATGTACTTCACGGCGCGGTTCATCGGCGGATTGTACGTGCACCGCGATCACAAGGGCGATCCCGACGCCCGGCCTCCCTACGTCGTGGTCGACCTGAAAAGGCAACGCGAGGCCATGATGCTACTGGAGGAGCAGGTCTTCGGCCGCGAGTCGTACCGGTTTCCCGCAAAGTTGTACAACTATCTGGGGCACTCGAAGTGGTGGCACTGGGGAACGGAGATTGAACCCCGGGTCGATTATCCGGTCCACGAAGTCATCCTGATGTGGCAGGACCGCGTGCTGGCCCAACTGCTTTCCTCGACCACGCTGGAGCGGCTCCTCGACTCGGAGCTGAAGGTCCCTGCCGACCAGGACGCTTTCACTGCCGCCGAACTGCTCGAACGGCTCACCGGAGCGATTTTCAGCGAGGCGGATACGCTCAAAGAAGGCAAGTACACCAACCGCCAGCCGGCCATTAACAGTCTGCGCCGCAGCCTGCAGCGCCGGTACCTTCAGCGGCTGGCCGATCTGGCCATGGGAAACACGTACGCTCCGGAAGACTGCCAGAGCGTGGCCTATGCCGAGATGGAGGCCTTGGAGGCCCGCGTCAAGCAGGTGCTGGCCGGAAAGGTGCAACTCGACAGCTATACCCGGGCTCATCTCGGTGAAACGGTCGCTCTGATTCGCAAGGTGCTCGACGCCCGGCTCCAGTTGCGCGGCCCCTAGGGACTCGTACAGGAATAGCTTCCGGTGGGCGGAGGGGGACAGTCCCATTTTCGTTCCACGAAAATCGGGACAGTCCCCAAGTGGTCTTCTGAGGAGGCCCAGCCGGGCGGAAGCGGTCTTTGCCCGGGGCCACGCGGCGGGTATTCTGTATATAATACCGTGGAAGCGAGCCCGTCGTGGCTCTCAGTCCGCCATGCAACGGAGATCACCGTGTGAAACAGTTGATCGCCATCATTCAGCCCACCAAGCTCAACGCGGTTCGCGAGGCGCTGGAGAAGATCGAAGTCGGCAGGATGACGGTTTGCGACGCCCAGGGCTTCGGGCGTCAGCGTGGGCGAACTGAAATGTACCGGGGTCACGAATACCAGACGAGACTGCTGCGCAAGGTCGTCTTGGAGATCGTCGTCAATGACGATTTTCTCGAGCGAACCGTCGATACCATCATCAACGTCGCCCGAACCGGGCCCGAGGGCACGCTCGGCGACGGCAAGATCTTTGTGCTGCCGGCCGATGAAACCATCCAGATCGACGATGGTTCGCGCGGCCCGGGCTCGGTGTGAGAGAGGCATCAGGGGCTAAGCACTCGTGCAGGAATAACTTCCCGTGTTCGGAAGGGGACAGTCCCCAAGTAATCTCCATACGGGTCCTAAGCCTCGCCCCGATCCTCAACAAAGCGCTATAGCTCCTCTTCTCCCGGGGTCTGGGACGACTCGGCATCATCATCGGGTTCGACCTCAGGAACGTCGTCGACGGCCATGGGGGCGCCGGCTTCATCGGTCGTCAACGGCGGCAGCCCGTAGGTCGGCTCGCTGGCGTCTTCGTCGAGGAAGACCTCGTCCATCTCGGTGGCGTCGACGTCGTGCCGCAGAAGCAAGTAGAGGAATGTCGAGGCGGTCCAGAAAAAGCCGTAGACGTAGCCGAGGGCCAGCAGCTTGACGCATCCGGTCCAGAAATGGATGACTTCCGCACCGAAACCGCCGATCGAGCCCAGTGTTTCGCTGCCTTCGGCCACGGCTTGGATCTTCTCCGGGCCGGCCCCGCAACCGGCCGCCCAATAGGCCAGCCCGATCACGCCGGCGGCAAAACTCTTGACCAACAGCCAACCGAGCCCGCCGATGACGGCCGCCACGACGGCATAGAAGAGATAGTGCAGGGGGCGGCGAAAGGCGTATGAGTAGCAGCGTCCCAAGGCGTCGTAGCTGTCGGAGCCTTCCGTGCTGATGGTACCCCACATCAGGGGCCATCCGAAAACGAGCCCCAGCAGCAGTACGGCCATCACCAGCCCGGCCACCAACGCCAGCGGCCAGGCCACGGCAGCCAGCACCACGCCCGCTCCGCCTGGCCAGAGCAATAGCCCCAGCAAGCCGACCGGGACGGCCGCCAGCAGGATACCGATCAACGGGAACAACGGCCCGCCGCAATAGGCGGGCCACTTCGACCAGGCATAGCGCATCGCGGCGGCCCAGCCGATTCGTTCTTCCGAAGCCAAACCAACGGCGGCGATTCGGGTGATGGCACCGCCGAAAAACGCCCAAACCGCCAGGGACCATAATCCGCACAGCAACAGACAGGCCAACCTGCGGACGCCAAGGTCCGGACAGAGAAACACGTCCCACAAGGGACGACTCAGGTGCGCCCAGGACCCGAAAAACGGATCGTAGGCCTTCCAGGCCGTCGGCGCCAGAGCGAACCCGTCATGCTTCGTGGGATTCGGGACATCGGGGGCGGCGAATCGGTTGGGCACCGCTCCGTCGACGGCCGTCCACGGGGAGACACTTCCGGCACTGATCCACTCGGGCGTTTCGGAGTCCTCCAAGAAGACGTTTCCCAGCACGGCCCAACCGCAAAGCGTCAGAAAAATACCCGCAGCCGCCAGCGTGAGCACACGAACGCTGATCGCAAGTCGAAATGCCCGTACGATCCCCAGCCAGGGGCAGATTTCCGACCAGGCCACCGATCGCAAGGTTCCATTGTCGTTTTCCATCATGGCGCGTCCCCCAGATTAAGGACCAAGACCCCGGGATTTCGGCATTATACGTACCCGCCGCGTTGATGCAAGCTCGGAGTTGCTGTGGCTGCTCTCGGCGGTGGGGAGGGCGATTCTGTGAAGCGGCGAGCGGCCGGGGCTATTCTTCGTCTGGGGGCCCTTCGGGCTCGTCTTCTCCCTCGTAGGGCATCCCGTAGCCCTCGTCGAACCATCGCTGCAGATCGATCAGTCGGCAGCGTTCGCTGCAGAAGGGCATCGCCTGGGTTTGCTCGGAATCGAACGGACGTTCGCAGATAGGACAGCGGACGGTGGACATGACCGCTCTTTCCAGACTATTTCTTCTTGCCCTTGGCGCCGCCTTGGCCCTGCGACTTCTTCTTGTCCTTGCTCTGGCTTTTGCCGTCGGTGCGGGCCTTCTTCGCCTTGGCGGCACCTTTCTTGTACGACTCGCTGCGGTAGTCCGTCTTGTAGAAGCCCGAGCCCTTGAACACAATCGCAGCACCCGGGCCAATCAGGCGACGAAGCTTCAACCGACCGCACGCGGGACATTTCCGTTTCGTTTCGGCCGTAATCGACTGAAACAACTCGAATTCATGATCGCAGGCGTCGCATACGTAGTCGTAGGTTGGCATGAAGAATAACTCCCTGTGTTACGCCGGCGGCTGGAAGGTGAGGGGGTGACGGAGTGAGGGGGTGAAGGGGTGAAGGGGTGAGGGGGTGAAGGGGTGAGGGGGTGACCGGAACAGTTCTGTTAGTCGCTGTCTTCTCGTTTCTCACGGCCTCTGACTCCTCAGTTCATCAATCTCAAGCGTTTGCCTCGCACCCCAAAACCTCGTCACCCTCTCACCTTGTCACCCCGTCACCTTGTCACCCCGTCACCTTGTCACCCCGTCACCTTGTCACCCCGCCACCTTGTCACCCCTTCACCTTGTCACCCCTTCACCCTGCCACCCTCTCACCCTGTCACCTCCTCACCCTCGTCGGCGCCCTGAGTCTCCGTGGAAACAATCACCTGGCTGGGGCGCACGACGCGGTCGTGTAGTTGGAAACCTGGCTGGGTCACGTGTACTACGGTGCCGGGAGGATGCTCGTCGGACGGTTGCTGTGAGATGGCTTCGTGCAAGTGGGGATCAAAGGGCTCGTTGAGGGCTTCGATCCGCGCGCAATGGTGCTTCTGCAGCACGTCTTCGATTTGCCGCGACACCATCTTGACGCCTTCCAGCAAGCTGGCCACGTCGTGGGTTTTTTCGGCTGCTTCGATCGCCCGATCCAGGTTGTCCAGTGCCGGCAACAGATCGCGCATCAACGGTAGATTGGCGTAGCGGGCCTGTTCCTGCAGTTCGCGGGCGGCCCGCTTGCGATAGTTCTCCAACTCCGCCTGCCCCCGCAACACCCGGTCCTTGGCTTGCTCCAATTCGTGGCGAAGCAACTCCAGCGGACCGGCCTTTTCGGTCGGCTCCGGTTCTTCCGCGGGCCCCATATCCGCCAGCAGTTCTTCATTGGCCTCTTGGACCACTGCATCTTGCGCAGCCGCCTCCGAGGCGCCCGCCTTCTCGGCTTCTTTCGATTTGCTCTTCCGCTTGTCCTTCGGTTTGATCTTGCGCACGCGTCGTTCTCCGTCTGTTCCGGTCCCTAGCCGGAACGGAAATACTCTTTGAGTTGTTCAAAGAAGCTCTTCCGCTTGGGACTTACGTGAGTGTTCTCGATTTCGGCTAATTTCCTGAGGACCTCCTCATGTTCGGCATTCAGCTTTTTCGGCACTTCCACGTGGACTTGAACCAGGAGGTCGCCGCGGGCGCGGTATCTCGGGTCGGGCATGCCGCGACCTTTGAGCGTGAAGACTTCGCCGCTCTGAGTGCCGGCGGGCGCGTCGATCTCTTCGGGGCCGTCGAGCGTGGGCACCTCGATCGTCGCCCCCAGTGCCGCCTGCGAGTAGCTGATCGGCACCTGGCAGACCAAATGCTTTCCCCTCCTTTCGAAGAGCGGGTGCTCTTTCACTTTGATGAAGCAGTAGCAATCACCCGGCGGACCGCCGTTGGGGTTCGGCTGGCCTTCTCCCTGCAATCGCAATTGGGTCTGGTCATCGACGCCGGCTGGAATGTTCACCTTTCGCGTCACGCGCTTGGGAACGAACCCCGACCCGCTGCATTCCTTGCACGGATCGCGGATGATCGACCCGCTGCCGCGGCACGAAGGGCAGGTCGTCTGCAGCGAGAAGATGCCGGTCGACTGCACCACCCGGCCGTTCCCGCCGCAATAGGGGCAAAACTCGGGTTTGGTTCCCGGCTTTGCACCGGTGCCTTCGCAGGTGGAACACGCCTCATGGCGATCGAACTGCACGACCTTGGCCGTGCCGTGGGCCGCTTCAAACAGATCGAGCGTCACCTCGCAACGAATGTCGCCTCCCCGGCGGACGCGCCGGCGTCCGCGCGTTCGCCCGCCAAAGATGTCGCCGAAGCCGAAGATGTCGCCAAAGGCCTCGAAGATGTCGCCCACGTCGTGGAAGTGCGGCGCACCGCCGCCGGGACCGTCGATCCCCGCGTGGCCGTAACGATCGTATCGCGCACGCTTGTCCGGGTTGCTGAGCACCTCGAAGGCCTCAGCCGCTTCCTTGAACCGGGCCACCGCCTCCTCGTCGCCGGGGTTGCGGTCGGGGTGATACTTCAGGGCCTGTTGCCGGTACGCCTCGGAGATATCCCCCTCCGTCGCGGATCGCTCGACCCCAAGGACCTCGTAATAGTCGCGCTTCTCAGCCATCTTCACCATGGCCACGTTGGGGGTCGCCTGAGGGTAACTGCCCTCAATACTCTAGCCCACCGGCGCCCACGCAGTTACTGCAGTTGTCTTGGGTCTCTGGTCACTCGAAAACGGGCCACCCCGTTGGGAGGTGGCCCGGTGATGATCGGCTGGCAATGGTTGTCGGGATTGGCCGGGGCCGGCCGGACTACCTGATGCTCCCCCCAACCTGCTGCTTTTTCTTGTCTTCCTTCTCCAGGTCGGTCACCAACGTTTCGGTCGTCAGCATCAGCGCGGCGATACTGGCGGCGTTTTCCAGCGCGGTGCGGACCACCTTCAACGGATCGATGATCCCCGCCTTATACATGTCCACGTATTCGCCCGCGTTGGCGTCGTAGCCGGTGTTGGTGGGCTTGCCGCTCACTTCGTCGGCGATCACCGAACCGTCGGCCCCGCAATTGTCCGCGATCTGCTTGATCGGGGCGCTCAACGCGCGCTTGATGATATCCACACCGATCTTCTCATCGCCTCGGGCACTGGAGCGGGCCTTCTCGACCGCCTCGACGCACCGCAACAAAGCGACGCCGCCGCGCGGCAAAATGCCTTCCTCGATGGCTGCGCGGGTGGCGTGCAAGGCGTCCTCCACGCGGGCCTTCTTCTGCTTCATTTCGGCCTCGGTGTTGGCGCCGACCGAAATCACGGCCACGCCGCCGCTGAGCTTGGCCAATCGCTCCTGATACTTCTCGCGATCGTAGTCGCTGTCGGTTTCCTCGATCTGGCGGCGGAGCTGATCGATGCGGCTCTTGATATCAGCGGTCTTGCCGGCGCCTTCGACGATCGTGGTCCCGTCCTTGTCGACCGTGATCTTTTTGGCCCGGCCTAGCTGCCCCAATTCGAGGTTTTCCAGCTTCACGCCCAGATCTTCGCTGATCATGGTGCCGCCGGTCAAAATGGCGATGTCGCCCAGCATGGCCTTGCGGCGGTCGCCGAAGCCGGGGGCCTTCACGGCTGCGATGTTCAACACGCCACGCAGCTTGTTCACAACCAACGCCGTCAGCGCCTCGCCCTCGACGTCCTCGGCGATGATCAGCAGGGGCTTGCCCGTGCCGCTGATCTTCTCCAGCAGCGGGATCAAGTCGCGAAGGTTGCTGATCTTCTTCTCGTGAATCAGGATGTAGGCGTCCTCCAAGACGCAGTCCATCTCCGGCGTGCGGTTAATGAAGTAGGGCGAAAGGTAGCCCTTGTCGAACTGCATCCCTTCTACCACCTCGTAGGTGGTCTCTGCCGTTTTCCCTTCCTCGACGGTGATCACGCCGTCGCTACCGACGTTCGACATGGCCTCGGCCAGCAGTTCGCCGATGAAGTGGTCGTTGTTAGCACTGATTGCGCCGACATGGGCGATCTGCTCCTGGTCGGTGACCTGTTTTCTCATCGTGACCAGATGATCAAGCACCGCGTTGACGGCCTTTTCGATCCCGCGTCGCAGGGCGGCCGGGTTGCTGCCGGCCGCGACGTTTCGCAGGCCCTCGCGGTAGATCGCCCGGGCCAGCACGGTTGCCGTGGTGGTGCCGTCGCCGGCGATGTCGGACGTCTTCGAGGCCACTTCGTTGACCAGCTTGGCGCCCATGTTCTCGAAGCGGTCCTCCAACTCGACTTCCTTGCTCACCGTCACGCCGTCCTTGGTGACGGTCGGCCCGCCGAACGACTTGTCGAGAATCACGTTGCGTCCGGTGGGTCCCATGGTGACGGCGACTACGTCGGCCAGTTTTTCTACGCCGCGGAGCATACTCGTCCGGGCGTGATCTTCAAACATTAGTTGTTTAGCCACGATGGCGGTTCCTCGTATCTGATGGTTCCAGGCGGTGAATCCGAACGTCTCGGGGATGCTACTGGATCACCTTGGCCAAAATGTCCGTTTCGCGAAGGATCTTGATTTCGCGCCCGTCGATCTCGATGTCCGTAGCGCTGTACTTTCCGTAAATCACCTCGTCGCCGACGGCGACCGACAACTCACCCCGCTCGCCGCTGTCGAGCAGCTTGCCCGGGCCCACGGCCACTACAGTCCCGCGCTGCGGTTTTTCCTTGGCCGAGTCGGGCAACACGATCCCGCCGGCGGTCATCTCTTCAGCCTTGAGCGGCTCTACCACGACTCGGTCGTCCAAGGGCCTCAGGTTGATATCCTTCATGATCTGGTTCCTCGTAGTAACTTGAATTTCAGGTTTGATCGTTGTGGGTTATTCGGGCCTGCGTCTGCACGGATTGCAGTGCGGGGCCATTCCGCCATGCGGAGCCGGGACCTTTACATGCCCATGCCCATACCGCCCATGCCTCCGCCCATTCCGCCCATTCCGCCCATGCCTTCGGGGCCACCCGGCGGCATTTCTTCCTCTGCCTTGGGAACGTCGGTCACCAGGCACGACGTGGTCAGCAGCAGCCCTGCCACGCTGGCCGCGTTCTGCAGCGCGGTGCAGACGACCTTGGCCGGGTCAATGATCCCGGCTTCGGTCAGGTTGCAATAGGTGTTACTGTCGGCATCGTAGCCATCGGCCTTGCCCTTCATCCGCCGGACGCGGTTGACCACCACGGCACCGTCCTGGCCACAGTTTTCGGCGATCGCCCGAAGCGGGGCGTCTAGCACCGCCTGCACGATCTTGGCTCCCACGGCCTGATCGCCGTATAGGTCCAGCTTGTCGATCGCCTTGGTGCTTCGCAGCAGGGCCACGCCGCCGCCGGGAACGACGCCTTCTTCCAGGGCCGCCTGCGTGGCCGCTCGCGCGTCTTCCAGCAAGGCCTTGCGCTCTTTCATTTCGGTCTCCGTGGCCGCCCCGCAGTTGATCTGGGCTACGCCGCCGGCGATCTTGGCCAGCCGTTCCTGGAGCTTCTCGCGGTCGTAGTCGCTGTCGGTGACTTCCATCTCCTTGCGGATCTGTTCGGCCCGGCCCTCGATGGCCGCCTTGTCGCCGCGGCCGCTGACGATGGTGGTATTGTCGGCGTCGATGATGACCTTCTTGGCGGACCCCAAGTCGGAGATCTTCACGCCGTCGAGCTTCACACCCAGGTCTTTGAAGATCGCCTGGGCGCCGGTTAACGTAGCGATATCGCCGAGCATCGCCTTGCGGCGGTCGCCGTAGCCGGGGGCCTTGACGGCACAGACATTGAGAATGCCCCGCAGCTTGTTGACCACCAACGTCGCCAGCGCTTCACCCTCAATATCTTCCGCCACGACCAACAGCGGCTTGTTGGCCTTGCTGACGGCCTCCAGCAACGGCACCATGTCCTTGGCGTTGGAGATCTTCTCCTCGTGAATCAGCAGCAGGCAGTTCTCCAATTCGCAGGTCTGGTCGTCTTGATTGGTGACGAAGTGCGGGGAGAGATACCCGCGGTCGAACTGCATGCCCTCCACTACTTCCACATGTGTTTCTGATTGGCGGCCTTCTTCGACGGTAATCACGCCGTCCTTGCCAACTTTGATAAAGGCATCGGCCAGGACGGCCCCGATCGTGGGGTCGTTGTTTCCGGCGATCGTGGCAATCTGGGCAATCTCTTTCTTGGATTTCTCGTCCACCTTCGAGGCCATCTTCTTGACGGACGCTATGACGGCCTCGGCGCCCTTGTGAATACCTCGGGAAAGCGACATCGGATCGGCCCCGGCGGCCACGCGACGCAGTCCTTCCTTGTAGATCGCCTCGGCCAGGACTGTAGCGGTCGTGGTGCCGTCTCCAGCCACATCGTTGGTCTTGGAGGCCGCTTCCTTGACGAGTTGCGCTCCGAGGTTTTCGTACGGGTCATCCAGGTCGATGTCCTCGGCCACGGTCACCCCGTCTTTGGTGACCTTCGGAGCCCCCCAGCCTTTGTCCAGCACGGCGTTTCGGCCTCGGGGGCCCAGCGTACTGGTGACGGCCTGGGCCAATTTGCTCACGCCGGCGGCCAACGGCTGCCGGGCCTCGTCTTCAAAGACCATCTGTTTTGCCACAGCGGATTCCTCCTGTTGCTGGCGAGAATGCGATTGCACCCAAAGACCGCGTCCGGATCACAGGGCCTCGGGCGGGTAGTTTTTCGTTGTTCAGGTCACGTGCGGCGTGCCAAGACCACCTGGGGCCAGGACCACAATTGGCAGCCGAGCGCCGATGGGCACCCATTTATGCAACCCGCGTGCCAACGGCTCAACTGCATTCGTAAAGTGCTCGCACAAAACAGGTTGCGCCGAACACCGTCGACTTTTTCTTCGGCCCGCGTTCCTTGCGGGACCCGACCGAATGCCATTTTGGCAGGCACGACGCGACACGTCCGCTCACCTCTTGTTGCTGGTCGGCCGATCTTCCTGGCTTCGGTCGGGCAGACCAAGTCGAGGATCGGACAGATCCAGCCTGTACATGATCTGATTGTAGTCGTACCACGGGGTCCGGTCCGTGTTGCCCGAGAACAGGGCCGTGTACGTTCCCTCGAAGTAGATCACGCGACCGCCGTCCCGGTCGAACATGGGATGCTGCTTGGGATTGTAGAAGCTGTATTTCTCGTGCGTGACGATCTTCCTGGCGTGGGTCCACGGCCCTTCGAGTGCCTCGGCTTCGGCGTACCAGATCTCCCCCAGCGGAGACGTGCCGCCGGTCTCGCACGCAATCATGACCCAGCGCCGGCGATAGTCGTTCCAATACACTGAGCCCCGATGAGCAATGACCGGCTTGCCCGTCCGCTCGTCTTGGAGACGAGGCAAGGCTTCCTCCGGCTTCAGGTGCCCTGCTTGGATCAGTCTGGCTTGCTCCTTCCAACCGATTGGCGGAGTGTTCTTCTTCCAGGCGTATCGGAGTGCCCGGTCCCTGGTTCGTTCGAGTCGGATCCTATCGAGACGGCTGCCTTCTTCCAAGCACGTGTAGGCTTCGTAGCTGGCCGGATTTGCCAACTGCTCCGCATCGGCGCGGACCCGCACCAGCGGAAACGGATCGGCAAAGTAGACGTATTTCACGCCGGCCTCTGTATGTAGCAGCGGGTGACCGCTCGGATAAAGCGGGGCATCCATGTCGAACTCGACGACCTTCTCGAACTGCCGGGTCGTCGGGTTGAATTCGACCAGGCCGCGTTGGTAGACCTGCAGAAAACTCCTCACTTTCACATAGCACGCGAACATCCGCTCGCCGCCCGTTTCGTCGCGGAGCACGACCAGACCGGAGATCCAGGTCGGTCCGTCGCCGGGCATCCGTGCCGTCTCCTTGGCAAAGCCCTTCTCACCCAGGAAGTAGTTCAGATCGACGCCCCGGTCGGGATCAAGACCGCCCTGCCTCGGCAACAAGGAGGTCGCGCCGGGCACGTGGAAATTGCCCAAAGGATAGCCGGGCCGGTTGGTGTCGCCCCAGAACCAGAGGATCTTCCCACGGAAAACGGCATTGACCACGCTGTCTGAGCCGAGAACCTGACCGTTGAGGACCGGCCGCTTGATCGGGATCGGGTGTCCGACCAGCAGACTGTCGCGATAAATCCCGGCCCCGGTCATCCGATAGAGTCGCTCGGCAATGTTGAGCCGCTTGATTTCCAGCCGGGCGCTGCCCCCTCCGTCCACCCGGACGGCCTTGCCGCGATAGCCGAAACCGTCCTTGGGAAACTCGTACCCGTGACTCTTCACGTGAAAGAACACGTTCCGGTCCATCAGCGCCGGTTCATAGAACGCCACGATGCCGTTGCTGTCGGTGACATAGCGAACATCGTTCACGCAGCGCAGTTCCACCAGCGGCACGCCTCGGCCCGTTTGCGCGTCCACGACCGTGATCTTGAAGTATTTGCCGGTGTCTCCGGCGGGATCGGCCGCCAGCACCAGGGCGAGCAGCGACGCGGGAATTGCAGACATCGATCTTCTCCTCACATGACGTGACGCCTTGGGTTCCACGGAACGGCAACGCGAAGCGCCACGCCTGCCATCATACCGGCAAGGGCCTCTCGTGCAACCAGTGGCCGATTTCGGGTCTGCCCGGATTTCATGGCGGCGTTAATTCCTGGCTGGGTCGGCAGTTAGCCAGTAGTTTTGCCACAGACGGCTGTTCTCCAGGCAGGCCAGGGCCATGACGGCC